>QQTW01002743.1_pt1 | contig 12883 bp, 7 predicted proteins | sample 1904831 | NCBI WGS metagenome assembly QQTW01 (sample SAMN09435610, study PRJNA476489) | Subsurface metagenome, whole genome shotgun sequencing project. | reverse complement strand
CTATAGAGCTCTGTACTATGAGTGCTGAACAGCTCGTATTCGTCGACGAATCAGCTGCGAACGAACGTACAATGAATCGTCGAATGGGCTGGTCCCCTAGAGGGTTCCCTTGCAGAGTTAAGATGCCAGGGCGACATAGCGTGCGTTGGAGCATTCTCCCTGCTATTACGATAGAGGGTTATATCTCCTGGGATATCTATCAGGGCTCAATTGACGGAACGCGTTTCAATCGCTTTATTGAGCAGCTTCTGCTTCTAATGAACCCTTGGCTAGGCAAATACTCAGTTCTGATGATGGATAATCATTCAACTCATCATTCAGAGATCATTCGAGAGCTGTGTATCGAACGTGGAGTGATTCTGCTTTATCTATCTTTTTATTCGTCAGATCTCAACCCAATTGAGCAGTCGTTTGCCCAATTGAAGGTCTGGATCAAGAGAAATCGAGCGCTAGCTGTCTGTTACGAAGACAATTATGAGGCATTTCTACATCACGCGATGCGAGAGGTGTTCCGAGGCAAAAATGCAAAAGGTCATTTTCGGCGTTCTTATATCGGCATGCCCCACGACGACGAGGGCTCTGATTCAGATTCGGATTGAAGCATTCGATAGCTAAGATCTATACGAAGCGATGGATATACTTGTTGTTCTATTTGATGGAGATTTGATGAAGTAATTACAAGAGTTGGTTTTATTGAGAATATATATTTCAAGATTTCTATATCAGAAGAGCTGTTTTTGGTTTCCTACATAGACTGAAACAGAAGATATTTGTCGGGCATTTGCCATACAAATTTGTATGAGAAGAGACCATATTGTTGTTTTTGTTCCTGTGAGAATTGAAAACGTAAAACCTGAAGTCATCACACTCCAAATAGGAAATAATATTTGATCATGGGTCGTTTACCATGCAAATTACTACTATGAGATGCCCAAATGGAAGAATCTATTCTGACTTGATCCGTGACCACCTATTGTACGCTTTATAAATGAATTCTCACCTTCCTAATTAAGAACAAATTCTTCCAATACCCTATCTCAAGAATCAACACCACAGCCTCAGCTATAACTCGAGATCGACGAGAAGCTAGAAGAGCGTTCTTCTTCATTTGCTCTATCTCCTGCACCAACTCTCTTCTTTGTAGACCAAGCTTTGACGTGGCTGTTGAGCTTCATCGCAACGCCAAATAAGATCCCCCACGACTCAAGTTTTTCAAGCGGAATACTGCGCAGCTGATCCACTTCGATCATATTCTGTTGTAGAATATCAAGAGCAGTATCCCAGATATCCTCTTGATTCGGCCGTAGCTGCTTATGATACGCAATATACGCGTGTAGAGCGTCGTCAGGATCTCCGTCAATGCGAATAGGACTGCTAGGAGCGTTATTATGAGCACCGCTATGAGTAGACTTCGCTTTATCTTTTTTAGAGTGATTCTGAGCGTTAGGAGCGTCATTTATATAGTTATTGATAATCAGCGGCTGTTGCGCAGACACTGATTTCGCAGGAGATTGTATAGATGCAGTTTTTTTGCTCTTTTGCTGCCTCTTGACCAATTTCTCCTCCGCAGCACGTTCTAAACTCTCTCGTAGAGCAGTAGGAGGCTCCGAAATCGTTGCTTCTGAGTGTATAACTGCTCTAGCCCATTGTTTGACTTGCTCTGAATGCATCTTGACATGTATATCCTTGTAAACGTAACAGGGCATTGGCTTGTTCGTACAGGACCCTGCGTTGCATCGATATCTATCAATAATAGCCCCAACCTCTCTAGTCATCTTCTCCTCCATACGCAAATTCAGGGCCTCTTCTTGCTGTTTTTTCTGCGTAATTGTAGCCCTGCGCTTCTCTAAAGACGTTAGACCTGCGTTTGACGTGCTATTCGACTCATTTGAGGACACAATGGGCTTTACACGCCAGCCGATATCGATTCGTAGATCTGAATAGCCATCTATATGCCATTTGATAGCCATTTGCTTGATTTCGGCCCAAGAAGAGCTGTCATTAAGAGACTGTTCGATCTTCTGTACGCGGAGTTTCGACGTCGAAAGACTGGCATAGAGCTGAATAGGAGTATACTGAATCTCGCGTTTACGCAACTCAGAGATCATTCTAGAGGTCCAGGTTTCAGGATCGAATTGCTCTAGAATCTCTGTACCTCTCTTATTCTCCATAATCTCTGGCTCCTTTTTGCTTTCGAGATATAGCTTGCAAGCGATATGTATATCTATATCTTCTGCCGCTGCGGAAGACGCTCGAGCTGGGATACGCGCAGATGGGGTTGCTGATTCATGACTCTCAACATCAAGTAGATTTGCACCACGAGTATTAGTTGTATGGCTCTCAGAGGGTGCCAATTATGTAGAGCGAGCTCTCTGCTGTCTTTGACGTCGATTTGGATGAATTCGGCCATATCCTGGTTGCATGATCTCATCAGCAATAGCATCGTATCGGTTTGGCCGCCGTGGGGTTTGCTGACGGAGGCTAGGCCGGAGAGGTATAGGAGAGGTAGAGGATATCGGCGAGAATTGCGGCGGCGATGGGGTTCTTTGTATAGATCTATTTAGGGTCGTTTGTAGAGATAGATCAGCTCTATCTTCTGTCAGATCGACAGTTGCAGGACTGTTGAAACCATCGAGGTTAGCAAGTTCAAAAAATAATCGTTCCTACTCACATCTGACCTGCGCCCGACGCAGGATCTCTTTCCTGCGTCAAATTTCCTCCTCCTTGCAGGGCAGCGACAGCAAGCATATCAAGGCCACTTACAGGGCCAATTGGCGCTGTATTTGGCTTATCTGCAGGCTTGCGTCTCTTTACTATCCTTGGAGGGCTCTTTGGAGGCCACGCAGGGCGTTTGCGGGCGCGTCTTGAGGGTTCAGGAGCATTCCGAGTGATCGCCATAGCAAGTCAGAATTATAAAATTTCAGTAGGAACAGAGGACTACGTTTACTAGTAATTTGTATGGCAAGTAAGTCGCTGAATCCTCCTCTAATGTCAACAGTCCTAAATCCGCAGGAGAAAAAAAGTAATGTTCTGGATTTGCCAAGAAATCCCCAGAATTTCCTGTACCACTGTAGACGATTAGAGAGTCTGAAGTCATATCTTTTAGACGCATTTTGTCCCAAAGTCTCATCGATCTACAGATACCACCATCAATGACTTCGAATCTTGACCTGATGTGCACAGCTTCTAGATACATGCACTAGCCTTGGCATCATCTAAATTCGAGTACAATATGGATCTGGCTTTTATTTTGCGTGTGTTTGTAGGGACAAAGGATCAGCAGACAAGCAATGACATGGAATCTCACTTGACGAGCTCAATAGAGAAGCCTAAGAGCTATGATAGATGGAAATAAGTTGTAGAAACACTGTCAGAATGTGTGGGGGGGCACGAGAAGGATCGCGGAAGAGGCTGTGGTATCGTTTCCTAGTCGGATCAATCGTATAGATTGATCATTGATTAGAAAAGCGGCCATGAGCCTGACAAACCTCTATGGCTATGCAGCCATACGGATGATCATCAAGTGGGCACTGGGCAGAAGACATGGCTTGCGTGTAAGATTGCTCTTCAATGCTGGTAGGAACAATCACACAAGCAAACGGCATCACACAGCACAGAGACAAAGAGATCATCAATAGAAATCGTGACGAGGATATGTCATATAGAGCTTCCATTCTCCACAAAGAACAAAAAAAGAAACCCAATCGAAAACCATAAGCACTTCTCCCACGATGTCAGCAGCATTGATGTTCCCAGAAGCGCCCGCACCCACCGTGCCCATCACCCATGTCGAAGACGCGGACCTCGACTGTCTCCTCATCGAGTTTCCAAACCACCTCGTCATTCACACGGTCATGGAGCACTTCTGCGCGCCTCCAGGTCGTCGCCAACCCACCAACAACAGAGGATACGTGGCCAGGGAGATGGCACGACGGCTTTCCATCCACAACAACGCGGTCAACGGTCTTGATTTCGACGCGGCCGATAGGATCGGCAACCTGGTGGATTGGATCAGGAGGCTGAAGCAGTCTGCCAACGGTGCGAGACGGAGAAGGCAAGCCGCGGGCCAGACTGGGGGGTTGGTGTCCTTCGAGGGACAATGCCTTGCTCCAGGTCCTGAGGAAGGAGAAGAAGAAGAGAATGAAGAAAATGAGGACAGCGGTGCTCCGACCCCTTTGGGGCTCAGACTGAAGCAGAGAGCTGATGAAGCACTTGCCGATCTGATCAAGATGAGGCTGAACAAGGCTACATCCGATATCAAGGAAACCGTTGACGCAGGTTCTCCTTCAGTCCAACAAGAAGTAGATAGTAAGGGCTAGGGTAACTAGGCTCTGCACACCACCAAGCTTCTACCCAAGATCTGCTGCTTTAGCTAGAGCCCCACGATACGCGTGACGGATGACGAGACATATCTAGCCCCAGCTCATACTACAGATTGGTGAATCTCATCGTCATAGTGATTCGAGTTCTTGCCGTCAAGCGCATTCCATCGAAACTGTTATCGCCAATGATGCCAGATGGAGGTCAGGAGCAGAGGGATGAGGGAGGATAGTTTGAATCGATCTCGGATAGGTTGACTCCAATGGTTTGTCGACATTCAGTCTCGAGGGCATGCGTCCATCAACCATAGCTAGGCACGATATTATTAGCAGCTCTCAACAACGCAGCAGGGACTCACTTTCATTGTATTGATATCGAGCCTTGTCTTGGCGATAAAGCGCCTAGGCCACATTCTGCGATAAAGTCACAACACATTCAACTCACCTCTTCTCCCAACCGCGAAAACACAAAGATCATTGTCGCCGAACACAAAGAGACGAACAAGAAAAACAATGGCGAACACTCCTGGCCGTGTGCACAAGCACTGCACTTTCAATTCAATGCTTGTGTGGTGCCCTAGAAACCTGCCTATACTGCCGCGTCTTCAACTCACCAGCTTCTCTTCTTCAACGCTCTGCTTCCACATTCAAAGTCAACCAGGCAGAAACGAGCTTTGTTCATTGATACCTCTGTTTGATAGACTGCCCTCCATCTCGGCCAACAGATTCCACAACGACGTTGCAATCGACAACTGTTCTAGATTGGTCCTCGACGCGCTTTCTGCAAGCAAGCACGATTCTTGCTGTGAGCTTCGAGCTTTAACCCGCAAGCTGACCAGGATAGGTTGTTGCCTTGCCTTTGTGAGCCTGACCTGATGACTTGAATCCGACGTGTAGCACTGACGACCAGTTCCAGAGATTTCCCCTGTTACGCAAGACTCGAATCAATCCATCATCATGGTCTCTTCACCTAAATCGACAACAGGGCCCAACAAGCGTGATTTTAAGGAGTATCAAGAAACGCAACAAAACACCGAGAGCGAGGAAAGCGTGAAGAAACCACGCCTCGAAGTCCCACCAGAAAATGTCCACACCTTTGATGATCTGGTTGAAGACCCCCCCGAAAATTGGAACGAAGATGAATTGTTTGCGATGTGGGGTGATTTGCTGAACGATCCTGAGCCAGAAGGAGGCCTACATTTCGGCAACAAGCAACAGCAAAAGTCGGACAACCGGCCTGGAGAGGGATCTGCATCGATCACTGTGGCTTCCAATGTCGAGCACAAGTCGATGCTTGTCGAACAAAATGTGCCGACACTGTCACCAGCGGCAGCTGCTGAGAAGCCGAAAGAGCCGATCTCGTTGAATGAAGAAAAGAGTATCCCTGTTGCGGAAGCAGAGTACTCGACGCGTGAAATTCCAACCCCTTCCGCTCGTCACACTGTCCAGTATGCGTCCTCCAGTACCCAGAATACTCTCAAGCCTCGTTTTCCACCTGCCAACATCCCTCTCCCTGAAGGCATATCGCTGGACAGACTTTGCCGACACTGGCCATACCATCTGACTGGTAGAACTCTAAGACGGTTCATCGAAGAGGGCTGCACCGCAGGATGGATCTTCCTTCGACTCGATCACTTTGTCCGAAAAGCTCTCGACAAGCAAGGCGCTCTAGAAAAGAAGAAGGGCTGGGAGGTGATAGAGCAACGTTTGGACGAAGAGAAGGCCAGAATGGCAGAGGAGGCAAAGCAAGCGGGGCTTCAGCCGCAGAAAACAACGTCTGCAGAAGCCAGTCATCGACCAGCCACCACATTCAAGTCGGCAACAGAAGCAATCGCGCCGCAGAAACAGAGAGAGGTTCAACAACTTGGGGCCCGCAAAACTCCTCAGAGACCCGTCAATTCGTTGCAGAAAACACAGAGAACAAACCTCGCCCAGGCTCAAAATTCTCCACACTTGTCAGGACTGTCTGCTGATAGCCCTACCACGAACCTCCGTCAGGTGTCAGCGTCGTCTTCTGAGGGCTTATTCCTGCAATCACAAGAACAGACTTCCTCAGGAGGAACTAGAGGCACTCCCCAGCCCCTACCAGCAACTCACATTGAACTGGTAAATACCCATCAACGCGAAATCGAGCATGAGTTAGCAAAGCAGAGCAGAATTCTACAAGACATCTCAGATGCCGATCCTAGCTTGGTTCACAAGACGCCGGAAGAACGATTACAGCACAGGGGACAACACTGGGTAGACCAGGCTCGTTCGTATGAGAAACAAATTGGCGAGCTGTTGGACCATGATGTCGGTGGAATCGACTTCCAGTCCACCAGACCGCGAGACATGTTGGTCCGCCAGCGGAAACTTATCGAGCGCATCCTAATCAAGCGAGCACCCTTTCCCGAAAATGCCAGCACACAGGATACCAGATTACATCGAGAACGAGTGGAAGCGACAACTTTCAGACAGCAGCGTGATGTCCTGAGAAGATGGACTATGACTCTGGAGGCACTGCTAGCTGAGGTTCGAGACAGTTCCTCACGGGGAAACCAGACTATCGCAACGTCCTCAGGAACCGCGCGTTCCAATGCTGCTCAGTCAGAAGCTCATCGCAGCCATTTCTCACCATCGATGCGCCAATCTGGAAGCTCTGATAGTAGGCGGTTGCATAATCTGCCTGCACAGACCCCGGAGAGCCAGGTACGCGGACAACAGCGACCTGAAAGTCGATTATCTTCTCAGCTAGATCGTGATTCGAGACCGATATATGATCCAGTTGGTTTGCATCCTGCCACCGAACCAGCAGCTGCTATCACAAGGCCCGAGGGAAGCATTGTGACCTCAGAGACTGACCAGTCTGACCAACGTCCGTATCGTTTCCCTCCGAACGATAGGCGGTATCATGCATTTCCAGTCTTCAGCGTCCCGCAGCCTCAGATAGGTTATCAGGGGAAATTTCCTCCCAATACAGGCGGTTCTGCGGCCTCTTCAACGGCAAAGCTTTCAATCCCAACCGTCGATCGGAAAAGGAAGAGACGCGGCGCACCGAGGGCCGTCATGTTTCCCAATGCGCCATCGAGCAATTCTCCACTTTCGACATTAGCAAAAGTGGACAATGAAGAGGTTCTGAGAAGTTTTCCTGAGCATCTATCGATTCCGGAGGTAATGAGGCGTTTCGTCCGTCCGAATGGGGCGAAAAATGGTGGGTGGCAGACCAGAAAGATGGTTGACTACCTCCTGGAGCATGAGAATGAAAGAGACCACAAAGATATCTTGGAGAAAGAGCGTCGTGCCAACGTTTCGCGATGGGTTATCAAGGAGCGAGACTCCTGCAATAACAAGATTCGAAAAGAGCTGGGCATTGCCAAGAAGACGGCAAAGACATCACTGACGGTTCAGCTTCCTTCGTCTTCGACCAGCAGCGCCGGCGTTCCCAACCATCAGCAGATAACCTTGCAAGCATTCCCTGCCCATCCTGCACCTGCATATTCACAGAATGGCTACTCTGCAACTCCATATTCACAAGATGGATACCCTTCATCCGTGCAAAATGCTTTTTCTACCGCTTCATATCCGCAAAACCAGTATTTCACACCTCCGGCGACTACTGGTAGTGACCCTTCCGGATACGGTAGAAGCATGAGCGGTGTTCCCTATGGACTCAACACTCCGGAGACTTCGCAGGACAGATCGCACCGTGTAGTAGGAGATCAGGGAGCCATATCGGACACAATTAGTCCCAGCGGAAGTGGACTTCAGGGGTCGTTGCTGAATACACCCTTCATGACCGATGAATGGCGGAATCTGGAGAATGCAGATGGAGACGCAGATGGAAGCGCAGATGAAGATTGGGAGCTCTAGGTTAAAAGAAACCGATGTACGATACAGATGATTGAGCATCGATTTGACAGCGAGACAATGATAGAGTCAGTCTGAAAGTATAAGGCTTCAACTTTATACCGAACCTACCTGGCTTTACCTCTGGGCATGTTCTGGCGAGATCGGTCGTTGAGGGATACTGATGTGCAAACAAAGCAGAGCTTTTAAGCTCGTTGAGACAGCCCCAGGTTAGAGCAGTGTTAGGATAGCTGTAAAGGCAGCAGGTCTGGGAATAAACGGCGCCGAAGTGTTTTCTCTTTCTTCTTTGAAGTCCATAGCACAATCAATGCCCCCTGGGATCAAGGCCTCGACGAGCATAAGGCACCACAACAATGGTGCTAGTCTTTACCACGAGTAAAGAGTAGATGATAAAACACTTTGAGTGATGCGGCACTCTCAGGCAGACGTGTGGCCTCCACTGTTGTTATTAACTTTTAGGAGGCGCGGTCTTTGGAGCTCGAAACTTCTTTCTCACACCCAGCTTCGCTGTCTTCGATCTTTTCACCATAGCTTTACACAGCACCTGTTGCATAGTTACACAGGCAGAAGCTTGGTCCTTTGAGCTCGAAACCCCCCTGACAAGGCGAAATTCGAGATTTCATGGCGAACACGGACTCGACCAAGATCACGAAACCCAAGGAAGCCACTTGTTCCACAAAGACAAGTACCATGAAACGGTCACTCGACGACTTCGAGCAAGATAATGGAGGGCCGAGCGGGCCCACAAGGGACTCAAAGAGACCTCGTGCTGGATATAATTATATAGGTATGTTCACCTTCCCGACATTGAATTTCGCAGAGACTTTTCGATTGACGAAAGAAGCAGTAGAAATCCAGACTCCAAATCCGGCAGCAACTGCACGCTGCAACCTCGCAGCTACGGTTCACGCGAGCGACACACTCGGGCCTTTGCTCTGTCGCACCGAATCAGAGCTGCAGACCTTGATCTCGCTTGAGATTGAGAAGCAGAAGAGGATTCTCTGTTCTAGATTGAAGTCCGATTTGTCGAGTGGCTTCAATCAAGAGATGACGAATATCTGGTTCCGGCACGCCCTGGCCTTCGAGCACAAGATGCTGGTCCGGTTAAACATTGACATCAAGAACATAGGCTCAACCGGAGGCACGGTGCATCAGATGATGATGCGACAGTATGAGATGCTGGAGAGGGCCTGGTACAGAGAGTTTCCATCGCCAAAAGACACCGAATCTCTTGAACACCGCCGTCATCGTGAGCACGCTAAACGTTCAATTCTGATAATCCAACTTCAAGAAATTCGAAGTTGGACAGCAGCATGGCAGCAAGGGTTGCAGGTTAGGGGTGACAAACCCCAGGCCCCTTCGAGCAGTCAAGCGGCAAACGTGCTACGTCGAAACCCAGGGATAATATCAGATGCTCAAGATAAGCCACAGCCTCTTCACGGATCTCGATATTTGCAGCCATCTCAACCAGCTCAGAAGTGGAACTCGTCAGCACATAAAGGTCCCAAAGCTGGTGGTCGACCACCAAAGTTAGCTCCTTCAGCAAAGGCCAAGGAATCAACGTCTCGACGTACGCTTCATCACAGTCAGCAAACGTTCGCCCGAGACTCATTGCTAGCGGACCATGATAGCCGACACGGATATAAAGCTCATCATGCTGCTCAGCAACTCTTCCAGCGGCAAAGCTATCGAGATGGCCCGCAGGTCGGCCATGACAGAAGGGCGCAGCCTTCTTACGAGACACCGAGAACGGGTCACAGGAGTGCTCTGGACGCTCACTTCCCGCAGGATCTGATCGAGACGAACAGTTCGCCAATCTCTATTTCAAAGCCCGCAAACCTTCAGGCCAATTCTTTTGTGAGCGGTCCGATGCCCAGAGATATGCAGACACGGCTTCTCGGCTTCGATAGCAATGCACAAGTGTCCTCAAATATCGTTTGTGAGAAGGGTACAACGCAGATCGGCCAATCTCAGCCACCAAGGAAGCAGCGGGGCGCTACTCAAGCTCAGATGTTCCTTCGTGCACCTCCGAGAAATACATCGTTGTCCCAATCAGCACTGGTCGACGAGGACGAGATCTTGCTACGTTTCCCCGAGCATTTGTCTCATGCTGTAGTCATGCAACGGTTCGTTCAGTCATCACCAACACGTACTGGTGGATATCCGACAAGTGACATGGTGAATGTCCTTTTGCAGCATGAAAACAAACTGGATGTTGTTGGCATCACCAAAGAGCAACGAAGAGCGAACCTTCGTCGCTGGATTGTCAATGAGAAGGATGCGTGCAACAAGAAACTGAGGGAGGGGCGCGTACCCTCTCACGTGCCGGCGAGGATGGTTGTAGCTCTTCCTGCAGCGGAGCTACTGCCATTGCCAGCGAACTCGAGTACCATGATGATGCCACCACAACGCTCGCAGGTACAGCCAGCCATAACGGCTCCTGTCGGCAGCCAAGCTCTTGGATGTCCGACGCCTTTCTTACGGCTCAGCCCTCCTAGATTGTCTTCCACAACAGCCATATCGCAGGCTGCTTTACTCATTAAGGCACCTGCCCTGCCAAATGATTTTGACTACGCTCTTGCCAATGACCAGTATCCGGTCGATTCTAGGTTGCCTGATCTGGACGTAGAAAACAGCGACAGCTACGATTTTGATCTTGGCGTTGAACGAGGAGCCTAGGCCCGAATGAACACCCAGGATCATTCGCAGCATTCCGGAAGCTCTACTGTCGGATCTTTTGCACAGAGATAAGACCATAGCAGACGAGACAAATATTGTTGAAGAGGACATTGGCCAGCTGGAAGGTGTTCAATCTGACCTGAAACCGAAAGAAATGCTGGAAGACCCAGTTTGGAATTGAAGTGTCAGGTGTAGGCTGGTTGAGAAAGACGACGAATGTCATTCGGGCATAACTGAAGTTGATGCTGATGCTGGTTTTTTTTGCTGTGTGAGCTTGTCAAGTTGTTGAGTCTGGAGTTGAGCCACAAAAGGCCAGCGTTGAAAGTGTCCAGGAGGAGCGTTTGCTAATTATTGGGGTATCTCCTGGCTGGGAGCAATCGAAGGCACGCCTTGTCTATATATTTTTGTTCTGCGGTTCTTTTTAGTTTGCACAACAAGAGCTAGGAAGTTCATGTCTCTTCCAGCTGGGGCTTTTGGAAGCAATATTTTGGATGACGATGAGCACAAGCAGTTAAGAAGCTTTATACAGTGGTCAGGCAATCATGAGCAGACCAGGAGTTCTGTCAGGAGAATCCCCATTTCCTCCTGGCAGACCAGTGCTAAAGGTCATTTTATCCTTGCTGATTTCAAGTCACTGCCACTCCGTCATATTTTCGGTTTGGTAAGTATCCTAGGGTAGACATGATGGGTAGAATTTACCATCCTGTCTTCGTCGTTTTAGAATTGCCGCTAATTTATATCTTGTCCACACTCAGCACACGAGTGTGATATCGTGGTCATGCTCCTCGCATGATCGAAGATGTATGAAATGAAGGTAGAGCTTGCTAAACGGCAGACCGGTATAGTCCCTAGAGGTCATAGTTCAGATGATTCCAGCGTGACAGTTGCGGAGGCATAGCTAGAAATATCCTGCAAGTGCCGAGGAGACCATGTCTATCAAGAACAAACCTATTTCAGGGATCGGAGAGCTCCTGAGATACAGTGGTAATGTAGTGCACTTGGATATTTGTGTAAACCAGGAGGATGCTTCATTCGCAAGCCAAAATATTCCTGTGGACGCTCGTCCGATCCGTCCAAAATAACAGATTTTTGAGACGCGTTGTGGGTGATAGCAGCCAGCCGAAACCGCTACTCTCAATGGCAAACATAGCCTCTTAGTCTTTGATGTCGGAGTACCATCAATTATAAGATTGAAGGACAAACATTGTCTGAGCCTGGTATCATAATCTTGTTCCGCCACCAAAACTGCCTAGGGAGACTGTTGGCCACGCTGTCTTTTGGCGTCATGGATGATACCATCCAGCCCAATAGCTCCCTATAGCTCGGACGGCTTGACCCAACATTCATCATTATCCGAGCAAAGCGGCGTTGTGGCTATGCTAGAAATGTGTGAAACACTTCCGTCGGTTAGGGCTGTCCATATTCGACAATCGCATTTGTCAGCCATTCAAACACATTCGATCACCTCATCAAGCTCTGACCTTATGGTCTAACTCTCAACCACAACAAGCGATCGGTTGCTTGATTGAAAACTCTCTCTCGGCCCCGTTCAGACATGTCCGCATCTTGCTCCTCACTCTGTTGGCCTGCCCTGTGCGTAAGGTGCGTTGCACAGGCATTCTCTCAGGATGGGACCATGGACATCATGGCAAATTCCGCTTCCTATTCCTAGGCCGGAATTCAGATAATCAAAACTTTGATGCCCACCACCCATATGATATGGTGACTGCGTCTCAGGTTGACAACCAGGGTTTGGCTGATATAAATTATGAAGGTAACAGCTGCGCTGCGAGGGTCCCATTCGCTTGACCCACGCCCACTCATTCTGCGTTGACAACATGAAGCAGATCTAAAGAAGCGCCACGGCCCGCGTGTTGACACTCTTTTTCTTTCAAGCTTGAGTTAAGTGACCTGATGATCTTGTGAGCGAAACTTGTTGAATAATGGCATGAACAAGTCAAGGAGCCTCGACATAAGTGCTCTGACATCATGGATGCTTCGAAGTGTGCCACGTATCTGCCACAACTAGGGTACTT
>QQTW01002742.1_pt1 | contig 12886 bp, 8 predicted proteins | sample 1904831 | NCBI WGS metagenome assembly QQTW01 (sample SAMN09435610, study PRJNA476489) | Subsurface metagenome, whole genome shotgun sequencing project. | reverse complement strand
CCGCACAATGACGGATCAACTTCTCGATTTATACGCTAACTTAGTCGTTAGTCGAGCCACCGCCTCGTAATAATTAATCACTACACTACTATCTCATTGCCACCTCTGCATGAATTGTGTGGAGCTTTGTTCATGCCCTCGGCCCTTCACTTGCTCTGCAGGTGGCCGCATGAACAATGATAAAGATACTCTAGTACTGAATTTGCCAGTGATCCTACATGATCCTACACATGGGCTCCTCGCTCAAGCCAACGGGTGTCCTGGACTTGCAGGCAGAGAGATGGAATATCTCTTCCTCTGGGCAATTCGAGACCGTCATGCATGGATGGAACTGTATTCAACTACACTTCTGTTTTGTTGTGCAAAGCTTCCTTTCGCATCCGGCAATCTCCCGGACCCTCACTAGATACCATACGACAGTCGAAGCACAGTGCATCCAAAATTAATCCACAGCATAGGATAGATGGCCAAGCGGCTGCACTACACTCTCCTTCACCAGGACACTTTTCATTGGCGATATTGCTGGTATAGTAGCACACATCGTACAAACCCAAAATGGTAATCCCTTCCTGCCAGCTACCCATATATTAAAGACGTCAAGAAACTTTGTACACAAATTACAGGACTGATGCGCTCCTTGACCGGTAACGCGATGGAGTATTGTTAGGTAGATAAAAGCAGCGCCGACGGCACATAACCCATGCACTGATCAAATGCAACAGCAGATGCTAGACCCCTGACCCATAGGCTCGCTAAAATGCAGCACGAGAACCCCTAGCAAAAAGCAGAACGCAAAGACTTCCCACTGGCGCAGACGGCCACATGAGGCATCATCAAGGATTATAGAGGCCCAATTATGGCGCTGTAAAATAGATTCCGTTGCTGGCGGGCGGATAGAAGAAATGGTTGGGAGGAGTCATCATCCCACCCATTCCAACCACACCGCCGGCGGGAGCTCCGGCAAACGGAGCAGGGTATGGGGCGCCAGTTGTAGGTGGTAATTGTGAGGAGTCGTAGTAATACACCATGCCGTTCGATTCATGAGCCACAGTGCCAGCAGCCGCGTTACCATCTGCAGGAGCTGCAGCAGGAGCAGGAACTGGAACGGGCGCCGCCATAGTTGCAGCAGCTAGCATGTATGATGGAGGCGGAGCGCCAGTGAGAAATGCTGGAGGCATAGATGGGCCCAGGCTAGACCCATAACCAGCGACGTCACCTGGCATCGCTGGATAGAAGACAGTCCCAGGTGCGTAAGGAGATGGAAGATATCCTTGCGCGTGGGCTGCCAATGGAAACGGGTGAAATGGCTGTGCATAGATCGCCCTTTCAGGAATCTGCGACAGTGGCGTCCCGCTAGGCCGGCTGACATGGGACATCCGCCGCGCATGAGCGTGGTAACCAGTGCCGTCGTCTGCGTAAGTATGAGGGTTGGCAGGGGCCGGCATTTGTTGATGGAACGGCTGTTCTTGTTGTTGCTGAGGAGGGTTAAACGTAAACCTCGCTGGCGACTCGATATCTGCAACAGAAACTGCCTTCTGAGGGCGGGGCTGATGCATCGTCAGAGCACCGGGAACGTTTTCTTGCCTGTCATGGCTCGGTATTACAGGCTGCATGGACCCTGTTGCAGCCGGGACTCCGTTGACGTGGTGTGGAGTCGGTTGAGGCAGCGTAGAGATTGGTAGGGCAGCAGGCGGAAATCGTACGACAGGCTTCCCTTGTTCGGCTATATGATTCGGAGGCAGCGATATAACTGGCCCACCTGGAGATCGGATTCCTTCTCCAGGCACGACGCCGCCCAACGAAGATCTGCGGCTCATGGCGATACTTGGAGTATAGGTGCTGCCTCCATATACGCTCGTTCTACGGCTTGGATTGAAGCTGCTTCTGCCTCTGCCACGTCCAAATCCCTGCTGGTTGGGCCGTAGAGCGCGAGGAATGAAAATGAATGATCGCTCTGTGCTCGGAAATATGTACCGTGGTTGTTGATTAGGCAGAGAGACCCTGACAGGTTTATCTCGCCTCAAGGGCGGTCTGTGTTGCGGCAGTAGTGTGTGTTTCTTCTTGGCCGCATTCTGGACTGTCACCTTCTCCAGCATGCCAGGTAAATATATGATAACTGGCACCTTTCCAAGCAAGATCGAGGTGGAGAACGATCTGTTTGGTGTGTCTTGGCTCGAGCCGCGCAGAGCGATAGGTGTCTTGAATTCAACATTGTCTGACGTCTGGCCTGCGGTTGGCTTCTTGGTATCCGTGCTCAAGACTGACTCATGTAGGTCATGCGCCCATGGTTGGTCTGTTGGCTCAGCAAAAGGTGGTAGTCGACTGCATGAAGTGAGATTATGAATTGAATGAAGAGAGAGGTGAGGAACAATACCTTGCTTGAAAGCCGATAAAGCCTCCACGCCCACGTCCTCGGGCAGGAGCCCTAAACCCATTTTGGCCAGAAGATGTTGCTCTGTTATCATGCAGAAAGAAACCTCCTCGAGTGGGAACGAAGGCTGGATTTTCCTCCTTTTCCTTTAGGTATTCCAGATGTTCTCTCCGGCTTCTCTCAGCCGGCGGCTCCACCGAGGTTTTGGTGTGGAACTTCGAGCCTTCAACCACAAAGTCCGTGGTCTCAGCCACTTCTTGATCGAAATCAACTGCTGGTATATCCTTTCCCTCGGAGACCTTGAGACCATTCATCATAGCCTTCGTATCTGATGAAGTAACAAATTTTGAGCCTATTTCCTTAGCACTTGATTCCTCAAGATTGTGTGTTGTTGCGGTTAGAGTAGAATCCGGCTGCGCAGGTCCGCTTTGACTATGTTGTGCTTGGACGACATCTTCTTCGCTGATATCGCTTGGTTCGACGTCAGCATCATCGTCACCGTTGCTGATAATGGATCCCTCGCTCAAAGAATCATCTTCAAGATCCCCTGCCACCGAGCCTTCTTCTTCTCCTTCGTCTTCTCGGCGACGTCTGCTGGCCACAACTTTCTGCCCGCGACTGGCAGGCATTTTGTTGGACCGTCACCCTCTGTGGAGTCAAGCCTATCTTGAATAGACCAAGCACCGAACAAAGGAGGCTATCTCCACCAAAGTGTCGAACATCCGTCAAGCTTGTTGAGGAAAATGGGGGTTGGATTGGTCAAAGTGAGACTCAAGCCATTACAACTTTTGCGATGTACGCGTACGTCCGAAGCAAAGAGGACGAGATAGCTCTGCAACAGACAGGATTCCTCGGGAATAGTAGCTCAAGTCGAGATGTCTTTAGTTGAGGCGGATTAGTACATGGCTATGAAAATAAATGATGCCAGAGCGGACAAGAGCTTGGCATTAGTTACTTTGGCTACGCTACGGGCCCTTTCAGCCTAAATCCATCGGGCTTGCATCATTCACATCTTGACCCCACAGACCCCCAAAACCCAAAGGTGGAGAGAGTTACACTCCCCAGCGAAGACTGGTCCATCGAGCATTTACAATCACAGGCAAGAGAGCATATTGATTCTTAAGTCACTAGTAGTCATCAGCACAGGTTGAGCCATCGAGTGGAATAGGACGAGCATATTGACCTCAAACTTCAGTCCTACTACTCTTAGGGACCGACGGACGCCAACGGAGTGTACCCACAACAAAATACTAATGTTAGATAGTCATGCATGTAGAACGATAAAGTGCCAGAAAGAGTGTAGCATTGTGGAAGAAGAACCTGCCAAAGTTCCTGAGCTACTGCTAAAGCCATCAAGGGCCTTCCAGTAGTAGTATGAGAAGATGAAGTTAGCACCAACCATTACTCTAATTCAATCAGTTCGCTCGTTAATCATGCCCGAATGTTCCGCCAACGCCGCAGGTTTTTGGGAAAAGTCGAGCTCCTAAAATTGATCAACCGCATCCAAAGTATTCACATCACTGAAATAGTATTAAAATCCACTCCGCTCTTCGGAGCGCGAAAGATGCACTCCTTCCCGCATTCGGCGCCGTGCGGACACGCCCACCAAGTCCTTGAATCGGTTCTTCGATGGGCCGTCTCGGTTGGCCGTATTTGATCGCAGCCGAGAACTCTCCGTGGCCTCGAGTGATAAGCTTGACGAGTTTTTGGAGCTCGAGGCGCTCTCTCGGGTGACCCCTGTCCGCGTACCAGAGTACAGAGGCCTGGTTTGCTCTGCTGAGACCAAGGTCGAGCCCCGTTGTCTGTCAGGTTCCCTCTCGTTGTTGGCCCGAGGCACAAATGGAGGTGTTGGAGGCCTCACGAAGAAGCTGTTTGATGTGCGCCTGCGTGAAGAATCCGTCCGCGAACTTCCTGATACTCCGTCACTAGTTGGCGGAAATGTCGGACTAAGCGAATCGTCCCCGAATATACCATATCTGTCTCGGTCCTCGAGTAAGCGCTCCCATTCCAGCTCCAGACCTCCACTGGGCCGCTCAGCTGGCTCTGCCTTGCTCAAACACTCCTTTGTTCGCTGCTGAATCTGAATACAAAGCTCATGAAACTTTCGTAAAGTGTGCTCTTTCTCCATTCTTGCACCAAGATTATCCGGGTGTTTCTGCAACCACAGAGAAATCAAATTTGCAAAGCTTTTGGCTGAATCGATTAGAAAAGGAAGGCTGGGAAACCCTTCACGCGAGGTTTGCGGAAGCCTTCCGAGAATTTGGATAGGAGTAGCATACGAGGCTGATACTGCTTGACTTGGTCGTTCTGATGGAACGGAGCAGATTTTGTCTACGAAGGCCTTGAACTCTGGGCGTGATGTCTGTAGGAAGGTGTTCATAGGCTCCATCCATGGTTCTTTGGCACCAAACGTCGACATGTTGGCAAGGCCCTGTAACGATTTGGCAATCAAGGTCAACGTCCGTTGTGCTCGTGGTCGGGGATTTTCTGTATACTGACAGTCAGTGTGAAGGGAAAATGATGCTGATGGTTGCATTACAACTCACCTTTGAGTAAGCCAAACAGCCTTGGGTTCAGGATAGCTGGGCAGAAAAAGCGCAGAAAGAGAAAACCAGACACGCTGCTATACGCGACAGTTCGAAGAAAATCCCCGTAACGAGTTTCAGCACATGATTTAATGTGCCGGAACAGTTGCCTCAGTTCTGCCGGACAGCGCCCCGCAGAAGCAGATATTGCTGCCCAAATATTCATTGTCAGGGTGATAAGATTGCGCCAGTTTCTACGAAGAGCTTGCGACACTTTGACCTTGCTAGGGTCAATTTCGCAGTCAGGATTACTTTCATCGATATCGCGTAGCGCCTCCCCAATGGTTTCTTCGAGGTAATCTTTACCCAAGCGTCTCATGTGCGCATCTAACGCTTTCGTTAGGAGGGTGTTCCCTCTGAACAGTAGGTTGGCTTCGAGTGTGGCCGACCGACCAAGGTCTCGTACCATAAGCTCCCTGCCTTCTGCTGATTCATAAGAATCATTTGAATGGATTCTGTTGTTATACCTGAGCCTATGCGCGGAAGCTTCCTGGTGAACACCATCAATCTCATCTTCCACGAGAGTCATCAGCCATTCACTGGCATCTCCGCATACTTGAAAGATGTCTAGAAAAGTCTCGGCAATTACTTTCAATTCAGAGGGAATCGATTTTGCGACTGTGACAGTGAGCCCGTTGGAGAAGCTACGTAGTAGATTAAGGAGTGGCGAGTAATCCTCCTTCATCAGAACGATTGTCTCAGTGAGTCGAAGTTTCATGAGGGCATACCCTATGGGTGAGCTATCGCTGTCAACCACTTGCCAGCGCTGGTCGATCTCGACACCTTGTTCCACGTCGTCAAGCTGGAGCTCTATCTTTCCAATTACGGTATCGTGGGATGATACCAAAATTTCGTTGTCAGTTGTCGGTTGGCTGTTATCACCAGGAGACAAAGTGTATAACCCAGTGGTGACAGTCGTCCATTCTTTCTCATCTGCCCTCCGAACTTTAAGGAGGACTACTGCACTTGATAGTACCGGTGGCAGATCCCCAAACACAAAATCTTCAACCCAGAACATAGAGCTCTGTGATTTCGCAGATGTTCGCCCTCTGGGTTGGCCATCAAGCACAACTTCTGCATAGAAACCTCCTTGCACACCTTGCGCGGTCGAGCTAGCTTCTCTATGGGCGGAGTTTTCCTGGGGAGGTCGAAAAGTGAGCTTAGCTTCAGTGATCTTGACTGACAAGGAACGTTCTACTCGAAAGAGTCCTGGGCACGAACTTGAACTTGCATTTGAGATGGGCTCTCTTTGCACGGATGCTAAGTCCGGGATTGGCTGCTCTGGGCCATAAAGTTCGGGTACTGTAAAGGCACGCAGCAGTACAAACCAAACTTCGAACAATACACGCGATTCCAAAGACAGGTAAATGGGTTTGGCCTGAATTTCCTCGCTAGGGTGTGCTACGTATTGTGGGTAGATAGCAAGACAGTATTCGTCCTCAAGTACAGAGGCATTGAGCTGCTGTATGGCGTATCGAGACAGGGACGACAGGTGGATGGCTGAGATCACTTGAGCATCCGACTCAGTCAGTAGTTTGAAATGACCATTCTCTAGAAGAGTACAGCTAATCCGCTGCCACGAATTAGAGATCGCTCTAAGCTGCTTGTAAGTTGATATTCTCCTTGCTGTGGTAGGATGGGAAGCATCTGTATCCGTGCTGCCTTCCCAAAGAAGCATTCTGCCGACTTTGATGATAGCAGGGCTTCTGGATATAGAAGCTTCGGAAGCCCGCCTCTTATCTGTCGTACGGCGCTCGATGATCGAGATGGACTGTGGTTTGGTCATTTTATTCTGAACGCCTTTGGGTCTGATAGGCTGCCAGCATAGCAACGCCGCAAGCCAGGAATCGAATGTCTCTGGCACCGGTGGTCTCAGATGCACCCTCAGACCAGACGATGCAGTGGACACACTAAGATAGTTGCACTCATCTTCTGGGTCATATAAAGATCTGACTCTGCAGCCACGCAGATCAGGTATAAGGGTTTTGGCGAGCGTTGGTTCGCCGTTCGCTTGATAGACTAGACTCCCATAGGTAACATTGATCGCGCAGTATCCTGAAGACCAATTCTGGACGTTTGCAGGGCGAAAGTATAAGAGACCATGCATTCGACCGTAAGTTGTCTTCATCAAGTCCAGTATGGTATCAGAATCACTGTTCATAGGAGGGGACCGCAGGTCCATCCCTTCGGGATAGTACTCACCACCTCCCAAGGCAGCGGAGGGTGCCGGTTTCACCAGACGCTGTAATTTTCGGCCACCTTGATACGTCTTCGATTCTGATGGTGAGAAAGTAGGTGATGACACTACCGAAGGAAAGCCTATTGAATTAGACGAGTCTTCAGAAGATCTAGTGAAGAATGGATTACTTGTTGTAATAGAGTTTATGCGAACGCGGGTTTTCGACAACAACGAAGTAGGTGATACAGACAACGAAGCCTCTTCCGATGCTTTTCTGTTTGATTTGTGCTTGTGCGGCTTAACCCTCACCGACATGTCTTTAGGCACATTGGAAACAGGGACTCTTTGATCACAATTTGAGCCTTTCAACGCTTCCTGATCCATGGAAGAAGGTGACGCCGTTAAGGTAGCCTCGCGAGCACCGCGATCTGTCAAGGATTCTGTAGGGGACTCTGGCGTCACCGCTCGAATAGTCTTGCTGCTGAATCCTTCCCGCAATGTCTTCCCTCCTTTAACAGGCGGGGTTGGCCGCTTGCTAGAACGACACTCGATAGATTGTATCTGCGACCGAGGCCGCCCAGAATGCCGCTTCTGGCGCTCGGAAAATTCAATATCCATTGCAATGGTTGCACATGTACCGGCCACGGCAAGTCGAATGCTTGCGCCACTGTGAATGCGGGTTGGAAACAGCCACTCTGATGCAATATTGACAGGCTGACTGCTATCGACTGGCCCCTTCGAACCGATTTCTTATTGATCGGCAGCATCGAGTCTCGCAGAGGCTCGCGCATGTAGGCATGTGAAGAGCTTGAAAGAAGTTCCCTGCGCAGGCGTCGCAACCCAAGGCAATCACCAAGTGGTTAGAGCGTCACGATCTTATGAGCGTGTGTTGCACCCCCAAAGAGTGCTGGGAAAAGTAGATATTATCTTTCCTGTTTGGGTACTTGGTGTCGTTTAAATCGCATTGGAAGAGGCGTCTGTGTTCTGGGGGCGGTCAATGCTTGCAACCATGCATAGCTGGAGGGGAAGCTGGGATTGACAGTGTGTCCCAAGTATGCTCAAGTTGAAACTGTGTGCAGCGAGTTCTTCAGAAACAGATGTGACAGGTCATATCTACAGTGGCTGTTTTTCATGAGCTTCCGTCTATATGCAAGAGAAAGGCATATCGATTATTGGAGAGTCTGTGTTACCAGACAATAAGGGTTTGGCGTAAACGAGAGACTCGTCCTAATTGCTGCAGTGCTTCCGTTACTAACTTAGTCCTGTATGTGATATGTTCTGGGCATCATTTAGCTCAGGCACACCCCCAACGTGCCTACATGATTGTCTGCATATCATCCTGCCCTCATGCGCTTACCTACACTCCGCAACAACACAACCTATTCGATTTGCAAAGCAGCACGTGCACGCCTTTGCGGCCTTCGATTCACCACGAGACCTAGTTGAAGCATAGCCAGATCATGGCTAACCTGCCTCCTTAGCTTAAGTCGTTCTGCGCGAATGACATGCTCCACCCACTACCTCACTCCGCATCTCCAGCGTGCGTGCTGCCTGCAATGGTTCACTACTTCCATTCGAGCTCTTCTAGACAGAGGGTGCCTACTGGGGTACTCACACCGCACCATGATGGCTTCAAACTTGGTCTCTCGCTTGCTACCTACCGGCAATGGCTCACCGTCAATCTACGAGACACTTCGACAACACGACGAAAGCTCCGACGACTCAGACACCGAACAAAGAGCCGCAATAGCACTGGATGAAGAGAATTTGGGGAGCCGATTTCGTGATCTCGATGTCGAGGATGCTCGGCTGAATCCCAGCCATGCTTCTGGCCGAAAATATTCAAACAATACCAGAAGGCACAAACTGCGATGGTCCCGAGTGAAGCGTCCGGGCAGCCTTGAGGTGGAAGATGCTGATGATGAGGTGCCAGCTTCGTTATTAATTGAAGGGGAGAGTCAAGAGTCGTCCCCTCGAAGAACCATTCACCCAGCATCACCAGCAGAGATTCCGAATAATCCGATACCAATCAGTGGACCTGCCACGACAGCCGCAAGGAATCAGTGGGAGATAACACAGGCTAACCAAGTACTTTATCCGCCCGAGACAGCCCAATCAACACGCCTCTCAAGGCCGAGCACGGAGCTTCGAGGCCTCTCCCTGGCAGACCCCAAGCAAAAGGCAATGTGGCGATGGGCGAACGTGGAAAATCTTGACAATTTCCTTGCAGAAGTATACGTCTATTATCTTGGCAATGGATTCCTGTCGATTATGCTACAACGGTCACTGCAAATGCTCACCTTTGCTTTCGTTGCCGGCTTCACGATGTTCCTGGGCAACTGCATCAATTATGACAAGCTGCGACGCAGTGGTAACATGAGTCAGATTTTGGTACCGAGGTGTGCGAGTCATATGTCGGGAGGAGCGAATTTAGCCATTTGGGTTCTGTCCTTTCTCTGGGTCTTGAAGCTATTCCAGTACCTCTTAGACATCCGACGACTGCGAAACCTCCATAATTTCTATAAACATCTACTTGGCATATCTGATCTTGAAATCCAGAGCATCTCCTGGCAGGAGGTTGTCAGTCGCTTGATGGTGCTTCGCGATGCGAATCCATCCACGGCGACAGTCTTGCCCACGAAACACAGACGATTTCTCGGTAGCCAATCAAAGCAGCGAATGGACGCCCATGATATTGCAAATCGACTCATGCGGAAAGAGAACTATCTGATTGCCCTTTTCAACAAGGATATCCTGGAATTGACACTTCCCTTACCTTTTATTGGCAAACGACAGCTATTCTCACGTACTTTGGAGTGGAACATCAATCAATGTGTTCTGGACTACGTTTTTAATGAGCATGGCCAGGTCCGCCCGTTATTTTTGAAGGAAACCCATCGAAAACGTTTGAGTGATGGGCTGCGCCGACGGTTTAAGTTCGCTGGAACTCTCAATCTACTTGTGGCGCCATTCCTCGTTGCTTACTTCCTTGTTCATTATTTTTTTTCGTATTTCACCGAATATCAGAGAAATCCATCCCAAATTGGTTCTCGGCAATACACTCCTTTTGCCGAGTGGAAATTTCGTGAGTTCAACGAGCTATGGCATTTGTTCCAGAGACGCATCAATATGTCATACCCGTTTGCTAGTCGGTATATCGACCAATTTCCTAAAGACAAAACGGTTCAGATCTCAAGGTTCGTTGCCTTCGTTGCCGGAGCGTTGGCATCTGTTCTTGCTGTGGCGTCTGTTATAGATCCTGAGATGTTTTTGAACTTCGAGATCACCAAAGACCGCTCGGTCATCTTTTATCTCGGTGTCTTCGGCTCCATCTGGGCTGTCGCACGGAGCATCCTGCCAGAGGAGAATCTTGTGTATGAACCAGAATTCGCCCTTCAGGAGGTCATCGAATTCACGCACTATAAGCCAGCTCACTGGGAAGGTCGACTCCATAGCGATCAGGTTCGCAAAGAGTTTGCTACATTCTACCAGCCGAAGCTCTTGATTTTCCTCGAGGAGATTCTGAGCATGATATTCACCCCCTTTTTGCTTTGGTTAACCTTACCTGATTGCAGTGACCGCATCATTGACTTCTTTCGAGAGTTCACAGTCCATGTCGATGGTCTCGGCTATATCTGCTCGTTCGCTGAGTTTAATTTCAAGAAGCATGGAAACACCACGCAGAATATATCGCCTCCTTTACAAAAGGTCCAAATGGGATCCGCGACTGGCAATAATGCACCCATGCAAACTCTGCGGGAGGATTATTATGCTACAAAGAATCAGAAGCTCGAGGCTTCATATTGGGGCTTCATGAACGACTATGCTCGAAACCCAAAGACAGACATTCGTTTTCCGTACGCCAGCACCCGTCGTCGTTTCAATCCTCCGCCACCATTCCCAGGACCATTGTCACCTACCTTACTGATAGGAGGTAAGAGTCAAGCTTTTACAGCTGCTCGTCAAGATAATTCTGACAGGTCAACTGCATATCGCCGTTCAACGCGTAATATGTTTGGCTATGATTTAGCTACTGGCTCTACACCAAAGGGTGGAGCTGGCATTGGGCTCCCGCCCGGAGGCGTGAACGAGATGAGCTCTCCTCTTACGTCCATTCTTCTGGACCCACATCATCAGCCCACTGCTTCTGGGTTCGACCAATCCTATGCAAATCACCAGGGTCGTCAGAGAGGGTCCAAGCCTCATCGTATCTCTAAAGCCGCAGAGGTCGGCGAGAATGAAGAGGAAGAACCAGATGTGCGCGAACGTCCTCGTCAAGAAATTCAGAGTTCAGGTGATGGGAACTTGGGTTCGTGGAAAATGGAACAGGATGACGCGGGCAGTGAGGAAGAGGAGGATGTCGATGCAGTCATTGCTGATAAGGGAGCTGGTGGAGTCCTTGGAATGATCAGGCAGTTTCAGAAGGCTCAAGTGGAGGGTAGGGGAGCAGCATGAGATAGGGAGCGGACAAGCGCGTGCATTATTGAGGCATTGATGCATGGAGCATTCTGGGTCGGAAAGCATATATAGCCAAATAATTTCATGCAATGGTCTTTATCTGACATACTATACTAGTAGTACTACTAATAGTAATGCAGCCGCCGGCGTCAGGCGTGGTGCTTGGCAATCTTTGTGTGTGTACTAATCTGTGACTAAGCCTCAACCTGGTCTCGTCATAGAAGCTGGCCCATCTGGACGTCCTCTCACTGGCTTTGCTCATTATCGCGCTTTCTCACGGATCATGTATCACTCTTTGTTGCCCATCTTATTTCCTGTCTTTCGCTCTACCGGTCAGAAGTAACGGAAGATACTGTGGCGGCTGTATTGCCTCCTGACTTCATCCTATGCAGTCGCTTCCTGAGAGTCCTGCCTGGGATTTCAGCCCTGCAATCGATCTTCTGAAGACCCTTTCTTACTCCGACCCGAAGAATAGTATTTCGAGAACACTCATTTTACCGGAGCAATGCAGCTCTCCAAATCCCACACTGGTGCTTGGTCAAGCTGACAACGAGGAATTGAGCTTGGGAAACTTTAGCAGAATTTGGGAATACCTGTCGTTGTCTCGTAGTGGTGGAAAGGGAGACGAGGCAAATTCTCTCGAGGAGGATGCTGAGCGCGTGGCAAAAGAAGTCAGATGGCGGGACGAGGTCTCGGGGGCAGATCTAGAGGACAATGTTGATTCCACCTGCGTCAGCTCAGCAAAAACAAAGAAGCGTGCGGCAAGGCGTTTACGGGCGAAAGAACGTGCGGACAAAGCAGCTTCGGCGCAGATTGATTCTTATGAAAACGGGTCTGACAGTGCCAACTGTACAGAGAATGATTCAGGTGAAGATTTAAGGCGTCTACGCCGCTCGCCGGACAGAAGAGCTGTCATACAGGAAATTCTTCAGCGGAGTAGCAAGGATGCCGTTGATCTACCCTCTCCTCCGACCTCCCCTTCCCCTCCCAAGCACAGCCTGCGTGTGCTGAAGAAAGATTGGCCTATCTCCAATCCATTCCAATGGTCCACATCAACAGGCTCCGGCTCCAATCGGTCTCAAATTCTGCCTTTAGGCAATTTATCCCAAGAGCAGAGAAGATCTAAGCTCATAGCTCGACTTGTGGAATGCTATCCTTCTGAGGGCAAGTACTTGAAAAACAAGAGTCTCATTCATCCAGAATTTACACCACTCAACACTTCTGATGTTGGTGTACATGTTTTCGTTGACATTTCAAATGTTCGTCTCCGTCGCTAAATGGCCTCCTAGTTGT
>QQTW01002741.1_pt1 | contig 12886 bp, 16 predicted proteins | sample 1904831 | NCBI WGS metagenome assembly QQTW01 (sample SAMN09435610, study PRJNA476489) | Subsurface metagenome, whole genome shotgun sequencing project. | reverse complement strand
CGGTGAAGAGCTGCGCAGGGATGGCGACCCTATGACCGCAGCTCTTTTTTCTGCCTCAGCCTGAAGGGGATAGTCTCGCAAGCGCGCAGCTTGATGGTGCCACCGAGCCGCAACACGGCACCCCAATGCTGGAGGAACCAAGTTACGAAGTCAACGTAAAGCTCAGCGATGTTCAGGCTGATCCCAATAACCCGTTGTACTCCATCAGAACCTTCGAAGAGCTGGGCGTGTAGGTTTTACGTAGCTTGCCACTTCAAAGTTTGACTTACATGAATGTAGGAGCCAAAATATCCTCAAAGGTCTCTATGAGATGCGCATCGTCAAGCCATCCAAGATTCAGGAGAAAGCTCTTCCCATCTTAATTAAAAACCCTCCCCAGAACCTGATCGGTCAGTCCCAATCTGGTACCGGTAAGACAGCGGCTTTCGTGCTCAACATTCTCTCGCGTCTGGATCTGGATGACCCAGACGCGCGAGACAGCGCCCAAGCTTTGGTTCTGGCCCCTAGCCGAGAGTTGGCCCGCCAGATCATTGGAGTGATCCAAGTCATGGGTCGGTACGTCGAAGGTCTTGCCGTCGCCGCTGCTATCCCTGCCGAAAAAGAGGACCGAGGCAAGAACCTTAGAGGACAGGTCGTTGTTGGGACTCCTGGAACTGTCATGGATTTGATCACGAAGCGTCTGATCAATTCTGTTGGGATCAAGACACTCGTCCTCGATGAAGCGGACAATATGCTCGACCAGCAAGGTCTAGGCGACCAATGCAAGCGCGTGAAGAAGTGAGTGAAGCCTGCAGACCTTCTCACATATCTTGCTCTCGGGCGCTCACAAGAAATAGACGTCTCACAGGACTCCGTCAGGTTGTTCTGTTTTCTGCCACCTTTCCCGACTACGTGGTTAATTACGCGAAAAATTTCGCACCGAATGCAAACGAGATCACTCTCAAGCACGAAGAACTTACAGTCGAAGGTATCAAGCAGCTCTACGTCGAATGCAGCTCGGAAGACGAGAAATTCGATGTCTTGGTCCGTCTCTATGGTCTCATGACAATTGGAGCTTCCATCATCTTCGTCAAGGCACGTAGCGCGAAGCCTTGTCATCGTCGAGTTCTAGGCTTACACGCAGCAGACGAGAAAAACTGCTCTGGAAATCGAACGACGCATGAATGCGGAGAATCACCAATGTGCATGCTTGACTGGTGATTTTTCTCCCCGTGACCGTGATATTCTTATCGATGCCTTCAGAGACGGTCGGATGAAGGTTCTTATCGCGACCAACGTGCTGGCCCGTGGAATCGATATTCAGTCCGTGTCGCTTGTTGTCAATTATGTAAGTCAGCGGCCGGCATCGTCACTCCTGTGAAAGCGAAACGCCGTAACCTCCTCAATCGAGCGCGGCCAACATCAGGATATCGGGCACTAACTTACAATAGGACCTCCCGGACATGGCTCCCAATGACCACAATCGGGCCGATACCCAAACCTATCTTCACCGTATTGGCCGTACCGGTCGCTTCGGTCGTGTCGGTGTCTCAATCTCGTTGATGTCTGGACAGCGCGATTACCGCATGCTGCGGCAGATTGAGGACTACTTCGGCGTCAAGATGCAGGGCCTTGACCCTACCGACTGGGACGAGGTTGAGAAACGTCTCAAGACCGTCCTGAAGAGTACACGGGCCCAGGCGAGTTACCGTCCGGAAGCCAAGGATGTCGACATGTAAGTCCGTATAAGGGCGGAGCAGGAGCGGAATCACCAAAAGTCACGTATAAGGCGGCCAACTTTGTTGTACTGGACGAGGATCACTTCGGGATACTTTTCAAGATCTGGGGCTACAGATTTTGCTAACCTTGCGCGTTGAGGAGTCAGGCTGTATTGATGGGAAGGGTTGCTACCAGATACAGCGGCGAGCAGCCAAGTGAACCACGAAAGGAAGCATGAAGAATGATATCACGAAGGAGTCGGCGGCTTTCGGCGAGAACAGAATAGCATATGTTAGTGCTTGGGCTTGAGACGGCTTGGTAGACCGACTTCAATAAAAGTTACAGCTGACAATCAAGCCCTTGAAAAGTGTGGTTGCTCGTGCATGCTCTCCTTTCACTGTTCGACTCCCCCTTTCATGTCTAGATACGGGCCCCTTGGCAAACTTCCCTACCGTCCGTACTCAGTCACACTCGACAGAATCTTCCGTCCCCAGACAGCTTCCAATCCTCGCCCCCGACGCACGGCGCGCACCAGAACACGCCCTCTGGGTCCACCTTCCGCTTGATCTTCAACAAGCGCTTGTAATTCTCATGCCCCCAATACGCGCCCGGAAGATCAGGCTCATTAACATCCGCTTCGTTGAGATAGGTCCCCGTATCGGGGGACCATTTGCGGAGCGCAGCCATATACTTGTTGGTGAGAAGGGAAGTCTGCGCCGCGCGAGCGGTGGAGTTGCGGGCAGGGAAGATGACGGGGACGACTGCCAAGGAAGGGAGGAAAGGGGTTTAGCAGCCGCTGCGAGGTTTGTGGAAAGGGAGGGAGGGAGGGAGGGAGAAAGGGAAAGGAGGAACACACTCATCTCTACAACCGCGCGCCTCCACGCAGGCGTCATCGCACCCACCCCTCCGGGCGGCTTCGCATTCCACATCCCCGGCCCGGAAACCAGGTTGCAGATGAAGGCTAGATCGGGGTACGCCGCCTGAAGATTCTCGGCGACGCTATCCAGCGGCAGCGACAAGGCCTTCTCATCCAACAGCCGGTTGCCGAGCTGAGATTCCGTCCCCACCGCACCGGGAGGGGAGTACACTTTCCACCAGTCGTAGAAGCTCGGCTCGTAGCGGCTCGATCGCGTGACGTTGACCGGGTAGGTGGCTTGGATGCGGTCCAAGACGGGATCCAGGATGGCGTCGAAGTCGGCCTTGGAGGTGTTCAGGATCCAGACGCCGGCGCCGAGGATTAGGGGCGTGGAGGGCTCGAGGGGGGAGACGGAGCTGATGTTGTAGTAGCCCATGAGGCCGCGTTTGACGAGTTGGGGGAGCTGGGTGTGGAGGTAGGCGGCGGCTTGCCAAAAGGACTGGCGAGTTGGCGTGGTCATGGCGATGTCGAAGTGGGACCACGTCATTGCAGGGATGGGGTGTGTCTGGAGCGTGGCGGAGAGGATGACGCCGAATGTCCCGCCGCCGCCCTGTTTGTGGCATCAACGCTGCTAGGTACGAAGGGGACTGGGGAGCTAGGGGCGTAGGACGTACGCCTCTGAGTGCGAACCACAAGTCGCTGTCGGTGCAAGGATTGGTCGTCTTGATCTCTCCGGAGGGAGTGATTAGTTCGATCTCTAGAACGTTGTCGGCTGCTAGGCCGTAAACGCCGGAGATGGGTGCGTGGCCTCCGCCTGTTAGATGGCCACCGAGGCCCACGTCGGGATCTTGACCTCCTATGGTTGTCATACCGTGCGCTGCAGCCGCATCATAGACTTCAAACATCATATGACCTGCAGCGACTTTGATAGCTGCGCTCGCGGTGATAGCACATCCCTTTGGAATGAAGGCATCGTGCCACTGCAATCCTCGGAGGTTGTGCGTCCAGATCTGGAGAGAGTCCGGGGCGGTAGATCTTTGATATGTAAGTGGAGGTATTCGAGGAGAACGCCAGTCCTTGGAAGGGAAGAAACTTACCTTCCCAGATAGTCGTGGCCCGTACCTCGGACGATTAGCCTGACCTTGTGAGTCCTTGCAAAGTTGACGCCTGCTTGAACGTGAGCTGCCTTGGTTGCGTTGATGGTGTACCTCGGATACTGCTCGAGGTCACAACGAAAGCCTGTCACTGGCAAGCAAGCGTCTTCTTCCCAGTTTGGTTGCATCACAGCCAAAGGGTCTTTTGCGTGAAAGTCGGACACTGACCACTGCGAGGCAACGGAAGCACAAGAGGCATTATTGAAGACCGATAATGTAGGGTCACAGACAGCGGCTGGGGGTAAAGGGGCAATGAGCTGGCCTGAGATGGATGTATTGAGAGCATTCCACTGGGCTTGCGAAGGCCACGACGGAGTATCTGGGACCGCCTTACAGGCCGTTCCACCTTCACGAGCGGCAGATACACAAGACAAAAGGGATTGTGAAGTCCAAAGCATACTAACAAAGGTCGATGCAAAATAAGGCATCTTGGAAACGGTTCAGGACGTTGACTGACACATTAGAGAGATACCTTGGAGTATGGAAAAATAATGACGGAAATGATGATATATTAGGTACCACACATAGCACTGCGGCTCACCAAAGGGTTTGATGGTGGACTCTCCGGCATATATACAGGCTGAACAGGTTCGAGGTCATGGTAGAGCCGCGCTAGATGACCAGAGCTGATCGAGAAGGGGCGGCAGATTTTGTGCTGGACAGTCTGCAGCCTTCGTTAAGGCTGTCCATACACAGAGCGGAACTATTCGTGCGCGTCTGAGGCGGGATTCAAATGCCGGTATGCGGTCAGGTTTGTATACTAGTAGTGACCCTCGAGCGCTGTCCTGATGATATCCGTGAGATTGATTCGCCATAAGGTTCGGTGGAGGTTGTCTCTTTTCTCGCATATCGCTACCAATATCCTCTTCGTAGAAGAGGTGGGCTGTGTAGAACTGTATCTGCATATATTGTACCCGCCTCGGTGGTCATCCGGGACGTTGACCAACCGATTGATGCAACAGTCTGCTTACCTAATCACGTCTTCTGTAGGCCTTGGCTTCGGTTGGATACATTGATGTGCACTTGGGAGAGCATTCACGAACGGCCAGCTAGCATCGATCGATTCATGGAGCGCACTTTAGGATACTGCTCATGATAGCCACCACGTCTAGCGCGGGGCCGTATGGAACTCACTCCTCTTCCAAGCATCCAGAGTGCCCTCACAACCTCTTGTCTTTCCTCAAAAGAAGCATCCGGATCGGCCCCTGATTGAGAAGGGCTTCAACTTCTCCCATAGCATACACTTCGATCGCACTGTTGAAGAGGATAGGCTCAGGCTTGATGGAACGCTGCCGGATATCTCGAAGCAAGCAGTTGTCTTGTGTCGCGGCAATGGTCCAAGTTGGTGACATCGAGAGTTGTTACTTGCAGGTTTGAGAACACTGGTTTAGAACAGCTGGACCATCTTGATTCAAGTACGGGTACCGCATCTCCAATGCCCAAAGGACATCGACTCTGGTTGCTAGGGATTCCCCTCCTCGCCATGGACTAGGAAGCTGGCGCTCACTCCGCAAGACCGTCATTTCACCAACGTCTAGGCGCTCGCACGCTTCGGACGGCCAAGGAAAGCTGGAAAATGCATGATTCCTCTCCACAGGCACCTTAATCGGTACAGCGACTTTGGACTCGTACAGTCGCAATTTACACCGAAGCTGACGCCCCATCATCACATGTGTACTCAACGCATATGTACGTTCTCTGCTCTCCAGCGGCAATTCCAAGGGGTATCTCGATGCTTGGGCAGCCAGTACCCTTTATCTGTTGCTGCCTCAGAGGTATCGGTCACGGTTGGTACTGCACAAGAGTCTCCATACATTCCCTTATACCTTAACCGGTGTGGCACATCTTCCTCTAGCCTTCAACGGCCCTAGCATTGCTAAACCTGATTCTATCAGAGCGTTTGCCTCCGCATACTCCTTGTTTCATCTCAATGAGAGGCGTAATTCATTGAGACTCTTTGCTCTTAGCTTCTTGTGTAGTGTTTTCAACCCTCGAGCGCTGTCCGCGGCCCTTACGTTCTAAAACGTGGAATACGACTTGTAGAGAAGATCTGATCGAGATAGCCAAATCGAGAAAGGCCGATGCAATTACACCTACCTACGGCTCTCTGTCCGGAGAAGCAAATTTTGCAAGGGCTATCATGACCAAATGCTTGGTCTGGGTTGGGCCCAGTCCCGAGAGTATCGAAGCGTTTGGGTTGAAGCACACAGCCATGGGTCTTGTGTTCAAAGCCAGTGTGCCGATAGTGCCGGGATCAGGCGGCTTGATTGGGAGTGAAGCAGATGCTGTTGAGGAGGGTGAAAGGCTTGGATTCCGGTCATGTTGAAAGCCACTGCTGGTGGTGGTGGCATGGGTCTGGCAACCTGCAGCAACACTGACGAGGTTAGCAACTCCTTTGCAACAGTCAAGTCCCGCGGCGAGACCTTGTTCAAGAACGCTGGAGTGATCATGGAGCGCTTCTACCTCGGTAGCCACCACCTCGAGGCGCAATCTTTTGGAACGGACTTTGGGAATGCAATCCACTCTGGGGGGAGAGAGTAGGTAAAGTGACTATTAAGAGCAGATACGCATATGCCAGTGTGCTCAGACGAGCTCAGGGCGGGGACGAATCATCCCCTTGTACAGAACGGCGAAGCAACCTCTAAGTCAACCACCGGTGCCGCGTGACCGCCTTGATTAAAGCGCTACTAGAGTCATGGGGCGATATTTCCTTGTTCAAGGGCGTGATTAACACCGTTGGCTGCTGCACCGAGTCCGTTCGAGTGCAATCCCATTTATTCCCATGCTTTACACTCCTTATCTGCTATCAAGATCTCTGAATTCCCCAACAGAAGCTTCTCGCCCACCTCATTCATCTCGAATCCGAGATCGCTGACCTCCCATGCCAAAGTCCCTGCGCGCCTCTTCAAAATTTACACCCTTTTCGGCCGGGGCCCGCGAAACGGCAGCGATGAAGCGGTACATGGAGACTCAGCGCCCTTACGCCTCCTACCTTCCTGATAATATGGCCTTTTTTGCCACAAACAACGGACTGGACAAGCAAGAGGTAAAAGGATATCTGGTGAGGAAGGCGTGACGGCGCATTGGGCTAAGCAACTTATCGAAGTATCAGTCAAAGTCGTTGTAGCGATATCTCGCGTATTGGGCGAATGATGAAACGAGTCGGCGATTCATGGTAAGGTAGATGCGCCTATATTTCATTCTGTATTGATGCGACTCGATGCGACCCGGGGGAATCCTATCTTTGGAACTCCCTCTCAACACTGTTTATCTCCACCGTCGAGCTCTCCGTTGATCGTGTGTTATGCGTCCATTCTCCTTGAATGGAAAACTTGCGGGCGACTGAGCGGACCTTTGATCAACTACTGCCCTAACTAACGCCTCGACGAACTTCTAAAACATGCGACCTCCGCCCCTCGCAACCGTGGCCCTCCTACTCCTCCCCGTCCTTTTCAACACCGCCACCGTCACTGCTGTCCCCGAACTCCCTCACCTCCCTCCCCGGGGCGTCTCCCCACAGCGCACAAACAACGACAACACCACCACCCCCCTGGACTCCCACGTCGTCGGCCGTCCGAATTTCCACCTCCCCGACCCCTGCGGTCCACCCCGCGGGCAACCCGGCAACGCCGGCTCGGGCTCCAGAAGCACCTGCGACGCCCAAGCCTCCGCCGGCCGCCCCGTCAACGACCCGTTCCGCCTGCAGTGCCAGCTGGACGATACCGGGTTCACCATGAACTGGGATTCGTGCCGGCTGGCCGTCGGCGCGGCCTGCACCCTTCTGACGCAGGCGACGAACCCGACGGGGGACGCTTGGGTGTGGGCGCCCGTGTTTACCAGTGCGTTCATTGTAGCTATGGTTTCCTTCCTTCCCTCCCCCCCCCGGGTTTGCCCGTATCGATCTTATTATGCTTGAAGCCCGTTCTCCAGAGGTTTTCACCTGCAACTGTTTCCTCCTCCATAATTGCACAATCAAGACCATAAAGACTTGACTATCTTCACTAACGATCCCAACTCCAAAACAGGCACCACCACCCCGGCCCTAAACTGCAGCATGGGGTTCTGGCTCCCGCGGGGCGGCGCGCTCGCCCCGGACCCGCAACGGTGCCGCGACGGCATCATCAGGCGGATGATCGACGCGTGCGAGCCCATCAACGCCAACGTCGTGAGCGTGAACCTGAAGCGGCTGCCGCGCCGGACGCGCACGGAGCGGTTCACGGGCGAGGCGTGGGACCCGGGCTACCCGAGCTACCTGATCGTGGCGCAGAATTGGGTCCCGGGGGCGGCGACGTGAATGTTGGAGGGGTGGAGGGGTGGGAGAGGAAGAAGTTATCGGGCGACCGGCGATGAAATAACCCTTGCTCATACTCTGTGCCTGAGGAAGAGGTGAGGTACGACGCCGATGTTACTTCATTTGAGTCGCGTTCGGGGTGGGGAGGGGGAATCAGATGTTGATTAAGCAATGGTGCTGCTGCTGCTGCTGCTGCTGCTGATGATGGTGAGAGCAGCGGGTGCCAGGCAGCATTGAATTCCCTTGTGCTTCTGTATGATCAAACGAACTGTGAAGGAATACAAACACTAGCAGCCCTCTAAACCGTTGATACTAATTCTTCGCCCACCGGACCACCTCCCCTATCACAGCGGAACAACCCTGGGGTGAATGGCTTGATGGTACGACTATATCTCCAACAGGCGCGAACCAGCAAGGAAAACCCGGAAACGGAACCAACCGAACAACAGAGGTATCGAAGGAGGCGTAAAAGGACAAGGAGAACGTGGGTCATCACAGCGATGATGCGATATCTCCAATTTATTGCTACTAGGCTCGTAAACTGCTGGGTGATTGGAAATACTGCTGAAAGATCATTCTGACTGCGGCACCTTCGATACCGGCGTTCAATGTTATTGTGGGCAGGCGGGGTGTCGCCCACTCATCCTCTACTTTCGTTCGCCGCGGATCTCCGCTTCCATAGTCTTCCCATCCTCCTCCATCTTTTGATTGAGGCTCTTTTCCTTCCTCACGAGCACCTCCCCAACCGGATCACCCTCGTTTTTGTGCACAGCCCACTCTCCGATGCCCAGCTCCTTGCGCGCTTTTCTCACTCCTCTGCCTCCCCCTCCTACGATCAGATTGCCAGGCCGATAATTTTCATCTGCCTCCATGCGCCTGATGGCACTATGATGGATCTTGGCGTCTTCGGGGATGTCCCGCACTTCGCCCATCGGCAGGGGAAATGTGATGGCTTTCCATGACCCATCCGGCTGCAGGTCCATTCGTCGGAAGGGAAGGTATTCCATGATCTTCCAGCTGAGGACCGAGCTATGGGGAAGCCCGTTGTTGAATTCGAGGCAATCGTGAAGCTTACCTCTGACCATGGCGTTGTGCAGGCGCTCGTGAAATTGCGAGCGTGGCGGGACCTGCGGGGCCAGACCGGCGTGCCAGCCCGGCTGCAGGTGTTCGGAGTGAGGGCTTCGGAAGATATCGGGCTGGGAGGGCGTGGTGACTTGGACGGTAGGGATATGTTGCTGTTGCTGTTGTTGCTGCTCGTTTGCAGGCTTGCTTGTTGGAAAGGTTGCGTCGAGCATTCGCGGGTCTTCGTCGCAGCAATGGAGGCGAATCATTTGCTCCCGGTCGAGTGCCAGGCCGGCGCGTTGGGCTTCACGGATCATCCAAACCAGAGGGGGGTGGCTGAGCGCGGACTGCTCGGGGTCATCGAGGGGCCAGCCGCCTCCTAGGTCGGCATGACAACCTGGGAACCTGTACCGGTTTAGTGGCGTTCAACTTGTTTACGGTGTGAAAGAGGGTGAGATTAAAGGAAATGTAGGTGCCGGTATCGAGAGAGAGTCAAAGCAGGTAGGTAGTATTTATACAGGTAGGGGCGTCAGTTGATGAATGGAAGGGCTATCGCAAAATATCGATATGATCTGTGAAGAAGGCTTTCAGGGTATCCATGGAAACATGGGACTCTACCATAGCTCCTCTATATCCTGATCCGCCGATTCATCAAGTTCGTCCTCCTCCTCGTTTGGAGTCGGAGGAGCAAACGAGAGGATCGAGTGTGCCGAGTGCAGTGAAGCAGAATCGTCCCGGGAGTGATCTCCGCCCGGACTCAGAGAGCGCGTTCGTTGCATGTCTTTACGCGTGAGGCGAGTGCCCAGTCGAGTGTTATCCGGCGAATCAGAACGCCCATTGAGCTGATTCGCCGATCGCAGATTCGGCCGGGCCTGGCTCCGCCTTCTGAATCTGTCTGCCTTTATTGGCTGTGGGGCTAAGTTCTGTTGTTCTTTGGGCGCTGCCGTTTGGCCATTTAGTTCTTCGTGAGACGTACGCTCATGGTGGTGGTGATGGTGGTGCTGGCCGTGATGTTCACGCCGGTGACGCTCAATTTCCTTGGCCGCTTTCGCGTCTGAGATTAGGTCACTCCTGAACTTGGCTCTCCTGGTACTCTGTTAGCTGAGAAATGCTCGTGGCGTTCAGCATGGAACCTTACCGCTCATCAATGCTAACTGCGTGCCTAATTACTTTGGCGGAACTTCTTGCCTAACGATGACAGGTGAATCCAACCGTACGCGCGAGTTCAAAGACTGGGTTTTGCATACTGTGTAGGGGAATTTGCTCCTTTGCATCCACGCATTCTCGAAGCGAGGAACACTGTTCACTGCACGAAATGTCAGCTCGTGGCAACACCTGCAAGGCCTGCAGATCTAGGGAACTTACCAGTATCGAAAAGACCCATGAAACGTATACGCCTGACTGGGCGACTGAACGTCTCTCGAAAATCTTTCAAATATTGATGCATCTCCTCCTTCTTCAATTTGTCCTCTTCGCTGCCTTCTTGGCGCGCTTGCCATTGCGAGAAAGCTTTCCACGCGAAGTAAGCCCTGAACAGGCGGTTGTCAGCACAACATTCCACCGACGAAGGATTAGATCGCGGCATGACATCTTACATTTCTTCGTTGCCATTGCTCAACAGGCCAACATGATCCAGCATCTCGGCCAGAAACCTCGCTACATAGGCGCCGCGAGAGAAACCGAAGATAAAGATATCGTCGTCTTGGTAACATCTCATCAGGAACTTGTAGCCGCCCATGACATGGGAGTCAAATGACGTGCCGACCGCTGAGTCTTTGGCTTTCTTGTACCAGGAGATGAGGCGCGTGGTCAAGCTTGTATGAGACAGATTGTGGGTATTGACATAGGTGCCAATACCCGGCTGGTAATAATGCTGATCAATGCCATTGCTGCGATCAAGCATGCGGAATATCTTCAATATATTGCTATCTGAGTCGGTGCCTTTCCATCGTCAACCAGGGACCACGGTGGCGGGTCGTCGCTCGAAAGGAATACCGGAGAATTTGTTTCCCGTGCCATCGAAGCATAGTATTATCTACCAGGTGTCAGTAGTCCCGCCCCTTACAGTGCTGGCTCCACGAGTCTTCCGAATACGAATATAAAGAAGATAGTGATATCTGCATACTTTCTTTCTCTGACGCGGAACGGCATACGGTTGAGCCAGACCTCTTCCTGCTCCAACATCAAGATTCATGGTGATGTCAACTTAACTATTCTCATCACATGAAGCAGCCGATCATGCAAATTTGTAATTGAGAAGGCCAAAGAGAGGTTGTCGACAGAACGAATTGGAATCTCGATAGATATCTCCGTTATACACATGGAACTGGGACATTTGCATTTAGAGCGAATTGCGCGTGTGCCGGGGGGCAGACGTTGGATCGACAAAGATGCATGGACTGCAGCTGGCTATGAGGATCTTTCCGGTTGGCTACTCGGGTGTGACGAATCATTGTAGGGTCGGAACGATGTTCGATGACATGGTAAACAGGTCTCCACCTTTAAGCGACGTCTTTGAGCCTCTGGTGGGGATTCCATCGCCGATCAGCAAAAGACAACGAGGCCAATGTGTGAACGATGCTCATGGCGTGAGGTTAGCCTGGTCGATTGTTGGCCAGATGCAAATGCCTTAACCGCTTTCAGAGCTGAGAAAGTCTCTACGGAGCAGGAGTCGGCTGGAGGTCTGATGAATGATAGGGTCTGAATCGAGGAGAACCCAAACCAGACAGCTTCGATCGTTGGCGTTGCGTTGCACGGGTGAACCAAGAGCTGCCACCAGCTGCAGGAAGAGCTCAAATTAAAGCTTGACAGGGGGGTCCACTAAGGTTGTAGAACTACCCGTAAGCCCAAAGATCAGCAGCGCTAGTGAGATCCAACTATCGACACCTAACGTACTAGCATCGCCGTCAAAAACACCCTAGTCGAGGTACCGAATATCTCCGTACAAGCGTGTAGATCCACCGCGAATTGCAATGACTAAATTTCGTGAATGCATGCTTTAGCGAAATGTACTTGAACCGGCAAAATGGTTGAAAGACGTCACTCGTCAATTCTCATGCTCAGTTCATGCGTACATTCAAACATACTTTCCCCGCTCTTGTGTAGCTTCATATCTGCAGGCGCCCGGATTCGGCAAAAGCATGAGTCCAGTTGGCTGGCTCTGAGTGGGGACATACATTTCGCTTTAAATTTCGGTTAGAAGGCATCGTAACGCCTGGTCGTATGATGTATCCGTCCCTTGGCCAGATGGACGCCGGGTATGTCCCACACTGGAACGGGTCGAATATATCCGCGGTTGAGCTAAATCGCTAAACTGCTAGATCGTCTCCACGCTCCACGTCTCTAATCCAGAAGAGGTCAATGCATCATAGCTTGGGATTTCACAAATGCGACACTGGCATGCAGGGACAATCTACGTCACGCCACCACACAGCAGTGCCGTTATTGGACGAGCAGCGCGTGAAGAGCAGAGTCTCATTGCATCTGGACCAAGTTCCCGGGCGGAACATCGCATTTACTGCGACTACGTACTTCTACAGGGTCCAGACTGATGAGGGGAAACGTTTCGGTAAGTGTAAATCCGTATGTACGGGGACGGAGGAGTGGGGGTTTCCGTGGCCTCTGGTTTGACGGATACTACTCTTTCGTGGAACCAATGGTGTGCTGGGAACTCTGTCTTTCTAGTGCGAATGGTCCCTTCGGGACTACAAGTTCGCACAAAGGTCTAAAGATCGAAGCTGAAGCACTCCTCCAATCGGATACTATGTAGAGTGGGCACCGCTGCCAGTGCATCCAGAACGCCTAGCTTGACTGCCGGTCAATCAG
>QQTW01002740.1_pt1 | contig 12887 bp, 11 predicted proteins | sample 1904831 | NCBI WGS metagenome assembly QQTW01 (sample SAMN09435610, study PRJNA476489) | Subsurface metagenome, whole genome shotgun sequencing project. | reverse complement strand
TGATACATTCAAGTCTTTGGCAGTAGAGGATTCCCAGCATCCGCCGCTTTATTATGTGCTCTTACGATTTTGGGTAAAGTGGTTTGGCAATTCCGTGACCGTAATCAGAAGTTTAACTGCCCTAATTAGCTTGCTAGTATTTCCTTGCGTCTATTGGCTATGCCTAGAATTATTTGAGTCATCGGTTGTGGGATGGATCGCAATTATACTAATAGCTGTATCACCAGTTCACTTATTATTCGCTCAGGAAGCACGAGAGTATTGTTTATGGACAGTAACGATTTTGCTATCGAGTGCATCGCTTCTGCGAGCAATGCGGTTAAAAACAAAGAGCAGTTGGGGAGTTTATGCAGTAACTGTGGCCTTTGGACTTTATACGTTTCTGTTCTCTGGTTTGGTAGTAATTGGTCATACTATTTATGTATTTGCAAGTGAAAGATTCAGATTAAGTAAGACAATTACTGCTTACTTTATTGCGTCTCTTGCAGGCTTATTATCCTTCAGCCCTTGGCTTCTAACTATTATTATTTACAGATATAACATTCGTAGTACAACAGATTGGGCTCTTCTAAGAGTACCTATAGAGAGTTTAGTCAAAAGCTGGCTTCTCAATTCTAGCCGTATTTTTCTAGATTTTGACTTGGATTACAATAACTCATTAATTTATATTATTGTCTTAATCATATCAATTTTGATATTATATTCGATCTATTTTATTTGTAAACATTCTCCCAAACGGGTTTGGTTGTTTATTTTGACTTTGATTGGAAGCACAGCACTATCTCTAATACTGGTAGATATTTTTAAAGGAGGAATAATGTCAACTGTGCCTCGATACCTATTTCCCTGTTACTTGGGTGTTCAGCTAGCTGTTGCTTATCTTTTTTTTATTCACATTACCCATGTTATTTTTCCACAACGGAAGTGGCAATTACTCCTGGCTGTGCTGCTCTCCAGTGGAGTTATATCATGCATAGTAAGTTTGCAGGCAGAAACTTGGTGGATTAAAAATACTAGTAATAATAATCCACAAATAGCTCGCATAATCAATCAAGCTGTTCACCCGCTTTTGATCAGTAATTCTGCTCGCACCAATTTAGGTAATATAATCTCTCTTAGCTATCTGCTTGAGCCAAAAGTGCGGTTACGGTTAACGGCTGGGCCAAATCTACCTCAAATACCTGATGTCAGTGATGTATTTTTATTTGCAGGTTCTTCGGAAGAATTGCGCTTGCAACTAGATAATGTGAAGAGCTATAAGATAGAACCTATTTTTAAAGATCTCTGGCGGCTGAAAACGTGAACTGTTACCAGCCCCAAGTACCAGCGCCACCCTTGAATGGTCCGACAATATCACTGGTGATCCAACCGCCGTAGAAATCACCTGGTTGTGGTTGCACCTGTTCGCTATCAACGTAGCAGGCTTCCATTAGATGGGGGTAAAAAGCAACATGATCTTTGATAGCAGCAAAAGGCGGTGTGGGGTCAGGGTAAAACCAAGCCGCTTTCTGCACCTGCTTTTCCCCGAACGCAATTGTATAGTACCCAGCTCTACCTTTCCACTCACACCAGCTGCCGTGGGGTGTCAAGAGCAGGTGTTCCATTTTGATATCGCTAGGAGGGATGTAGTAGACGGGTGGATGGCTGGTTTCCAACACCCGTTTGGCATGATGCGTATCAGCGATCGCAACCCCATTAAAAATGACCTGGATATGTTTGATTGAGTCCTCAAGGCGAGGCGGTCTGGGGTAATCCCAAACCGATTCTTGACCAGGACCGGGTTGGATACGACTGAGGTTCACCATTTTCAGCTCCAATTTGATGTGGAATGTGCTGTTTTGAGTTTAATTGACTCTGGTGGATTTAGAAGGCAATATGCAGTCAGAGAATTCTGCCAACATATTGCCCTTCGGAGCAATCACCGGAAGTTACCCGGATTCAGCCGATTGCCTGGAGTTGACACCCCTCCCCGCAGTTGACTACCCGTGCCGCCATCAGCTCGGTCGAGGAAAGGCCGGAGGTTGATGTTTTCAGACGTAGCCTGGCGATTATTCCCGCCTCCAAGCACTGATCGCCCCATGTTGTACAACTGATCTATTCCGTTGGTTTGGCGACCTCTGTTTGTATAAGTGTTGATGGCGTCTGTTTGCTCTCCACTGTCTGCGATGGTGAGATTTTGGAAAACGCGATCGCGGGTTGACGTTGGGTCTTGACCAGGAGGAACAGTCAGGACAATCCGACATGAGGGGACGTTTTGAGTTGTCACACAGATAGTGTTGTAGCTATTTTTTACCTCTGTGCGAAGTTCGAGTAAGCCATCTGGTCGGTAGGATTCTAGCCGACGGCTAATTTCGTTGCAGCGGCTTTGTGAATCCCAGCCACCACCCAATGCTGAAGGAGTTGCCCAGGGAAAAGTTTGATTAGGTTGGCTCTGTGGCCGGTACATCACAGTGTGCTGACCGTTTACATACTCACAGCTAAACCGAGTATCGCTTTGATAGACAGGATTGGATGAACCGCCTCTTGAAGTTGGAGGGGTTGACGTTGGGTCTGTATCTACTACGACAGGTGGCAATGAGGAATCAGTTTGGGCAACACTGAGGGCATCAGACGCATTCCAAGGCGAAGCGATCGCACTAGTGTTGCCAAGCAAGAACACAACTCCAATAGATACCAGACCTTTTAAGACCGACTCAGACATTTGTCGTGACATAAGAATATACTCAACTTTAAACCTGTTGCCGAAAGCTACTCACTTAAATCAGTGATTCTGGCTCAGGTGGCATCATTCATCTTTGATGCTTTTTCTCTTCTGTTTGTTTCTTCTCAGCTAGCAGTTTTTTCACTCGTACTTTGATTTCGGCATGTCGTGCCACTCCTTCATAGGCGTAGCGGTTGTAACCGCTTTGCGCGATCAGGCTTTCTAGATAGCGAATCCGCTCATTGGTACCAGGGTGAGAGGCTAACCAACTGGGTGGAGAACTTTTTTCTTGTTGTTTAAGAATGACCATCAGGTTGCGTAAGCCATCAGCAGCATAGCCGGTGGAAACCAAAAGCCGTGTGCCCAAAACGTCAGCTTGTCGTTCCATATCCCGGCTATAGTCAAGCGTATATAAACTGGCGACTGTACCTCCTAAAGGAACAAATTGCGCTACATTGGCAACCAGATTTCCTTCTGTGACTAATTGAAACCCGTGGGAAAGCACGGCATGGGATAATTCATGGGCCACTAACCCAACCAATTCTGCCTCTGAGTTGGTGCGAGCGATCGCGCCAGCATTGACAAATACCTTCCCTCCCGGTAGTGCAAAGGCATTGAGGTCATCTTCTAGGACGACATAGAACTCGTATTGAAAATCATTGCGACCAGCTACCTGGGCAAGTTTTTGTCCGATTTCGTTGACATAATCCACAACGGCTTGGTCTTTTACCAGTTCCAACTGTTTACGAGCCCGTTTAGCAACTGATTCGCCAACAGCTGTTTCGCCTCGCAGCATCATTGTGGTTGTTTGAATGGCGGAGAAGGGACCAGCGAGATTACCTGTGAATGCGTAGCCTAGAGCGCCAGTGACGATGTTAGCAATCATCTTGCCTCTAAGTTTCTTCCGCATCTGTTTTTTGTAGCGTTTCAGATTCTCATCCGCCAACTGTGTAAACTCAGGAGCATCTTGCTGATTGGAGTGGAGCAGGGCAAATTGACGTGCTGCAAGTGAAGCTTCCATCCATTTTTTCTCGTCTGCTAGTGCTGCCACCTTTGCTTTCAGCAGATCCGGCTGATCGGGATACAGTGTCGTTGCTTGCTCTAAGACATCGAGTGCTTCTTTGGGACGGTCGTATTGTTGCAGCGCCTGAGCAAGTCTTAGGTGACCAGGGACGAATTCAGGATACTGCTCGACTAATAGCTGGAGCGGAACCATGGCTCTAGCTTGGAACTTCTGTGTTAAACCGGATTCTGCCTCACGCCAGTACACCTTGCCCGCTGGGGGTAACTGGGCAGGGTCAAGGAGCGGTTCTGGATGCCTAGTTTCTACCTCCTCCTTAGGAAAAGGAGGTTTGACCTCTCGGTAAAGTTTTTCAGCAGCAGCGAACTGTCCTCCCAAATAGAGCTGGTCAGCTTCAATAAATTTTTGCTGACGGCTGATTTCTGCTGGACTGGGCGTTGGTGTGTCAAGTTTGTCAGTGGCTTCCGGTCTCGGTGCCGGTTTTACCACTTCATCTGGCTTTGAGGGACTGGGCGTCGGCGTTTGAATAGGTGCGGTAGGTTCTGCCAGAACAATTGACGTCCCCGCTGACAGTATTACCAAATTTAAGGATAGCAGCAGCGAATTACAGACGAGTTTGGAACGATTCATTGCTTGCGGGTCTGATTCTCAATCTAATTTCTAGTTTAGGCAATTCTCAGCTTTTGAAGTAACTCCACTTCAAAAATAGGTATTCATGCCACGCATGCTTGCCGTTCTATTTGCAAAGCTGCCTGAACTGTTTCATACTCAGCCTCAACCTGGGATACAATTGCAACTGCATTTTTTACAGTGCTGGTGCGACCAATTGTTTCCAGGTTTCTACATAGTTGGGAGAGGTTGGTAGCGCCAAGGGTGGCACTGGTTGATTTGAGAGTGTGAGCTGCATGGTAAAGTGCTGTGGCATCCTCGTGGGTAAAGGCTTTCGCGATCGCTTGCACCAGGTTGGGAGCATCCTCGAGATAGCTATCAATCACTTCAACCAAAACTTCTTTTGCCGCAACGCCAGCTATGTCACGTAATGCTTGCAACGCTTTGGTATCAAGAGGTCTCAAGTGGACAGGGGAGAACTCCCCCTCTCTCATCGGTTGACACTTAGCCAGTACCTGCATGAGTTCCTTTACCTGGATGGGCTTGCTGAGGTAGTCGTCCATGCCAGCCTGAATGCACACCTCCCGATCGCCTTGCATAGCATTGGCTGTCATAGCAATGATACGGGGGCGTTGTGACTGGGGCCATTCCTGACAAATGCGATGAGTAGCTGTTAATCCATCCATTTCTGGCATTTGTACATCCATCAGTACTACGTTATAGGGCTGACGATGTAGCCCTTTTATCACTTCCATTCCGTTGCTAGCTACATCTGCCCGATACAGGGCTATTTCATTCTCCGTGGTAGACTGATGACTCAGTGAGTAGCTCTTGTCAACCCAGATGCAACCACCAGCAATTTTAAAAGCCTTTTCCGACTTATCAGACCCGAGGCAAACTTCAGGCAAGAGACACGCACTAGCTCTGTGCTTGGCCTTATTCACGATGGCAGTAGTGGCTGGGAATCAGGGGTTCCTAGCTATCGGTGACTGGTTGGCGAGCTATCAGGCAGACTTGATTGAGATTTTCCAGGTAGAGAAAAACAGACTCCCATCCTACAGCACCATCAGACGGGTGTTGCTGACGACAGAATACCAGGAGTACTCCAAACGTCTGGCACAGTTTTTCGCTGTCAGTCCCCAATCCGGAGAAACGGTTGCTGTAGATGGCGCTTGTTCTGCGAGGCTCGTATCAGGTGCAAGCTAATAACCCTAATTCCCAGCCTCATCCAGCTATCATGCTTGTGAATGCCTACATCGTTGAGAGAGGACTGATTTTAGACCAGTACGAGGTTGACAAAAAAACGAACGAGATTAAAGCCCTGCCAGAATTTATTAAACAGATGGCACTCAAGGGAGTAGTGTTTGCCTTTGATGCGATTAGTACCCAAAAAAAACTTGCCAGTTAATTGTCGAGAGCCAAAACTACTACATCGGAGCGCTTAAGGGCAACCAGTCCGGCCTGTTGTCAGAAGTCAAGGCCAATTTTCGCAGTGAACAACAATACACACAGCTCAACACTGGACACGGCAGAGTGGAAAGGCGTACCGTCAGTATCTGTAGTACCTTAGATGCTATTCGAGACTGGCCTGGGCTAAAGACCTTAATTCGGGTGGAATCGGAACGAGAAACCACTCAGGAGGTCAGCAGTGAAGTTCGTTACTACATTTCTAGTTTAAGAGCGGAGGCTGCATGAGTTTTACCAACGCATCCGAGGTTACTGGGGTGTGGAGAACAAGGTGCATTACGTCAAGGATGTCACCCAAGGGGAAGATGCCTCTCGGATTCGGACAACGCCACTGATACAAATATTTGCCTTGGCTCGCAATTTAGCCCTCAATCTGTATCGGTCTAACGAGTTTAAAAACATGGCTCAAACTGAGAGGTTTTGCAAGTTTGGCTTGAAAACCCTCAAGAAATTATTCAGAATCCAAGAATGAAATAGCCCTGACTGTCCTCCGTACCGCTACAAACCCTAATTCCTGGACAGTTTGTGCCATAAATTTACGTTTTGCCGCACCTTTTAATTGAACTGCGGTTTCTTTGAGCAACTGTTTAAGCGAATCTGTTAAGCACGACGACACCTCAAGCCCCCAAAAATCGAATCATTATTATTGAATTTACTACAATTTGGGAAAAGTCAGGGGCAGGCGACGACTGCCCCTGACTCCCCCTTTACAATGATTATCATTCTTTGTGATTGGATATTTTATTTTTTGGAAGTCCCTTAGTAAAATCTTGGTGGGTGAGTCGTGCAACCACCGGAATCCTTTCCACTTCTGCAGTACGAGTTTGCTTACCCAGGCGATCGCCACTTCTATCCACCTCAACTCGGTATCCCAGTTGCTTGGTTTGCTGGGCGATCGCGGCTGCTTACTCTCGTTGATCATCGCTCACGGGCATCACTCACAGGCATCAACCTCACCTGCACTGGAGCCAACCAGAGAGGAAAATCCCCAGCATAGTTTTCAGTGAGAATGCTCAACGGATTGCCATCAACATCCGATCGTCAAATCGCTGCCAGATGGTACTAACTTCCTGAAATCCTGCCTCTTGCAGGGCTGCCTCATGAATGACCAGTGTTGGCTTATGCCCCGTGAATCGAGGTGCAAATCGGCGCTGTCGTTCTTCAAGTAATCCCTTAAAGTCCGGTTCGTCTGCGATCGCCTGCCACCACTGCTGCCAATCTTCCTGTTTCCTCACCGAAAATGCCTGCTCTTCTTGCTGCGCCTGCACTGCCTTTGCTAGACGCTGGATTGTGCCTAAGTGCGGCGGAAAGTAAAGATGATCGCCGTTGAGAAACACACCGCTCGGACGCACAATTTGACCGAGTTTCTGATAAAGATGCACTAATTGATCGATCCGCAACCAGTGCAGTGCTGTTGTCGTTAAAACTGCATCAACCTGAGTTTCACCAATTTGTTTTAACCAGTCATCCTGCGTTAAATCTGCTTCGATCCAACGCAGTCGATCGCCCATTGACCCTAACACACCCTGACCGATCGCCAGCAAAACCGGATCGTAATCAATGGCAATACAGGTTGCTTGCGGAAATCGATTTAGCAAACGCTGGCTGATTGCACCGGGACCACAGGCAAGATCGATCGCAGTGAACGATTCAGGCAATAGATGAGCGATCGCATCGAGCATGATTTGAAACCGCTCTTCTCGATAGGGTAGATAGCCGCTTTGCTGAGCATCCCAACGCTCAAGCCAATGATGCCAGTTGATTTTGAGCAAATTATGGGTCATGGTTTTGCAGAGTAAACAAATGATTTACGATCGCGGGGATGGGAGGGTAACTGAGCGGCGATTAACTGTCGCGAATAAGGGTGCTGTAGTTTGCTCAAATCCAACGAATCGATCGATTCAACGATCTCACCTTTGTGCATGACGACAAATCGATCGGCAAGATAAGCAACGGCAGCAAGATCATGGGTAATAAACAGGTAAGACAAGTGAAATTGTTGCTTCAAATCGAGCAGCAGATTGAGAATTTGAGCCTGAATGGTCATGTCGAGATTGGAAACAGGTTCATCTAAAACAACCAGTTTTGGTTTGAGGGCAATTGCTCGTGCAATAGTGACACGCTGCAACTGTCCACCGCTAAACTGATGGGGATATTTATCCGCATCCGCTGCTGTTAACCTCACTGTTTCCAGGAGTTGAATGGTGCGCTGCGCTGCCTCAGTAGCCGTAAGATTCAAGTAGTTACGGATGGGTTCACTGATAATTTCCCTGACTTTGAATCGCGGATTCACGGCATTGAAGCTATCTTGGAAAACTACCTGCATATCGCGCCGGAGCGATCGCAGTTTCTGGGGTTGTAGCTGGCTCAGTTCTTGACCCTGAAACCAGATCTCGCCGCGATCAGGCTTTTCTAAGCCAAGCACCATTCGTCCTAATGTGCTTTTTCCGGCACCGCTTTCCCCCACCACGCCCAAACAAATTCCAGGTGCAAGATCGATCGAAACATCTTGCAGCGCAGGAATAAGCTGCGTTTTACCGCTCCAGCCCAACCGCAATTGATAGGTTTTAGAAACGTGCTGCACTGACAGTAAATTCATCGTCTTGCTCCCAGGTGATGCGTCAGCCGAGAAGCAAGCAGCGATCGCGTGTAGGAATGTTGAGGATGATCAAATAACTGCTCAACGCTAGTTTGTTCGATAAACTCACCATTCCACATTACCGCAACCCGATCGGCGAGTTGAGCAATCACCCCCAGGTCATGCGTGACTAACAGCAGGGCACAATTGGTTTGCTGTTGCAGTTGTTTGATCAGTCCCAGAATTTGCATTTGGGTAATCACATCCAATGCTGTTGTCGGTTCGTCGGCAATTAACACTTGCGGTTGTAAAGAAAGCGCGATCGCAATCATGACTCGTTGCAGCATTCCACCGCTAAGTTGAAATGGAAATTGACGCAGCACTCGCTGTGGATCAGTTAAACCAACGGCGGTTAGATGTTCAGTGGCGATTGAGCAGGCAGTCGCATCGGTGAGCGAACGATGCGATCGCAGGGTTTCGATGAATTGTCGTTGAATGGTGGCGATCGGGTTAAAGAAGCTGGCAGGATTTTGCAGAATCATGCCGATTTTTTGTCCGCGAATTTGACGCAGTGCAGCCAGATTTAAGCCGATTAATTCCTGTCCTGCAAGCTGAACGCTGCCTTGAACGTTTGCGCCTTTTAGCAGTCCAAGGATCGATAAACAGGTGACACTTTTGCCGCTGCCGCTTTCGCCAATGATGCCCAAAACTTTGCCCGGTTGCAGTTGAAAGCTGACATTTCGGACGATCGGGATTGTTCCAGGATCACGACGCGATCGGGCTGGAAATGCAACCTGCAATTGATTAACGGTCAGAACAGCTTCAGCCATTTTGCAACTTCGTTTTCAATGTTTCAACTCGCACTTGCTTTTCCATGCGTGGATCAAGCACATCCCGCAGCACATCACCCACAATATTAAACGCGAGTGTCGTGATAAAAATCATCAATCCCGGATAAAGCATCAGTTCTGGTAGGCGGCGGAAATACTCACGTCCATCGTTGATCATGGTTCCCCATTCTGGTGTGGGTGGCTGAATGCCTAATCCTAGAAACGATAAGCCTGCAATGTGCACAATCATGTGGCTTATATCGAGCGACGTGAGAATTGCCAGTTCCGCGATTGTAAATGGCAATATATGCCTGAACATGATCGGCAAACTGCTTGCGCCTGATACGATTGCCGCCTGGATAAAATCGCTTTCCTTCACGCTTAAGACACGACTGCGAACAATTCGGGCATAGCCTGCCCAGTGCGTTGCTGCCAGTGCAAATATTAAATTCCCAACTCCGGCTCCTAAAATGCCAACGATCGCCAGCGACAAAATCAGTGCTGGAAACGCGAGAAACACATCACACAGCCGCATCAGCCAGCTATCCACTTTGCCGCCCACATAGCCCGCGACCAAACCGACGATCAGGCTAATCGTAGTCGTGAGCACAATCACCACAAGGGAAATCGACAGCGACACTCGCCCCCCGTAGATCAATCGTGACAAGATGCAGCGACCAAGATGGTCAGTTCCCAAAGGAAAAGCAGCACTGGGCGGCTGAAGTTTCTGCATCAAATCAACCGCTAAGGGATCGTGTGGTGCGATCAGCGGGGCAAAGATGGCGGTGAGAACGACGATCGCAATCAGGCTCAGACCCAGCCACGCCAGTTTGTGATCCAAAAGTTTTTGCACAATTGCCATGATTAAACTTCTTGTTTTCCAAAACGAATACGCGGATCGAAATAGCTGTAGATCAAATCAACGATAAGGTTGACCACGACAAATAGCACAGCAGTTAAACAGACATAACACTGCACAACCGGATAATCGCGATTGAGAATCGATTCAACTGCGAATCGTCCCAGCCCCGGCAACGCAAACACATTTTCCACAATTACCGCACCGGAAAGGAGATGAGCAAAACTCAATCCAAACACCGTCACGACAGGCAAAAGTGCATTCTTCAGCGCATATTGCAGAATCACCAGTCGCTCTAGCAAACCTCTAGCTCTGGCATACAGCACATAATTTTGGCTGAGGCTTTCGAGCATACTGCCGCGCAACAAACGAGCATAAACCGCAGCAGGTGCCCAGGCTAAGGTGATCGAAGGCAAGATCCAATCAGCGATCGAGCCACGACTGGTAACAGAAAACCAGCCCAACTTGAAGCTAAACACATACATCAGCAAAAATCCCAGCCAGAAACTCGGCATTGCCACGCCAATGTAAGCAAACAACCGACTCACCTGATCGAAAATCGTATCGCGATACAGGGCTGCTACAATTCCCAGCGGCAAGCCGATCGCAAAAATCAGCATGGTAGCACAGGCAGTTAAAATCAGCGTCGTCGGCACATAGTGCATCACTTCTTGCAAAACGGGTCTGCCGGTAACGAACGATTGCCCAAAATCCAGCCGCAAGACGTGCCAAAGCCAATCGAGATACTGTACTGGGAGGGGGCGATCGAGTCCGAGTTTTTCCCGCATTGCCGCGATCGCTTCTGGGGTTGCCGGAGTATTTGCCACGCGCAGCACTACCGCCGCCGGATCGCTGGGCATGAGTTGAATCAGCAAGAACGTGACAACCGAAATTCCTAGCAAAACTGGAATGAGTTGCAGGATGCGTCGGACAACGTAGTGGTTAGTGAGTTTCATCAGGACTTGCTCAGTTTGCTCAGCGGTACTTGATTCGCCTGTGGCATAAACTCAAATCCGGACAACGCCTTGTGCATCACGGCAACGTTGGTTGAATAGGAAATCGGCAAATACACTGCCTGCTCATGCAGCGTTGTGAGAATGTCGCGGTAAAGCTGCTGACGCGATGTTTCGTCAGTCGTAAGCAGCACGTCACCAATTTTGCGATCAATCTCAGCTTTCATCGGCAGTCCTTGCTGAGCAGCGTAGTCAGCATGAGAAGGGACGCGCATCGAAGACACCATTGCCTGCGGCTCATAAGGAGGTCCCCAGGTATCGTTGAAGATCAGGTTAAATTCGCCGTTAGACTGGCGATCGTACCAGGCTTGCTCTTCTTCACCCAACAGCCGGACATCAATCCCTACTGCTTTCAGGTCGGCCTGGACAGCTTCAGCGATCGCCTTGTCCACATTGTTTTCACCGCTAAACGATAGATCGAGCGTTAAGGGCTGACCGTCTTTCTGACGGATTGCTTGTCCTGTGGGCTGTTGCCATCCGGCTTCATCTAGTAAGGCTTGGGCTTGATTCACATCGTAGGCGTAGGGTTGCAAGCCAATATTTGCATAGGGCACTTCTGGCGAAAAATAGGTGTCAGCTTTTTGTTCGGTGTCGTAGAAGATGGCGGAAACAATCGCATCTTTATTGACACTATGCTGAATTGCCTGCCGCACCTTTAAGTCTTTCGTAGGTCCCCGATTGGAATTAATGGCGATCACTCGCGTATTCAAAGGTGGTGACACTTCAGCCGTATAGTCCCCTGAATCGCGCAGTTGCTTGAACGAGTCGAGACTAATCTCACCGTTGCCGTAGATCAAATCGATTTCGTTGTTCTCAAACGCCAGTACTCGCGTTTCGCCATCGGGAATAATTTTGACCGTCACCTGCTCGATTGCAGGTTTGTTACCCCAATAGTTCTCATTGCGCTTGAAAACAGCCTGAGCGTCCTTCTGGTAATTGGCTAGAACCCAGGGTCCTGTACCGATCGGGGCTTTAATACCTTCTGCGGTCGTGCCGCTATCAGGAAACGCTTTGGGCGACATGAATCGAACTGGGCGAATCAGCGTCAATTCTTGCAGGGCTGGGTAATAAGGCGTTTTCAGATACATCTGCAACGTGCGATCGCCCTGAGCCTCGACGCGATCGATCGCCTCAATCAGTCCCAGCCAGTCATGTTCTTCGCGGTTTTGCAATATCTGATCAAAGTTGGCTTTGGCAGCCGCCACATCAAACGGTGTGCCATCTGAAAACTGGACACCCTGACGCAATTGGAACGCGATCAATTTGCCATCGGGCGATACCTTCCAGGTTTCTGCCAGTGCGGGCTGAATCTCGCCGCCGCGAGCGTAGCTGACCAGCGGTTCATAAATTAAATCCTGAGCAAACATCTGGCTGGGATTGTACAGGTGCGGATTGAGTGGTCCAATATCCTGCGACCAGGAGAACGTGAGCGTTGGATCTTGAGATGTTTGGGATTGAGGGTTGGGCTGGGCACAGCTTGGCAAGATGATCACGGCGGCAACCGCGAGTGCCAGTAGAGCACGAAGAAAGTTTCTTCTCATGAGAAAGTAATTGCTAAATGGTTGTTTCACTCCTACCTCGCATCACGGAAGCAACTTACGCTAATAAATTAAATTCGTTTTACTTCAGCAGTTGAATACCAACCCCATCGGAATCAAACATTACTACTTGAATCAGGGATGAAGCAATGCGGAGGGGAGGGATAAAACGGTGAATCAGAGCAAAGTTTTATCCCTCTTTTGTCACTTTCCGGGTATAATGAATAAAAGAATTGCAAAACAGAACTCCAGGAAGTAGACAGGACAATGG
>QQTW01002739.1_pt1 | contig 12888 bp, 11 predicted proteins | sample 1904831 | NCBI WGS metagenome assembly QQTW01 (sample SAMN09435610, study PRJNA476489) | Subsurface metagenome, whole genome shotgun sequencing project. | reverse complement strand
GGTGGGCGAAAGTTAAGATGGAAACGGGACCAGTCGCTGTCGCAAGGCATGAAGATTGGGCAAGCCTCGAAGAAAACCACAGGCATGAAATTGGCAGCCATAGACAAAGCGGAAAACATCCGCGAGGAAAGGGAGGTCATCGATGTTCTTCAGGCTTGGAGGCTTCAGGTCGGTCGCCTTCGCAGTGCGGTGTCGGCTGTCAACACAGAAGGCCAGACTAGGTCCATCACCATTCCAACATTACAGGAGGTTATGCCATTAAGTATCGCAAAAGAGACGGACGGAGCGATACCATCATCAAGACCATGCTCCCTTTGCGGCCTGAAAAGGAATGAACGTGTCAAGGACGTGGACGTCAATGTGCAGGACTCCTTTGAGGAATACTGGACTACGAAATTGAATATGCATCGCGGTAAGTTGATGTGGAGCTTTAAAAGATAAAGAGCATTAACCAAAGGCTGCAGATTGTAGGATTTTCTTCTTGGAGCACAAGAGCAAGCTAAGCCCTAGATGATGAATATTCGAGTTTCGTATTGTCATCTCGCGTGTAAGATACTTTGCCCATGGCTGCTCCATGCCTGCCGCCGTTAACATAGAACGGACTGAGCTGGACAGCACTCATGCAGCAAGTGGCTCATCACGATATGATGAGTTTGGGCCAAACTAGAATCGTCGCAATTCAGCCCATCCAGAGTCTTGTCCAGCCAATACCCCCAGCAGGCGCGACTTCTGGTCAGGTTTTCAATTTGATCGGACTTCAGTCTGACGGGATCCAATTGTCCAGAAGATCGCGGCTTGCACGCAAGGATGGTGGACTGTTGGGATTCCACTGCGCATACCAGGTTTTCATCTCCTTTGCAAGTTATCAGCAATATTCCATTTCGGGAGAAAAGCCGAACGGTATGATGAAAAATCAATTTCAAGGCAAGAGTCTACATACGCATTCAAGCTTAAGATTGGCTGCACAAGCCACCGCTCTCTCCACAAAACTAGGACCGTTGCTGCCCTGGATGGCTATATAGCACTTGCCGCGAATCCATTTGAGTGCCTTCAGTTCCGCAGGGAAGTAAGCCTTGCTGATATGTGATTCCGGAGCATCATACACGGCCAATATCATTTCGCCTGTCGAAGCGCAGTTCTTTTCCTCGACGACCAGACGAAGGTTGAATCGATGAGTCACGTAGCGGTTGATTTCGTGTTCGTGACAGAAGTTCTCAGTTAATGCTCCAGGAGTTGCGCACAGTGTAGTCTTCGCAACGATCAAGATGGAAATCAACCAAGAGATTAAGCGGAATCCCATGACATTACTCGGGCTTCAAGCACTCTCGGTCGTATGGTAAGCTGGAATCGGCGGCGTTGAAGGATGGTGGGCAACGTCGCAATATGGCTTCAGTCCGTTGCACCTGTTTATACCTTGGCCAGTTTCTTAAGTCCTCGTCGCCGGGACCACCATCTATACCCTACGCCGACTCACAATATCTTGAACCCGCGAAAGTGCACGGATGCTTGAGTGGTAGTAACTGGCGGTAGGCCATACATGGCATATGTTTGAGCTGACTAGTTTCGCAAGCAGCAGCTCGGAATAGCGCCAGTTCCGCGTAATGTCTTTGATGGTCCAAAGTTGGGGTCCTTGACTTGATGCTCGATATGAAGAAGATGCCAGTTAACAGAAAGTACGGCGCGGGCGACATGATGCAATAGGAAACAATGACTTTGTCCATCGACTTCGAGGTCGCCGTCTTCGACAGTCAGGGCTGCTTGACCCGGGCCTCACTTCTTTGTTGTCTCACTTCTTTGTTGGCTCTCATGTCGAGCGAGCTGTCCATGAGCACGTCGGCCCATAAGACGGATGTAGACCTGGGATGAAATATTTGGGATAGTCGAAGCTCTTGCTACTCCTGAAGCTTTCGCGGATATGGCCTCCGGAAAGGCCTAAAATATACCTGCTGCTAGGTGACGGAGCAGCTCTTGACAGGTACCTGCGTCATCCATCATGCGGAAGCGGCGTACGGTCGAAGATGACGCACCTGACTGTAGGCTTGGAAATCACGAGAATGGCTAGTCTCTTGTGATAGCTACATATGTAGCATATACGATATCAACCGTCCTGGACCGACTTTCGTTCTTTGACTGCATCAGTATCCTCACTCATTTCGTACAGTGCTTTGGGTACGGCCAGGACTCAACAACGCTAAGGCTGGCTTAACGGCCGCAGCGGTTCCGCCTTGGCAAGGTTTCAACTAATTGTCCTCGATCCCGAGCTCACATCGGCATATTCAGAAGCCAGACTCGGCTCTCCGCGGCGATCCTTAATCTGTTGGTATAGAGGGAGTGATGGTGACAGTTGTGAAGCAAAATGACGGTGAGTTGGTATTCTTCTGAGCCTTGTGCCTGGGAGAAAGTCGTCAGAGTACTCGGGGAGTTTGTCTACAGTCTTGTCCGGACCGTGAGGTCGGTGCGGAGGGGTCAGCATCGGCATGCAGTCGTTGGCGGCACCGTCGATATTGCGCTCCCGAGCCATTGACAATTGTTGACTTTGATGTTTGTTGTCCGGTGGAGGGCTAATCAGGCTTTCGTCTGTCTCTTATGTCGTGTTGAGTGAACGGTCCGCTAACGGTTCGGCGGTCCAGGCTCTTTGCGTGGTCCAGACGAGTTTGCAACGATGCAGCCAAAATCTTTACCCTCCGATGGGGTTAATGTGTCGAAAACCAGAAGCTATACGAGTCTGCATCCGAACATCCGTAGCCCCTCCGTGACAATGAACACAGCTGGCCATCGCTACTCGCTGGATCTGGATGCAATGGCTCGGTAGGTTTCTCTGGGTGCGCGACGAGGACATGAGCCTGTGGGACCGAGTTGCTCCGTTGCAGCTTCAGATGTTGACTCGAATTGCCCACAATTAGGTCGCCCATCGTGCCGGAACATGAACATGGCCTTGGAGCATCTGGTCTCCGCCGGATTCGGCAGCAGCCGCAGGGTCGGTCAGCGGGCGGTGGCAGCAAGTCCGGCTCTGCTTCGAGGTCGGCTTCCATGACACTATCACTCCCTACTTCCCGGCACCCTTCCACATCTCTAGCGTCGGGGCCGGCTTCTCCGACATTGAACTTTGGGGAAGACCTTAATCGCTTCCCCACCGAATCATTACATTCTTTTTCTTTTGCACATCAGTCGGAAGACGCTTTGCACAACAGACAGTCCATCTTGAAGCGATCGATAGACTTCATGCGAGACAAGCTCGGTTGGACGGCGGTGAATCCCGGTATTGCCAATGTCCAGGCAAAATTGAGTGGTAACCAGGAGGTGCTCAGCATGATGGACCTTCTCTCAAGAGCAAATCTGATCGGACAAGAGGCGCTTCAGGCGCATGGATTCAACTCACATGGTCCGCTTACAGGCCCTGCAGACCTGACCGGCGAGGACGTATTTGCAAGGAGCTTTCTACCTCAAAGTGAAAGCCCTACAAGCATCTACACACCGGCTCCGTTGGGAAGTCAGGTCCAAGGAAGTTCGGCCGCAACAGCTGATTCCCGGCCTCGGAGTGAAACCAACCAAGCTGTCGACTCCCAGTCAGCATCGAAAGCCGAACTAGAAGCAAAACCAAAACCTGTCGCCGGTCAAGCCAAACCTTCGCTTAAGCGGACGTTTACTGACCTTGTGCCTTTATCGATACAAGATAAGCTTACGGACGCTCTTGCCCAGCCTTATCTCGCTGGAGATGGCATTCATACCAGCCAGATAATCTCACCCAAAGTCTCTACGGCGTCAGCAATTCCCACACACTCGGCTGGACCGGCGCCCCACGGTCATGGGAGTCGATGGGCTCCCGCTGCTCAAGCAATCTTCACCACGGAGATACAGTCGCCTTGGACGATAACATCAGCCAATGACCTGGCTTGCTTGGTGTTTGGAGTGACAAAAGCCGAGGTCCGCAAGATTGGGATCTTGGAGGTCGTGAGGCCTGAACGGAGGAAATGGCTCGAGGAAAAGCTGCGTGATCCGGAACAGGGTTCTTCAACGCGAAGTCGAGGGTCTTACAGTCTCAGCCAACGATCGAGTCCTACGCCGACCAGCAATCTAGCCATGGGTAATGGAGTGACCGCAAGGCTTCTCAGTAAGCCGCCTTCAAAACATGTGCCGAGGAGTCGAAGAGCCAAAACTGCCGACGAAAGCGCCTCAGGCTCCAACGGAACTAAAGTAGAGAAGGGAAGCCCAAACCATCAACAGCACAAGTCTCGTGGCGTGATTCTGTGCGGCGACATCGTACCGATTCAGAAGCGCAATGGGACGGTGGGCGCTGCAAGCCTATGGGTGAAGGAGAAGCGCGGGGGCCTGATCTGGGTTCTCGAAGAGATAGCAGAAGATGTAGCGTATGTTAGCGTGGACGAGGTTGGTTGTGTCGTCAAGGCGATTGGCGCCACAGAAGCCGTTTGGGGCAATGAACGAGTCCGCCGAGGGATGGACATCAAAAGGCTAATACCATTCATCCCGAGAAGGAGGGGCACCAACACCGGAGTTTTGGATTACGACTTGATTGCTGAAATGAAAAGTTTCACTGCGAGGACATCGAATAGCATCAATATCCCGGTGGCCGTGGAACAGCTGTCAGGAGAGTCCACCTTTCGCATCTCGAGCTTGCCACACATTGCTGGCATCATGGTCTTGTCTCCCTCTGGCCTGAAGATCTCAAGCTCGAATGCTGTATTCTCGGCGGCTCTGTTCGGACAGCCGAACCCTGACGGCCGCCATATCAATGAGCTGATTCCGGACTTTGACAGTCTCTTGACGATAATGAGGAAAGATGACGGGTTACAGCTCGTCGACGGAATCGTCATTCCCGAACACAGTTTTAGGCGTGCAAGAGCTTCGTTGGCTTTACGAGACGGCAAAGCTGATGCTGCGTCCATCTTTCTTAGGCCCAGTGGGCTTCCAGCCAAACATCGGGATGGCGCAGAGATCATGATTGACGTGCAGATGCGTGTTGTCAAGAGCGAGAAGGCAGATACTTATGACGAAAATGTCATCGAGGAGAAAAGCGAAGACGGAAATGGTGTCTCTGAGGACGAGGATCCGGCAAGCGGACTTGTCTACGCTCTTTGGATAACATATTCTCGACAATTACACGCCACCAATCACGGCACCGGCCCGGTGACACCTCTCGTTTCTCGGCCGGCTACTCCTCCGCATCAGCCTTCTCCGGGACAGTCCGTTGCGTCCCTGTACCCTGAAGAAATGGACGCTGACGAGCCGAGACTCGAAGCCTCTCATTTGTCTACATTGGCGGAACAGCTCAAAGAAGCCACTTCCGAGTCCATCCTTAATTCGTTGGATGGCTCTCCGAAGTCCTCTCTACCGGTTACAGTCACTGAAGTAGCACCATCAGATTCTCCGACGAGGAAAAGCATCGATGATTTCGTCATCATTGAGGACATGGGTCAAGGGGCTTACGGGCAGGTGAAGCTATGCCGTTACAAGAAGAAAAACAATGCGAGCAAGGTTGTCATCAAGTACGTGACGAAAAGACGGATCCTTGTGGATACTTGGACACGGGACCGACGTTTGGGCACCGTACCGCTCGAGATCCACGTGCTTGACTATCTCCGAAGGGACGGCTACCGGCATCCCAACATCGTTGAGATGTCGGACTTTTTCGAGGATGACACTAATTACTATATTGAGATGATTCCTCACGGTCTCCCGGGTATGGATCTGTTCGATTATATCGAGCTGCGAGTGAATATGGACGAGGTCGAATGCCGCAAGATCTTCGTACAAGTGGCCAGTGCGCTTCACCACCTGCACACGAAAGCAAAAGTGGTCCACAGGGATATCAAGGACGAGAATGTGGTCCTTGACGGCGAGGGCAACATCAAACTCATCGATTTTGGCAGCGCCGCGTACATCAAGAACGGCCCTTTTGACGTCTTCGTGGGCACGATTGGTAAGGCCTGCTACTGTATGAGATGTGGGCTACGACCATTGCTGACAGTATACCTTCAGATTACGCAGCTCCCGAGGTGTTGGCGGGCAAGCCGTATCGCGGTAAAGAGCAAGATGTCTGGGCATTGGGCATCTTGCTCTACACAATCATTTACAAGGAGAATCCGTTCTACAGCATTGACGAGATCATGGACCATGACCTACGTGTGCCGTTCGTCATCAGTGAGGAGAGCATCGACCTCGTGCGTCTGATGCTCAACCGGGATGTCGACCATCGTGTGACGATTTCGGAAGTCATCGACCACCCTTGGTGTCGTGCAGCAGAGACAGCATGACCTTTCGAGTAATACATTTTATAACTGCATCAAGCAGCTTTGCTTCCTCGCCTGCTGAAGGCTCTGGGAATTTCGGACTGATGCCATGCATTCCGCTGGCTAGGGCCCTTCGGCACATTCGCTTTCACGACTTCGCTCCAGTTGGCTAGGTGCTGAAAACAGACATATATTGGATGTTGGCGAGCAACAGCTACCAGTCCCCAACTTTGCTAGCCTCTTTACATCACTTTCCCTTTGTACAGCGTCTGATTTGGTGCGTTTATGAATACCCGGCGGTAGAATCAAGGGACGGCAATAGTTTTAGGCTTCACGAGGTCGTTTTTGGCTTGGGTTTTGGCTTGGAGAGCCACGCATGGGTTTTCCTTTCATTGCGTTCAAGATCTCCCTGAAGGGTCTTAACGGGCGTCAGGGTATTGATAGATTTGGGAGGCTCTTCGCGCCGCTCGCACGTGCGCAGCTACAATTGCCTTGCTTGGCGTGCTTTGACTGAATTGCGCAATAAGAATCCGGAAAGGTCCGGTCACGAGAAACCTACGCTAGTAAGCTGCGACTTCGTGATTTAATATCAAACCGTATTCCTATAGTCCACGTTATGCGCTGCAACCAATAGCTCCGCCAAAGATGCTCAATCATCATCGTCGTACTATTCTTCGTCCAAGAAAGCTAGCCCTTCCATAGCCTTGCCTCCACAAGCACGTTCCAGCGCCAAGAACGCAAAATGCCCCCCGACGACCGGCCGGGCAAAGAAGTGCGGTCCGGGCCAGCCGCCGTCGCCTTCGGTGTGATACAGATCGGTCTGGGGCCTGTCGGTCGCTGTTTCGTTGACCCAGCGGGCGACGCGATGCAGGATGTCCGCGCGCACCGTCTTCGACGTCACCGCCGCGGCCTCGAACTCCCAGTCGCTTTTCGTGTAGAGATGCCGGCTGTCGAGCGGCAGACCGTACTTTTGCATCACGGCCGCGTACCATGTGCTTTGCATCTTGTACACGCGGGATGGGATGAAATCATCTGATGTCGAGCTTTCCTTGGCGGAGGACATGGGTTGCTGCTCATTGCTTTGCTTCTCTGCAATAGTCGAGGAGCTAGTTGAGTTCGTGAGGGAGGGGTGGAAGCAGAGCACGGCGTCTGCGTATAGGCTGTACAATGTCGTCCAGCTGCCATACCAGTCGTATGCGAGTTTTGCGTGCGTGCCATCTCGAGATATGCCGTATTCTTCCCATTTCTTAATATAGACGTGGGATATGTTCTTACAGTATGTTAGTCGCTGATCTGAAGAAGGATAGTCATAGATGACAGACCTTGAAGTATTTGTGGTCCGCATCGAGGCCTATGACGCTGGCCATTTCACTCATCGCCTTGATGCCGATGATTCCTTTCAAGGCCAGATTCGTCTGGAGGGCCAGCCATCCAGCGAAGTCGTCCGTTGAGACTAGAACATATCAGTAAGACGCAGTATACATCCTGGACAAGTCATACGTTGGTTATGCGGCTCCAGAGAGAATTCAACAAGATATCCAGTCCACTGCCGCCAAAGATCATAGTGTTTTCTTAGCCATTTCTGGGCCTGCTTGGCTCCCTTGGTTTCACCGCCCCAGCGGTCGTCCAGGCTGTCAATCCCGGCTCGCGACTCCAACTGCATGAGGGGAAAGATGCTGTCCGTATCCATCTCAGACATTTCCTCGCTTCCGATTGCTGACCAAATCGACTGTGGATCCTGCCCAACGCCGTAGCTCAGCGAGTTGAGCAGCGCCAGACCCATGATGAGCATGTCACCACACTCTTCTACGGGCATGTACTCATCACGACCGTCAGGATGTCCTGTGACGTTTGGAAAATGCGATCCCAGGTCATGCATCGAGTATTTGTTCGGATATTGCCCGCTTCCTTGGTGCTCGAGGAGCGGCTCTAAGAGGTAGGCCAGCCATCGGGGATTCGTGTACAGGAAGAATGGGAAAGAGGGGAAGATGACGTCCACAGTCTGGCAATTGCCATCTGAGGAGATTTCCTTCATGAAGAGGATCGGGTTGCCCGGAGTACCCGCAAACGTGGTGCCGCCCATCGTTTGTCTGGCAGAGAGCGCCACAATGTCCACGTAGCTGTCCGAGCCAGACTCAAAGGCGTCCAATGCGAGTTGGGCGGAATAGTTCCTTGCGAGTTCCTGCGCATGTGGGAAGTCAAGATAGTGATACATCAACAAAGCCTTGTCAGACGGAAACCACGACTTCCATAGCGGCCGCATGTACGTCAAGCCTCGTGCAGAGGCGTACTGGACGACTGGATCCTGTACGTGGGCCAGCGTGAACCTAACGCTGTCTGTGGCTGTGGCATTCGAGGACTGGCTGGGCCCCAGCTTGAAAGACTTGGAGAATGCAAATACTGGCTCCTCTTCCATGATGCCACGGAAGGCCGTATCGACCGCATTCTGTAACTTCCCGGTCCTGGCGAACTTCTGACGTAGCAAAGCAGAAGTTCCGCATTCATAGTGCACATCCTAGTTCCCTCGTAAGCTTCTCTCTATCACAGAACTCCGTTTCCGCTCACCGGAGGGCCTGAGAAGTAGAGTGTGCCCCATTCAGCACGATCCGCATACTCCGAGAGCTCTGCTTCCGTTCGTTTGGTGACCTCCCACGTCTTCAATACCTCCACATCCTCGACGACATTATCGTTGTAGGACCAAACAATCTCACTCTCTCTGTCTCCGCTAACCCATTGTCCATTGATGTCTATGTATACATCGAGGTCGAATGCGCCTATCACGTGCACCGAGATGTAACTAGCAGGTATGGATTGGCGCAGAGTCGATGTGGGGGTGATCGGGGACAAGAAGGACAGGGTGAGAGTCAAGGGCTCCGCGTCGTTGCTGTGAGGAGAAGGGATGATGTAGGTGAGGTTGGTGACCGAGGCATCGTAATGAGCGCCTCCGTATACAGGAAACGAAACGTTATACCTGTGAACATCACCGCTCAGCGAAGCCGACGAGTCTGTCGAGCACTGGCAGGCTTACCCATGGCCGTGGCCGCTGCGGGCCAACGAGTCGTGCGGCCTACCGAGAAGAGGGTATACAGTATGGGAATCCGGTTGAGCTGCTAGCACGGAGAAGCCGATCTGACAGAGAGAAGAGCGACGTCAGCCACTGATTGCTACATATGCGATGCTTGTTCGGATCGCCGAGGACCAGAAGGCAGGCATTGCCCCCAAGAAGGTTGATATCGCTTGATTACCTCCTGTCCGGTCCAAAACATGGGCCATTTGCTCCACGGCACATCCCTAGCATTTCCAAGCCATGTGCTCAGGTAAGGGTTCCGCACAATGAGCGGCAAGACGGGCGGAGTAAGCGTTGAAGCAGTTACAGAGCTTGCGAGGAGCTCCAAAGTAGCAACGAAGCTTAGAATGCGACACCACATTGTCGACGCGGATACTGTACAGAGAGAACCAGAAAACAAGTAAGGACTGAGAAGAGAGAAAGAACGGCCGGCGCTCAAGACACTCGAGTCTAAAACACGTCCATGAACGAAGCTGCAGAGCTCTGGGTGCGGAGAAGCAAGCAAGTCACATTACGTCCCAGCCACCGTAAACGGAGAGGGCGGATGACCATCAGGAACGCCATCTCTTCTAGAGCCTTGGCACTTTGCTTTTCTTGAGCTCCAGCACTACGACTGACCGTCCTTGATTTTCCGACGTCCCATTCTTCTCCAGATCCTTCTTCGCCTGATGCATCTTTCACTACCTCTCCTGTCGTTTCAACGCCTTCGCTACAACTTCTCTCAATACGGCTGCAGAGTTGGCTCTTCTTCGCACTTTCTCCGGGGGAATATGTTCGGGCTGGGGCATGTCCGCGTTGGCTGGACTGCAATCCTCAACCAGATCATCCGTATCCGCTGAACTGACAGCTTCCGCAATACTACCTCTATTCGGATCCGGAGTCGCAAATCCGGGTCGGGGAAGAAGGACAGTGCTGGGTGGCACTGACAGTCTTCTTGCGTAAATGTCATTGTCATGGCCGCCGTTGTTCCTGGAACTGTCTCCAACCTTGGCTGAGGAACACTGAGGCTCAGCTGCATCTGCCATTAGATATTGACTGCTGTCGTGGGATTCCAGGCCAGGATCGTGAGGCTCTGTGCCACTCTCTTGAAGCTCGAGACGACTTTCTGCGCCTGACAACCGTACTTTGTCAGAGCCGCCGCATTCGAAACTAACTCCAAGGTTTTGAAGTTCGTCTATCATACGGTTGATCAATTACCCATTCCGAAATTGCAGAAAGCAGATATTAGAGTATTAGAATTGATCACTTACCCCAGGTTTTGGGATAAAATCTAAATGCCACAAAAGGCTGGTCAATGGCATCTAACAGGGCGTATTTGTAGAAGCGTTTAGGGCACTCTTTATCTGCTTGGCCGGCATTGACGAGACTAGCAGAGGATGGTCAGCCTACGACTTCGGGAAGGCCACAGGTACTCACTCAACTCCGTTTCCGCCGTTACGGCCGATGTGAGTATCTCTGAACTCTACTAAATCCGGTGGGATCCTCTTTCTAGAGCTAGATCGATATATTCGCAATTCCAGAACTCCGTCCGGTTTCATACTCTCCTGATCCTCCCCTTCACGTTCCGTTTCGAGTTGCGAAAAGAAGAAGGCGCGCTTCTGAGCATCTCTTTTGCCAGTGCCAAACAATCCGAACATGGTCTTGCCTTCATACCCATCTCCCTCGCCGCATCCCCAGCTCACCACATGCGCTCCATCGAGTGACAGCTTGAAGTAGAAAAACTTCGTGAGGCCGTCAGATGGCGCCGCCGAGTAGCAGATCCAGAACTGTGAGCATTCTAGTCTTGGAATGTACACAGATATGAGACTTCTCTCTTGGTCTAGAAGTTTGATGGAGCTCTTTCTCTTGCTCGGGGGAGGCGCGTATTCGGGGATAGTCTGAATGTCGTACTGAGACTTCAGTTGCACCTTCACTCCGTGGGAAACGGGCATCGTGTTGATATGAAAGAGCTTCTATGTGCTACATATCACCAAAGCAAATCGTTTGATAGGGTTGACTTGAGGTGCCCGCGCTTGTCAGATACACAGGTATTGGTGGAGGTTGATTGTAGGTTCGGAGCATTCAATGATGTGGGCTCCACGTCTCCATCAGCTTTTTCCGCTCCGGAAGCATCTTGAGCTGATGTGGGCAGCTATCAGTTTCAACTTCCAAAGTTTATTATGGGGTTACCTGTAGTGAGAATTTACCGCACCGTCTTTTTATCCGCCAGGACCTTTCGTGACATCCTGGCATTCTCTACAAGCTGTGGCTTTTAGCAAGCCGCAATGGATGGACAACGGAAATCGAAAGTCCCCGGGCATTATTCCAACAAAGCGAGAGTTCCGATCTTTTTTTCATGGTTACTTTGCCGGCAGTCGACCGCTCTCTAGTCACGATTATCATGTATTACACGACCATGCTCGTGTACCTTTATAAAGGCTTCTACACCTATATATTGTACGTATATACCAAGCTCATGGCACGAATTCAGAGTTGCGATCGACGAAGATGTTGTGCGCCCTGAGATGTTATCAGTCTTAGTAACTATCGCAAGCTGAATTCTTTCCAAAGCATCCCCAGCACGAATCAGGACTGCCTGGGTTGAATCGGACAAATCGGGTCAGCAACGGCTCCAAATGCGCTCGACATCAGGCGATTCTACCCTGAACGAGCCTAGGAAAAGGGTTGTGACGGTCGCCCGCCGCTCGATTCCAGGAGACGTAGGAACGAATGAAGGCGAACTCAACGGGCTGAGAAGATTCATGTCACCGCTACCAGTTGACGGAAACCTTGGCGAGTAGCTTCCAATGATGGATAAGCATGACCGCATCCCTCAAAGGTTACTATGCGATCATGTATATGGCGAAAAAATAAGATACAACATGACATGGCAATGAAGCCAACATTGACTTCAGAGTTGACGGGCAGTGACTTCGAGGTTAAGGATCAGCGTGAATGTTAGAATAAAGCCGTGAACGGACTCGAATCACACCGCGAGCAATTAAGAGTCGCTTAGACGACAAGCAGATATGTCAGCCGAATATACACGGTCCTAAGACGCCCCTACGAGTTTCCTACCATAAAATCATCGAAAGCAAGGCCCCGATGAAGCCAATGAACAGGTCGATTAGGAAGGATATATATCGGTCAAGTACTCCGTAAGGATTGTCGATCCTATGCCAGTCGTGAGAAATACTTATAGGCATTAGATCTTCAGATCCTTCTATGATATACCCAAGACGTCACGGTACACTACACCGACGACGCCGATAAAGCCCAGTTCGACGAAAAGACCCCCACACGCCACTATCAAAGGACAAGCATAGTGTCAGGACCATACATTCTTCAGTTCCCAGCTCATACCCAACCCAACCTAACTGGGCGAGGGAGAGTTTACCTCTTCATGTCGCCCAGAAGATTGTATGACCGACAACGGAAGAGAAAACCGAGAATGCCGCGGCGATCCTTAACTATTCCATCTGACCCCTTTAATTTTCCGGTAAAAGATAGTTTTTAGGGAGAAAAGCCCAGTCCGATTCAGTCTCCCTCTCTTCTCTCTCTTTTTATGGTCCGTCAGTTACTATATATATGCGG
>QQTW01002738.1_pt1 | contig 12891 bp, 13 predicted proteins | sample 1904831 | NCBI WGS metagenome assembly QQTW01 (sample SAMN09435610, study PRJNA476489) | Subsurface metagenome, whole genome shotgun sequencing project. | reverse complement strand
AGGCAGGGTTGAGGGGCCAGAATCATGATTCGGGGGTTATCTTTTATTATGCATAAAATATAGGGCAAGAAAATAGACACTGCCTTAAGATCGTTCATCCGAAGGTAAGGACCGCGCAATCTATCATGTATGCAGTTGGAGAGTGTATCCGATTGGCGTTGTACGGCGTATTTGATTACAGTTATCCAGTAAAGTGACCCTCCACCATCCTAGCTACACGACTCTTAGCAGAACACATGGGAGCACCAAAGTCAAGCCTTACACTTTCTTTTCACCGATGCCCAGCCTGACTTGCAATGAGAGCGGCTTTACTTCCTTCGTACGCTCTAGGCATCACAATCGAAGCTGCACTTCCCGCCCCACTTGACTTAAGTGTCTGTGCTTTTTCTTCTATTCTGGGCGCGTTGCGTGTTGCTTGAACGTATGCTCGAATTCAACCAACTTTGCCAAGATCCTGCCAGAGATCTGCTATTCTGATAGATCACAGCTGAAAGGATCAACGTGGGGTTTCTGTGCCTCATCCCAACCTTCTTCTCCGAGCCAGCATGTCTCTCTCTATTTAACGTACCTCCGTTCACTCATATAAGAGCTTACGGCAACTGCATCGTTATACTATCATTTATTAATCTCCTTTTAATAAGAAAGCTATTACGTCCAGATCCCTGGTTTGTACAAAATGATTTCACATAGTCTCTTAAACATGATGTTGTCAGCGGTCTCATGTGACCGTTTTTACAATCTGCCAACGGTCCTAGGCTGCCTCTTATTGGCACTATTGCTGTGGAGACTCTGGACATTTACGATTATACCTGTTCTTTATTCAAAAGACCCGAAAGAGCTACCCTACTGGATGCCCAGTATGTTGAGCTTCAATCAAAAGAGCTATATGATCGAAGTCGCTAATCATTACTCTTGTAGTCCTGGGTACACTCCACTCATATTACGTTGAACAAAGAGAGCTGATGATGATATGCAGGGCATGTGGTGGCCTTTTATCGAAACCCTAACGCTCTTCAGAGTGATGCAAGGCAAGGCTGTCGGCCAAGCTCTGACAAGGCTCTGTTTGACTTGCCACAGACAATACTTCGGTGATTCTCGACAACCATTCGCTATTACCTTGTTAGGTACCAAGCTTTACATTCTCACCAACCCGAGAGATATCTCAGAAGCATATCGAAATTCATCGTCGCTTTCCTTTGATATATTCGTCAAACATCTGATTCGAACCTGCGGCTCTTCAAAGCATGTTGTGGAAAGGCTATATCAACATCCTCAGCCGCCTAGTGAGCATAGGAAATCGCTCGGAAAAGCTCTTCACGATTTTCAGGTCCACCAATCATCCCCTGGACAGAACTTGGAGAATCTGAGCGTCGCATTTGTAGAGTACTTTGAGAAATCGCTTGTCTTTGCGGATGTGACCGTGAACAGCCAGTACAACTTGAAGGCCTCGGGTAAAGTGAACACTGCCACTCTTTCGCTGAGTAAATGGTGTGCAGAAGTGGTCATCAACGCGAGCCAAAGAGCCTACTTTGGCGATTTTCTTTTTGAGGCTGACCCAAACTTAGCGCAGACATTCGTTGAATTTGATACTCTCAGTTGGCAACTGCTCTACCATTTTCCTCGATTGATCAGTAGAAAAATGCATGCAGCCAAGGAGAGACTCATTGATGCCCTGACGTGTTACTTTGAGAAACCGGTGGAGAAGAGAACCGGAGCCGCTTGGGTGACGCAGCTGATTGAAAAAGAAATGCGGGAGTTAGGGCTCACAGACAGGGAAATGGGAACGCTGATGATGCTGCAGTACTGGGGGTGTGTCTCTCATTCTCGTCTTACCGATATACAGATCAAGGGTAGTAACGGATATAGCATCAACACCAATGTTCATAAGGCATGCTTCTGGATGCTCTCCTACATGCTCTTCGAGCCAGGGTTAGTCGAATTAATTCGTGCAGAGACCGCTGCGGCTTTCATCAATGGCTCTGTTGATTACTGTTACCTCGAGAGATCGTGCCCACGTTTACAAGGACTATGGCTTGAGGTACTTCGGCTCACAGTTTCATCGTCATCCATTCGATACATCACCGAGAATATAACAATAGGAGGCAAACTCCTTCGAAGCGGTAACGTTCTAATCAACTCCTGTCGTCAACTTCACTTCAACGAATCGGTCTTCGGGAAAGATGTATTTCAATTCAACTCCAGGCGTTTTGTCGACGATCCAAACTTGCATCGAAGTCCAAGCTGGAAGCCATTTGGCGGAGGACTTTCACTGTGTCCTGGACAATTCATAGCAAGACGAGCGACCTGCATGTTTGTAGCGATTATTCTTCACCGGTTTGACCTTGAGTTGGCCTTTCCTCAACCATTTCCACGGGCGGAACAGAACAAACCAGATCTAGGTGTGTTCCTTGCCGAAGACGATCTTGTCCTGAATATAAGCCAGAGGTCAAGTGGTTCGGATTGTCATGTTCTATGATCTACTTGTCTTCAGGGATGAATTGCAAATATTAAGTATCTTTGGAAAGTTTGCTTATGGCGAGTTTCTTTTGCAGGTGGGATAGACTATACCATATCTCTACAGTCTTCGCGATAGATCAGAATATTACTTGGTTTGGCCTTCTATGAAGCCTTAACGGTGATGTATTCTTAATCATGCTGAACATCAAACATACTCTGGACAAGGTCTTTCAAATCTTCACGCTCCATAAGGGCTGCCTTGAGGTTTCCCCACATGTCCTCTGGCAACTGTTCCTTCTTTCTCGAATAGACATGAATCGCCGCGGGTGTGAAAAATGACCGCTGCGTTTGTATCACAATCCAGCCTTCTTCATTCCCAATCTCACCAGACCCAAGCCCCAAGATCTCCCAGTTGTTGCTTACAACTTTGACCCAGCCAGTGCCTCGCCAGTGCCAAGCACCTTCGTCTTCACTCTCCGAGTGCGTATTCACACCCTGCAAGGTTCTGAGCTTTTCAGAAGTCAAGGCCTGGTAAGTAACCAAGTCGGCCATCGAATGTATACCGGGACCTGGCGATGAGTGTGCCGAGTAAGTAATGGTGATGTTCCGCTTATCGCGCCAGAAGGGGAGCGAGGTGTGGACGATGAACCACTGTCCGAGGAGCTGCTCGGGAGATGGGGGTCGGAAGGTCGGGGAGTTGGATTGGGCCAGAGCACAGCCTGGCGAAGAGCGAAGGACAAAGGCTCCCCTCATGATGTGCGTTCACCGTAATTTGCTGAAATGTACGACTTGGCTGTTTTCAAGACAGGAAGCCCAGTACTCGTGAGACTCTTGGGAAGCGCCGCCTAGACGGTCTCTTGTGTTCCGGTCACTCGTCCGAGAAGTCGATCTTTGACACTACCCTTGAAGCGCCCTCAAAGTGAGCCACGGCCCCCAAAGTCAAAGTTGAGAATGAATACTACTGCGCCGCTTTCGTGCTTGTTGCGACAGCACACCTTCCGAAAATGCAAGGGAACTACTCGCGGAGGAGCATCGTCGCAGTGCATCAAGACGAATTGTACAAACAGCTTGATGCAGGCAGCGTACGGGAATTCGCCAGTCACATCAGGAGTTGGCCCCGCCAAGGGTTCTGGGTGTGAAGCAACCTTCGGGGTGGGCCCCACAGGTCCAAAACATAGCCTTCCGGTGAGAACATTCCCATTGCACAGGTGGGTCCGATTCTACATGACGCCCATAATTCAGGAGATTAGAATACAAAACAACACATAGGATCAAAGAAACATCCCAACTGAGCTGCATGACGAATGGCTTAGGACAAGGCGAGCATATCAACTGGAGGACTGGAAAGGGCAAAATAATAAGACTCCACTGTTCAAGGAAACTGTAAAGTAAGGCATCATATAACTATATGTTGGTTCATTGGATTTGAGTGGTTGTTCACCGGAGAGAAGATGGCTAAGTCTATCAATCCAAATAAGGGCAATGATGCTGCTGCAGAGGATAGTTTATTCTACTATCAATCCGCTCGTTCCGAACTCAGCAGATTCAGCTTTTCAGGCTCCGAGAATCCCGCACATGTTTGCTCCTGCGTGTCTTGGATCTGCCTGCAGTCTGCAGGTGTCTGGTTCCACAACATCATATATTGTCACAGGGTTCTGAGATATGTCAGCCTTGGGGGACGTTCCCAGATCCCTGTTTCCGAAGAAGGAATAGTGAGGTATCTCGCGCTGTCGATTAGTGCTGATAAGATAAGATAAGATCGAAGCTTCGCGCCTTGACCACCAGCTTCCAGGAGGTTGACATCACACCGGGTCATGGCACACGAATCCTGAGCGGCTCGGCCGCATCCTCGAGCAGTTTTCGGAATTCCATCCAAAATCTCCTACTACTCGTACTGCCAAAGAATGTTCGGCGCAATCCTTCCTTCCCGGCCCGTCCTCACTTCACTCACCACGATCACCCCAACCCAATTTGCCCTCACATTCCCTTCCTCTCCATCCTTTTCGCATATCGTCGTCTTCCTGCTCCCTGGCAACCTGCTGCCTCCGGACACTGCTGCTGCAGTCTACATACAATTCCCTGGCAGTTCCGAGTTCAGACTGCTCGGCGCTATCGGGAACGAGAAGCAGAGTGCGATATTTCGGGTGAAAGACGGTGGGGCGGGCGCTGGGCTTGTAGTCAATGGTGCTGCAGGAGTAGCAGATGATGTGATGGTCGATGAAACGGCGATCAATGGCGGCAACTTCAACGGCATGGTACCGTCGACCAGTATAGGAGGCGGGGATGTCAACCTAGGGATCTCCATCGAGCCTGCTCTACAGATCCAAGCCCAGCTCGCATCTCTCCCAACCGCTACCTCTTTATTACAAGCCAACTCCCCGCAAACGGCATTAGTCAAAAGACCACCGTCGACAAAAGTGCTCGCGCAGCGCATCATCAGCAATGCGTTCAATTTCCTGGCGAGTTTTGCGGGGGAAGGGAGTGGTGGGACGGAGGTTGTGCCGCTGAAGAGCTTTCTGGATTGGTGGAAGAAATTTGAAAGGAGGGTTGAGAGTGATCCGGGGTTTTTGGAAAGGGATGATGATGGGTAAAGGGGTAGAGGGAGTTGCTTGGGTTAGGGCATAACCCTGGACTGTGTTGTCTATACCGGAGAGGTGTTTGGAGCATTGATTTAACAAAAGTAGCTCTTCCGGTGATATAAGAACGCTGTGGGCATTGCACAGAGGGCTAAAGGCGCAGCGCTCATGGTTGGCAGATTATCTCAGTGCTAGGAGATAGGTGAAACTTGCGGTGGATCTTGTTATACCATTCAAACATGACTCGACAGCTAGCGTGTAAGCGTCCAACGAGGAAGAGGATCAGGAACACAATACGATTTTACGAGTAATATACTCCAATAACCAGCTTAACAACGCATTACCATGCTCCTACATTTACAGTACAAACAAGTGTGCGCGCATTCTATGATCTTTAGGGCCTCGGCCACCGTGGCGGAATTGCACCTACCTACCTATCCTCACCGTCGCTACTTCTCTCCAAGGCGATTGCGTTCACACAAGAAAGACTGCCGGTAGCTGACATCATGTATCCTACGTTATATAATCCGCGGCGTAGCAGAATACATCCTTCTTCAACTCCATAAGGTACTTACACGGAAGGAAGATTTCAAAGACGGTGAATTCACATCACCTGCCTCGACTACTGCCGTTACACACCTGAACAACTGCCTTATGCTCCCAAACTAAACATGGAAGTAACAAAGTCAAACCTTGAGTTGATAAAGGACTACGATAGGCAGGTACCTCTCAAGACTTTGCTTTTTTGCAACAGAGCTAATGAGCCACAGCTTCCCTTATCATCAAGATAATGCTCAAATCTACCTCGACCTGATCTCCAGTTTATACACGTTCAAGGTCGAAGGGTACAGTTCAGTGCTAGGCTACCTCCTTCCATCCACCGTAGAAGCATTCCCATGGACCGACAGCTGGAAAATAGACACTCCCGCCAGAATTGTGACACTCCGGAACGTGGGGAACGATGCAGCGCAGCGCAGTAGGTCGATGGATGAGCTCTTGAACATAGCCAGAGAAAGGGATATCTTCCGCGTATTCAAAGGTTGGAGGAATGAGCTGTACCCCATCTATGGTCCCAACAAAGAAGTGCTACTGGACATCGAGCGCTCAGCGAGCCCGTTGTTTGGAGTTGTGACTTTTGGAGTTCATATGACAGCTTACGTTCGGTCCAAAGAAGGGCTCAAGATCTGGGTGCCACGGAGAGCTGAGAATAAGCAGACGTATGGTGGCATGCTGGATAACACCGTGGCAGGAGGTATCAGCAGCGGTGAAGAGCCATTCGAGTGCCTTGTCAGAGAAGCAGCGGAGGAAGCATCACTGCCTGAGGACTTGGTGCGGAAAGGGGCAAGAGCGGCTGGGACGGTGACGTATATCCTCATTCGTGATGAGAGGGCCGGAGGTGAGACTGGGCTGCTGCAGCCGGAGTGCGAATATGCTTATGATTTGGAGTTGGGCGAGGACGTTGTGCCAAAGCCGGCGGATAATGAGGTTCAGGGCTTTTATCTGTGGACGGTGGAGGAAGTACAGGCTGCATTGGCAAGAGGAGAGTTTAAGGCGAACTGTGCGCTCGTGATGATTGATTTCTTCATACGCCATGGGATCCTCACTCCAGCTAATGAGAAAGATTACATCGAGATAATTGCAAGGCTTCACAGGAGATTAGAATTTCCGGTGGCTTGATCTACCTTAGCTACATTGTTAGCGTTGCAGCAGCCTTTTCCTTGCCCTAAGCGCCTTAGACTGTGGGTATGCCTCCCCCGAACAATGCATTGGTTACGCCTTGCTGATGCTATTGGAATGTGAAAAACCCGTCCACACCTGCCCTCCACCTCTACTTCTTCATCAACAAGTAAACGTAATCGACCCGCAACGGCGTAAGCTTCTTGTACGGTCCATCCATGTACAACAACAACCCCCCAAACGATATGAAAACCTTACTACGCACACACACCAACCGTCAGCCCCACGCCCTCGACATCTTCACCCCAACCCATCTCCACACCAACCACAACCGAAGAGAAAAAAACCTACATATTCTCCCCCTCCCCCTCCTCAAACCGATAAATCTTCCCATGACAAACATAATCGAACATATCCGCCAAACTGGCCTCCCCCCCTCCCCACCTCCCTCCAGCCCTTGCCATCATCTTTCGTCCCGTCCAACGCCAGCGTCGACGCCAGCACCAGCTGCACTTGGTCGCCGACGGCGCAGGGGTAGAGTTCCGTGTTGACGTCCAGCGTGAAGGTCGTGTCGGCGGAGGTTGACGTGCCGTAGAGGCGGGATACGCGGTCGTATTTTTGCGCGTTGAGCGAGGTTAGGGTGAATGTGTCTTCGAAGAGTTGGGAGTCTGCCATTGTGGGGGTTTGAGGTGGGGGTGAGAGGTTTTGGTGGTGGGTGGGATGGAGAGAATGAGGCGGTGAGCGGGGAGATCTACCCTTTGTGGTGGAAAAGAATCGTTGTTGTTAATGTTTAGTTGTCGCGGAAAGATTTCTGAAGTCGTGATCTCAATGCGATCCAACGCCGCCTCAAGCGAGCGGAAAGGAACCGTACTAACGCCAAACGGAGCTTTCCCCCATATCTTGTTCACATTCACGTCGTCCACAATAATATGTCCTTCCGCAAACGAAACATAGGCCTTTCCTCGAATTCACTACGTAGTCCACCGTCACGGTCTTCAGATAGCCCCAATGACGACGCAGAGGTCGCAAAACCACCCCCGCCAATCCCCGGAATCCGCCCTTCGCCGCTTGATGGCCGTCCGACGACGTCCACTGGTACACCCACCCTTGATGCGTTCTTAGCAGGCCATGCGGGACTCGCTCTAGGCAACTCTCTTCTGATCGAAGAGAGCGGTACCACGGATTTTGCAGGTGCATTGCTGCGGTATTATGCTGCCGAAGGAGTAGTTCAAGGGCATGTGGTGCATGTTGTGGGCGTAGGGGAGCAGTGGGGCCGGGAATTACCTGGGCTTGTTGGAGGTGCCGAAGAGGAGGGTGGAAGGAGTGGCGGGAGAGAGGAGAAGAGGGAGAAGATGAAGATTGCTTGGCGGTATGAACGGTTGGGGGAATTTGGGGCGGGAGTTGCGGGGTTGAGAGGTGGGATGCCTCTGCCATTTTTGTACATAATTATGGACTTTTGTTCCCAGAGCGCATGGATTGGGTCAATGTTTTCGTGTGATGTGCTGATGGCTATAGGCATACCGCCAATACCAGCTAGGGATTCCCAACCCTCTGCAGCGTCAATGCAACCCTCAAGCTCAACGGTTCCATCAACTTTCTGCCATACCTTCGACCTCACTAAGCGTCTTTCGTTACCTGCCGATTCCACGCTTAACTTCATACCCACGGTTCTCACACCATCTAACACATCGCCGTTCTCTCACATCCTCCAGAATCTGACGAATCGACTTTCTTCCAGTCAAGCCACCACTGTACACCGGCTGGTTATCCCAACTCTTCTATCACCGGCTCTCTACCCCGCACACGCCAGCAAACCCAACCATGTCCTCCAGTTTCTGCACTGCCTTCGTTCTCTTCTCCGCCAATACCCCAAGCAATTGACCATCATGCTCACCCTTCCACTTTCTCTATACCCTCGCTCTACTGGCCTAGTCCGTTGGATCGAGCTTCTCTCGGATGGCGTCCTCGAGCTTGCTCCGTTCCCCTACTCATCCAATCAAGAGTCGTCAATTGGCACGTCTGGCGCAGCAACGGCTCAGGAGGAGCAGCCACAGGGAATGCTCAAAGTCCATCGGTTGCCAGTGTTCCATGAAAGAGGAGGTGGCAGCGGTGGCGGGGGTCTCGGAGATGATCTGGCATTTACGGTGAGTAGACGAAAGTTTGCGATCAAGCCTTTCAGGTTACCTCCTGTGGAGGGAGATACGGAGGCGCAGAAGGGCGAGGTTGAGGTCAAACCGACCAAGGTAGATATTGAATTCTGAGTAACAACGCCATTGGTAGCGACCCGCTTCGTCTAGCCACAGGATATTCTCTATGGCTCCTCCTCATAGGCAGGATCGTGGAGCATGCTCTCCATCTCGATGTGCTCCGACATTGCTGGGCCACTATTGGTCATTGTACGAAGGTAGCTACCATCGAAGGCTACATGGCTGGGATTTCCTGAGTAACGTGCCCGAAAGCTGTCCCCGAGACAGGATGAGACGGCAAGGTATGCTTTCATTGTCAGCCTATTAATGAGGTAGTCTGGGCAATTTGCTGTTTGTGATGTGATACCTATAAAGAGAACAATAGGCACCGAAATCAGCAATATGAGGAGAATGGTATTCATACTCTTGGTAAGGGAAATTACTAACTAAATGTGAACTTGCCGGAAACCCTAGTTCGTAAGCTACGGCAACTTCCGAGAGTTGACGATGTATTGGGCTTCCCGAAATCCTTTCACCTGCTTTAGAAAATCAGCGGCTACAACATGGCAGCAACAGTTCCCTAGGTAAGTGAGCAATTGCTGTCTCCTATCCCCTGTTCTGTATGATTATAAACTTTTACAATCTGTCAATCCACTGAAACCCTCTGGGTATTTGATGTGATCATTATGTGTTTATGATAACAATGACCCGGCCCGTCCCTTTTGCATGCCCTGTCTCCTACGGACATTTCACTGACTAGCACTTGCGCAGGTGTCTGAATACTCAGAGATGACTACACCTGTTGTTGCCCTGTCAATGACTCACCGACCACGACAACCATGACATCCGATCTGCCTACTGTCACGGAACCTTTCCCCATCTCCCTCATCCATAACCGCTATCTGCTCTTCTCCATTGACGCAATAACGTATATACGGCGCGTTCATCATATCACTGGAGTCTTGATCGGCAGCATCCCTCAGATCCCACAGCAGAATGTCTTCCTTGGCGTTCCCCTCCAGCTCATGCCGGAAGAGGCACGGTTGCTGGTAGAAAATGGTGCGGCGTTCATTGTTGATGACGTCAGGTTGCACGACGAGGGATTACGACGATTGAAAGAAGATGAGCGGGCGAAGTATGTGAATGGGTTGAGAAGGGAAGGGGAAAAGGCAGCGAGAATGGTCCAGGTGAAGAAGGGAGAGAGGACAGAGAAGGTACTTGCGCAACTGAAAGAGAAGGTCAATGCAAGCGAATCTAAATTGAATGAGGCGCAAGATGCGGATGAAGAAAAAGAAGATGTAGAAGATGCTCTCTTTGCGCCTGAAGCAAGGGCACGAGCATCATCCCTGGCGTCTTCGCACACATTCTCAGTGACCTCGAAACCGGATATTCTTGGATACGCAATAACCCCAACAGCCTCGTTTCCGCCATTAACATTGCCTACACCAACTCCAAGTGTCCCTTTGCCGGAAGTACCCACATCCTACCCGCTGTTTGCGCACTTGCATTCTCATGGCTACTTCCTTTCCCCTGGCTTACGATTCGGGTGTCAATATCTCGCCTATCCCGGTGATCCACTTCGGTTCCACAGCCATTTCTTAGCAAGGGGCATGCAGTGGGACGAAGAGATTGCTTTGTTGGATTTAGTGGGTGGGGGAAGATTGGGTACTGGGGTTAAGAAAGGATTTTTGATTGGAGGTGTGCAAAAAGAGCATGATGGAAAGGTCAGGACATTCTGCATTGAGTGGGGTGGCATGTGAAGAGCTTTCTAGCCATGTCGACTGGCTCGCTGAAGAGGATGTAACTCTACAGATGGATGCTCCGGGTCAAGCTTTTGATGGAATAGTGCACAGTAGGTGATTGTCCGTACCCAACACAAGCGTAGAGCTGACGTGTAGAATCTAGAATATGAGACTCTCAGTTCAGTCGTGACTGAGGGCATACATTGCTATAAAGAGCAGTGGTCTGGCAAGAGTTGACATAAAAGCTATGCTATGACGCTCAAGGGCGTGAAATTTTCGGAATCGCTGCTTTGCCAAGTAGTAAAAGCTAACCAGAACCTGTGAAGCGCGGTAATTGCCGTGTCGAAACCCCAGATTGAGGGTTGCTCTTCAGGTTCTTCGAGGAGCCTTGTGTCCGGGGAGCCGGGTGTACACTGGACAAACAGCCAATCCGTCCCCACTGTCATTTCTTCAACTACTGAGCTCTGTGCGAATTCCCAAGGGGTCGTAGGGAACTCTAGGAAATCGCACCAGGAATCTTCCACTCCGAATGGGCCCATATTCGCCGCTCCCGGCAAGACATTGGCAAAACAGAGCACACGTGTCCCATGCCCTACGCCACATCTCCAGTCGACTGACGTATAGTCCTTGCGGGCGCCAAACGCCGCCATCCCTTCCAGAGGGATCGAATTTGCATTCAAATTTGGTGACTGGCGCGTTTACACACCAGTCGGTCAAATCGTGGTAATCCTCCGCCTTGAAGTTGGGTCCAAGCTGTGACTGAGCGACGTCGGGGCCATTGCATCGAATCTGGAGTGCCGGAGTTAGATTCATGGTGTGAAGGTAGATTGAAGGGAGCGGAACATACCTCGGGACGAACTGCTTCTCTTCTGTCGATATTCGCTTGTGCGGTTGGGGAGGAACATATGACGGAGGAGGTTAATAGCAACAGCAGGGCTGCGATAGTATACCAAAATTGAAAGGTTCTCCTGTGACACATGCTGGCTGTTCATGTGCAAGGGATCCGAGGTTTCTCAGGTGGATTTCTAAGATGGTTACGAAAACCCATTGCAAGTCGATGGCCAGAGGTCATATTTATCCTCTTTTCCTTTAGCAACTTAACGTCATCTGCAATCATAGCTTTGCTGCCGGAAGCTCAGTCTCAGAGAGCAGTGGATAAGCTTAAAAAGTTTCAGAGTGTCCGTCTGTATCCGCCCACGCGATCCAACGTCTCCACCCTTTCCGTTACACAGTGGAGCACTGACCATACCTTTCAAATTGCACGCGAGGTGATGTGACCTGTAGCGACCCATATGCTTCGGGGACTGACACTTGCAATCACGCAAGTTGTTGTCGTTGGAGTTCCGGCGCTCCCCTACCTTAGTCTGACTACAGTAGTACGTTGCTCTCTAGCCGTGAGCTACCGAAGCTGTGACACCGCGAAGGATATCAACGTACCCATTCGAAGGAGAAGTCTCATTTCGAAACGTCCGGCGCGCCCGGATTATGGATGAAAATTGCTCTGACTTGAGATCACGAACGCAATTAGCCCAGTTTGTGCAGATGTGAGTGGTCTGGAGCTAGTCGGTAGCGTCAACTTAAGGCAGCTTATCTAGTAGATTTCCAGGAGTTATGGGAGGCATGGACAAGAAAAACATTACATATCGTCAAAGTTTGGTCAGATCTGCCGGGACGGTCCGTTCCCGGGGGCTCGCGTGGGTGCTAACTTATGTAACCTTAAGCGCCTCGGGCTGTCTGACGTTATACTTTTGCCCAGGCTCAGCCTCGTGCTCTTCAGCGTGGACCACCGACTATGCGTTCTCGTCATATCCCCACGTCGGGCGCCGACATGTATTGAGCACAGGATAGCAAAATTCCGCCTCTGGAACGAGTTCAACGAATAACTAGTTCGACGATGGAGCGGTGTTGGAAAGCCTAATGAGTTCGGCTTCAGGAACGACTTCAAGTGTTCTGATCTCGAAGATTCAGCCCTTCCGGCCGTGGTGTATGGAGGAACTCCTCGCACAAACGACAAACCTATGAGTCAACATGGCGGAGATGGGCTTAGTTGCAAGCATTATTACTTTGATTGACTTCACTGCGAAGGCTGTATCTTATCTTAATTCCGTTAAAGATGCCCCCAAGGAGCGAGCAAAATGTGCAGTGGAAGCTTCAAACGTTTCAAATCTCCTGACGAACCTCAGATACCAACTGGAAGAAGCGACGCCTAGAAGTCCTTGGTTCACAGCAGTCCGCGCGCTTGCAGTTGATAAT
>QQTW01002737.1_pt1 | contig 12893 bp, 13 predicted proteins | sample 1904831 | NCBI WGS metagenome assembly QQTW01 (sample SAMN09435610, study PRJNA476489) | Subsurface metagenome, whole genome shotgun sequencing project. | reverse complement strand
GCTGCTGGATGACATTGACGGAGATGGCAAGATCAGCTATGATGAGATGTTGCAAATAGTCGAAGCAATATACAAGATGGTAAGGCCACATCAAGAAGGTATCTCCTTGTCCACGGAAGTCGCTAATAGACCTTCACAAGGTCGGTTCCATGGTCAAGCTGCCTGCAGACGAAGACACGCCGGAGAAACGAGTGAAGAAGATATTCAAGATGATGGACAAGGACGAGAATGGATCGTTGGACATGGCTGAATTCAAGGAAGGCAGTAAGCGCGACGAGACGATCGTATCAGCTCTTTCCTTGTATGACGGGCTTGTCTGATTCATTTGTGGCATTGCATACCTTGGTCCCTGGACTTATGTACTAGCAAACAGATGGCGTTTGGTAACGGGATTAGGAGTGGATGACATGATACGAGAGATGCCAGGTTAACGTTTGAACCCAATTTCCTAGAAGATCTTTCTGAGTCGCCAATCTAGAAGCAAACCCAGGTTCTAGAAAGGCGCAGTAGCTGAACTGCCGTAGGGCTGAAGAAACTATCTGTCCAATTTTATTTGATCGCAACGTCAACCTCCTACAGTGATTACAGCCCGTTGCGCAGTCATATTCTCACTACACTCGCCTTCTGGTAGTGAGGACCAGTCATTTCAATTCACTTACCTTGCATTGCGGTCATTCGATAGAACGCGTCTTCTGCGCCCCGTGCGCTTCGGGGCTTTTGGAGGGCAGCGCTGGAGAAAGCCAAGTAATACACATACTTTGAAATGCTCAATAGTATCGTCTCGAACTTTGCTGACCTTCGCTGTAGACCGTAAAGCTATCCTCATCCTCACGCCATGCTGTCACTTACGAATCCCCTAACATCCCTTATCCTCCTCTCGTCTACGGCCTCTGCCTTCTACCTACCTGGAGTCGCTCCCACAACCTACGAGCACAAGTCCATAGTGCCGCTCAATGTCAATCCTCTGACTCCCGGACAATCGGAAGACGACACTCAATTACGATCTTTGATATCATACGACTACTACCATCCAGCCTTTCGGTTTTGCAAGCCAGAAGGAGGTCCAAAGGATGTATCGGAATCACTGGGAAGCATATTGTTTGGTGATCGAATTCAGACGTCGCCGTTCGAGTTGAAGATGGGCATTAACGAGCCGTGCAAATCCGTATGCGAGTCGAAGCATAAGTTCGATAAGCCAAGCGCTTTGTTTACCAACCAAAGAATACGACAGAACTACAACTTCAACATGCTCATTGACGGCTTGCCTGCTGGTACCCCGTACAGGGACTCATTAACCGAAACGAACTTCACCATGCGAGGCTTCCCCTTAGGAGGACTAGACGATGAAAGGAAGCCAGCATTGAACAACCATATTGACTTTTACATCTATTATCACAAAGCTGCCAAAGATAAGTTCCGGGTCGTCGGTGTGGAAGCTATGCCTGACTCCCGTCCGGATACAAAGCGTAACCCTGATGGAACTGCCGATTGCGGAGATCCACAAGGCAAGGCCAACTTCTACATTAGTGAGGACGGAGAAGAAACCGAGGTCAACTGGACGTATGGCGTTTACTGGGTTGAGTCGGAGACGGCATGGGCGACGAGATGGGATACCTATCTCCATGTTTTCGATCCGAAAATTCATTGGTTTTCTTTAATCAACTCCGCGATCATCGTGGTCTTCCTTTGCGGCATGGTGGCTGCGATACTCATGCGAGCGCTGAGGAAAGACATTGCGAGGTACAATAGGCTGGATTCGTTCAATCTGGATGACTTGTCGGGCTCCGGAGGTGAGGCTGAAGATGGAGTACAGGAAGATTCTGGATGGAAGTTGGTACATGGAGATGTGTTCAGAACACCAAAGAACCCACTACTTCTCAGCGTATTCCTCGGTAATGGCGCGCAGCTCTTCGTCATGACAGGATGCACCATCTTGTTCGCTCTTCTGGGCTTTCTATCTCCGTCGAATCGAGGCTCTCTTGGCGGCGTAATGATCGTACTCTATACGATGCTTGGATTCATTGGTGGATATACGTCAGCAAGGGTCTACAAAAGCTTTGGTGGCGAGTCCTGGAAGCGCAACATTGCTATGACACCTCTGTTGATACCGGGAATTGTATTCGCAACCTTTTTCCTGCTGAATCTCTTCCTTTGGGCCAAGCACTCCAGCGGTGCGGTCCCGTTCGGCACGATGCTTGTGATACTCGGGATATGGTTCGTCATCAGTGTACCTCTGAGCTTCGCTGGTAGCTGGGTCGGATTCAGGCATGCTGTAAGTGGGATCATTGCCATCCAACCCGCAGCAGAATTGTTAATCAATCATGTAGCCGATTACGCCTCCAGTCCGAGTGAACCAAATTCCGCGACAGATCCCACCAAGCACAACGTACTTGCGCCCGCTACCATCGATGCTCCTGGTCGGTATCCTCCCTTTCGGCGCCATCTTCGTCGAACTGTTCTTCATCATGAACAACATGTGGTTTGGCAAGGTGTATTACATGTTCGGTTTCCTCTTCCTTACCTACACTATCATGATCATCACGTGCGCAGCAGTCAGCGTATTGCTCGTGTACTTCCTTCTCTGCAGTGAAAACTACCACTGGCAGTGGAGATCATTCACCGCGGCGGGTGCCTCGGCCGGTTACGTATTCGCCAACGCTCTGCTTTACTGGATAAGGCAGCTCAGCTTTGGCAGCTTCACGTCGGGGCTGTTGTACCTCGGATATAGTCTGCTTCTAAGCTTCTTGTTCTTTATCTTGACCGGTAAGGTTCATACCCGGTTTGGGGACGAAATTGCCAAGGCTAATCTGATACCCAGGGACGATTGGGTTTTTCGCGAGTTGGGCGTTCGTGCAGCGGATTTACAGTTCGATCAAGATTGACTAGGGTGGCCTCTAGAGGGATAGTGTGTGATATCTAAGTGTGTGTATTATTATTACCCAAAATCCGCAGTGTGTATACTCTAAATCCAGTGCCCGGTCATTGGATATGTGATTATTGTCCGAAGAGCGCTTTTATATCAATTCAAGCACACGCACAGGGTCATCCCCGTCTTAGAGGGCCAGACGTTACCGAGGACAATCAAGTGACATGTGGAGTTGCAATGGAAGACACCGGTACCAATACGCAGTGATCGTCGGTCTGGTCTTGGACGTCCCAGAGGCACGTACATCGCAAGATCTTGTTTACGATGGGGAGGTAGATGGTCTTGCTATATCCTCAGTCAAGGTCACGATTGGAGGGTAAGCCGTCTAACATGGCCCTCTCAGAAAGTTATGATATGGGACTATGTGGTATGGTCTCTCCCGAGTCAAGTGTGCACGTTGCGAAGTTCCGTCCGTTCATCGTGCATCCCATGGCTGCGCCTCATGAATGAACATAATATTGAAACCACTAGGAAGTAATCCTAGGATTTAAAACTGTCTTATGGCCAGGCGAAGATCATCGGTTCCTTGGGATTGGGTTTCTCAAGGTTGCATGCCCCTTTGGTTGGACATGTAGTTGGTGAGTCCCAACATGTTCTGCCTCCATTCCTCAATTGTCCTACATTAGGCACCTTGCTGAGAGTCAAGGATCTGGATTGCGAGAAAATTGATAGTTTTGTAGACTGATGGATATGTTATGGTCTTCGATAAGGGCCACTCAATAGCTACAAGACGTTCAACGCTGGTAGCACGAAGCTGCAAACACACCCAACCCCCCCATCAACCTTGAAGGTCTCGCGAGATTCACTTCACCAATAATTTCCCCCATGACAGGAATCTCGCATACGCACACTCCTTGACCGTAAAAGTCTCCAAGCCGCAACCTCTGCCGCCCTTCTTTCAATCTACACAGTTATTTGCAATATATGTCGTCCGAACATCGATATACAATCCCGAGTCTCCATGCCACTGTTGATACCCACCCGTGCACCAAGGGAAATCCTTCGGGCAACATTTGTCAAAGATCGTTTGGAGAGCCTTTCCCGCCTCCTTTCGCGCTAGATGCGTATTATGGACTTGAAAGCGGTTGAAGACACAGAGTTTAATATTCCTGAAGGGCCAAGCATAGTAGGTCGCTGCGGAGAGCGGGACCATTTCGTCAGGGTCAACTGTTTCGAGTTCGGTGATCAGGGCTTGAATATCCTCGATGGGGAGGGAGGCGCTATCCCGGTAGCAGTACAGGTTTTTATGTCTGCCAAGAGCGACGACAGGGCTGGCGAAAAGGAGGGCGAGGATGGAGATGAAGATGGTTGTCGACAGTAAATGCATTTTGATAGATTAGGATGGGGTTCTCAGCAAATATAGTGCGTGAAAAGTGAGATTTGATGAAGACTGAGATCTGGTGAAGTTTGAGATTTGGTGAAGTTTGAGATTTGGTAAAGATTGGGATTTGGTCAAGATTGGGATTTGGCGAAGATTGGGATTTGGTGAAGATTGGGGTTTGGTGAAGACTGAAATTTGATGAAGACTGAGGGGTGAACTGAAGATCTGTATGTTCGAATCTGTCGGCTGGAAACGCACTATATATACTGTCTTTTACTTTCCCGGTGTCGCGATACAAGCAAATTTGGGTTAGTGTGAGTGAGTTATCCGAATAAGATGCATTAAACAACACAGAAGCAGCGAAGCATCAGAGAACGGTAGGCGGGGTTCTTGTGGATAAGCTAGGCAATATGAGCTGGTTTGAGGTGCTCGATCCCTTGGGTACCATTTGGTCCTGTCCAATAGCAGATCTCTGTCTCGCCGGGATAGGGGAAGCCCATCATCAGGCTTTACTTGCTGACAGTTTTGGTTCAATGAAAGTATCTCTGGATGATCAGAGAGCCTAATCCACGAGCTGTCACATACCCTTTGAGGGCCTATGTTGTAGCGATCCCCAGACCGGTATACACCGCAGCGCACCCTGAATAACTCCTGCGAAGAAGAGAGAGAGAGAGAAATAGATGTGAAAGAGAAGATCAAAAGACGAAACAGTAATATATACTCAGGGTTGTATCTAAGGAGACTAAAGGGTGGTAATATCATGCGGTGTGGAGGGATGATTTGAAGGCGTCATAAAACACTATCACTCAACCATTTGACCAGCGCCATAAGGAATCGGACCTAATATGATAGGCATATGACGGGCGTGAGATGACATTGTAGATCGATTAACGTTTACCTGCAGGGTGCCAGTAAGTACAGCACCTGTGTCCAGTTTATGACCGTATATACTGTACATACCACTGATGTGCACTTTCCACATCAACATCAAACAAATGACTCATAACAGAGAGAAAGTACGTCTTACGTTGCACAACCAGGTAGGTGACGGGCCTGTAAGACAACCGTGTGAATATCTTGTGCTATGAAGATTTCGTTCCCCTACTTAGGAGGCTCAGAATCAAACGCAGCACTTTGGACGCTTGGTGGCACGACGAGCACTGCAAAGGACGATTCGAAATGGCTTGGCTTGGGTAGGCTTCATAATTGCCCAGCGGCAGGGCGGCCTTGAAAATCCGTAGGTTGACAAGCCAACAGAAGGAGCAGAAATACAGATCTTTGTATGGCCGTTGTGGAAGGCTGAGCAGGTCTAAAAATACAAAGCTACCTTAAGGGGGCATATTCGAAACGCCAAGACGCGGTACAATGCGCCCCCGGTCGTCGACATCTCCAGGCTGCAACGCCCTCTCTGCCTCTCTCTGCCTCTCTGTGTTCTTCTTCTCTTTAAAACTATTATTCTGTCCTTTTACCTACCTGAACCCTCTTCCTAGATACACTTCTTTACGATCCTTATTACAAGATACTCTAAACCTTCACCATGTCGGGAATTGCCCATCACCTCGTCAAACGAGGTATTGATGCCACCCGGGAGAACTACCGCAGTGGCTCCTTCGCCCAAGATGGCGACAAGAAACCCTTCGGCCATCCTCATGCCGTCGCCGCCGCCCTGATCCTCACTTCAGTACTATGGTTCTTTGCACTCAGTGCCGTAAGTCGCACACTTCCTCGCCTTTCCGGCAACCCGCTGACGCTGCTGTCAGGTTCAATACGTCTATGGCGGGGTTGTAGCTACTCTGACCATGATCGAAACTCCTACTGCAACTGCCTTCAAAGTCGACCCCGCCGAATCTGACGAGGCTGACGCTCCGCTATTGGATGCGGATGATAAAAAGTCAGCCAATACGGAGCCAGAGCTATTCTACGTCAAGACCAAGCCCATCACATCCAAGATCAAGACCACCATCAAGCATCTCGTCGCCGAAGCTGGCCCATGGTCTCGCTTCCGTGGTCTTCAAGTCGCCTTGGCTTATCATTTCATCCACCACATTCTCCTACAACTCCTGACGGCCCTGTTCGGAGGTGCAATGATCTCACAGTCCTTCGCCGCCGTTGTTACCGCTGTCGTCCTTTGCCGTCTTCAGATGCTCTGGACACATGTCGTCATTAGCACACCCAGCGAGAAGAAATGGTACCGCCGCTTCCCCACCATCGACGCTGGCAAGAAAGTCATCCTGCCAACCGCTGTCTGGGCCCTTGCCCAACAGGCCACCATCTACGTCCCCATCACTTTGTTCGTCATATTTGACCTCGAAGGCTACTTCCGGAACCCTACCGTTTTTAACGAATTGAGCCCAATGCAGCAAAAATCTGTCATGCTCGCCTCCTTCGCTGTGATGATGAGTGGTGTCGCCACCGCGGTTCTGATGGTCTTCCCCGCCAATGTCGTCCTGAAGCGTGTTCAAGCTTCGCTTCTCCCTGAGGAAAACGACTCTATTGTACCTTTCGACAGGACCTTTGCAGGGAAAGTCCAGCCCCAGGTTGTTGGTGGGACAGGCGTTGTCTCCATGCTCGACGCATGGAAGACATTCGACTGGGCTGCCCGATTCCGCCTGGTCAAGCTTTACGCCAAGGTCTTCGCTATCCAAGTCTCAACGACTGTCTTCTTCGTACTCTTTGCGGTCTTCCAAGTCCGCATGATCAATGGCGACTATATTCTCTACTAGATGTCATCCTCCCCTCAGGTCAAGCCATTCAACGGGCGAACATTCCCACGAGACTATCAGTGGTTTCAATGATATTCCTCGTATTCTCCAGCAGAACTTCGTACCGAAAGTATAAACTGGCATTTTTGGGGATTTGGGATCCGGTACATTGGAGATGATAACTGTACTTTGGATCATAAAGAGGAAGCTCCTGTTCCCTTGTATGATTACCACTAACTGGGAAGAACCATCAACCAAGATGTCCATTCGTTTTTCTGGATGGATTATATAGGCGTGCATATTGTATGTAATCTACTTAGGAGTCAGCATTGAGTTTTTTTGCCACTCGTTCCAATGCATCAGGATTTCGACTTTCTTTGCCTTGCCGAGATAATATGTTGAACCTTTTCCGATGATCTTGATGCTGAAGATATATCGTTCTACCATAGTGTTCTCGAGTATGAAGCCGAACCGGAGATCGTTCGCACGGTAACTCGGACGCAACAATCGCGTTCTAGACTTCTCGTCGACGTCTCAATTTTTCACTATACGACTCTTTCTTTGAGTCAGTTTTATTTTCCGTTCGTTGAAATGATCGCTTGTTTTGCCCGTCCGATCTCACGTCTCCCATCGGCCTTCCTATCACTGTCTTCCTGCATTCAAGTGCCTCAATATGCACCACCAGTCCCTCGCCGTTCTCTAGGTAGGCCGGCCACAGAAGAAGAGCAACTTCTATTACGGTCAGGTTCGCTAAAACTTCAAGGCAAAGTCAACATACGATACATATTTTCATGCATGGATCAACGATAGACAGGCGACCCTCCTTTCGCAGCCGGCAGGTTTCATACCGGTCTGTACGAGCCAACTGGGGGCTTTTGCAAAATTGAAACCCAAGTCCGATAATTATGGGGTTAACTTGGTTGGACTGGTGAGGGCACTCTCGTATTGCTCGTCATGCCTTACATATACTTTTTGTCTGAAATTGACTGACATTGGTGTTGACTTTATAAGGTCATATAGTCCGCCAACCACCTCAACCCCAACTTCAAATAAACTCTCCGACATCAGTGACATCTCCTCCACCACTGTCTCCCTCCCCTCATCGCCGATCTTATACGCTGCCGTAGCCGAAATCTCGGCGTTTTCCGGCTTCTTGGCAGCTTCAGGGAAGGGGGACGTTGTCACTAGCTTCCCTCCTTCCTACTGCACAAGCACCAAGATCTCTTGCTCTGCAATCCCATTCTTGGAATGGCGTCGAAGGCAAGGCTCATGATGTCCCCGCTCGCCCTAGCGGCGTTGGCGATATTTGTGAGGACGTTGGAGTCATTGTAGACGAGGATGTGGCTGGCGTCGTATTCGGCGGTTTTGGAATGGTGGTGGAGGATGGCAACCGCGTAGACGGTGGAGCCCGACGATCGTGCGATTTGCACAGCGCCACCTCGACTGAATAGAAGGCGCCCCAGACAAGGACACCGGCGATTGCTTCTTCGTGCCTGTAGACGTGGGATGCCCGGGTTGAGAAAGATCTGCACGCCGAAGTTGCTATGGCCGATGGCGAGAATGGTACCTTTTTCGAAGCTCATGCTGTCTGGGATCCTGGCGGTAGCATTTTCTTCAATGAGGGTGTACTGCTGGAACGGACCGTGGTTGGGGTTCGGGTTCCTGATTGCGAAACTGGTGACTCTGTCTCCTTTCTTGCAACGCTTGACTTCAGGGCCGATGGCTTCGACGACCCCAGAAATGTCGCTGCCGAGGACTCTAAGATGTCTGGTGATGAAGACAGCATGCAAACAGGAGAGGGAATTTGATAGGACAAAGAGATATAAACCTTGACTTAACTGTTCAAGAAGCTGGATACAAGACTGATTCTTTATCAAGCACGTCATTGGACATCACGTATTATATTCCGAAGGATTGAGAAGTAAGAGAACATGGATTGCAACCTGTGGTGATTGTTCTCCCTACAGGCCGCGTCTGGACATGGGAAAGCAGCTGAGAACTAGAGGAAGCTTGGGAATGCTAATTGAAACGATGGGAGCCGAGGTCGCCATAATAAAGGATATTGCCTGATTATACAGGAACAGCTCATGACTTCCTGTTACCTTGGAACCCTTGCTATGATTGCAGCAATCGCTGACTCCGATGCTCCCTGCAGGGAGTGCATGTGGAAAGTCGCAACTCAGTCGACATACGGTGGCGGGTATAGAAAGGTCGGATGAATGGCTAAGCATTCGCTACAAGCGGTGGGCATATCTGGCGCTGATGGTAATGAAGCCTGTCGGTCTCTGGGCCTGAACATCCCAATTTCCTGAGATCTTGATCTTGAGAAGAAACGTTGTAAAGTACCATGGTACTGTTTGTGGTCGACGTTACAACCGAGCAATAAGCCTAACCAGTTCGGGCTCAGCCCTACAGGTCGCGACATCTCCCCTCTTCGTCGTACATACATATGCCCCTGATTCCTACAATTCGAAACAGTCTTTGAATCTCTGTCTCATACAGTCCATACCGGTGTCTTTCCGGCCCACTCTCTTTCACCGTCGCTCTCTTACATCACGGCAGGCACTGTGAAGAATTCTGAAGCATTCATTTGACCAGCTTCATTCCTTCGTTGCATCCATTCAGTGTTTCCCAGCCACTCCTTTCACCATACGATTCAGTCTTCACTTCGTCGCCCCCTTTGCTACAAACAACCGACAGCCGCAGACGGCATGACCTGGTGAAGCAGGAAGACCTAAAGAAGCAACTGACCGACAGCAGGTCGCTTCGCAATGGATACAGAACTGACCCCCGTCATCGAGGTCGACTTGAAGACAACGCTCAACGACTCTTATCACACAGAGGCTCTTGCTGAAACAACAAAATTCACCGACTCGATGGTGACAATAAGACTATCGGACTCTACCCTGACGCCACCTGGAGATTGTGCGATCGAAGACTCGCCAACCGAAATCTTGTTCCCGAAAGACCAAGTCGCAACAACAACCGATGACTCGGACGCGAGAGATACCATACTTGAGGAGGAGGTCAAGCTGTTCCAGCGCTCACACCGGACGTCTACAGTATCCATGCCGAGCATAGCAGAAGAGCAATCGGTACCCCAACCGCCTTCATTACGATCTCGAAGTGACAGCTCGGGGACTCTCTCATCCTCAGCTGGAAGCGCTCATGTCGATTGGGAGGAGCTCGACAAAAGCGAAGAATCTGCACCTCGGGATGAGGGCTCAGATGAGTCAACCGCTTTTTTGCTGGCTCGACTGGAACAAGAAAACAATGCCATTGCTACAGACCCTAAGGCCGCCATATCGAGAAGTACCAGGAGCAGAACCAAGTCCCGGCCACCGTCAATTCAACAAATCAAGAAACTCATCAATGAACCTGCCAAGCCGTCGCTTCGGTATTCCTTGCTCCCCGAGCCCCCACCAATGACTGAATTGGAATTCTGGGCGGCCTTGGTATCCAATTATCCCCATACGGCACAGCGACTGCCTACATTAACGTCAAACAAAATCCGAAACGGCGTTCCACCTCCTTTAAGAGGGGTGGTCTGGATGAGCATAGCGGGTGCCCGAGATCAACTGCTCGAAGACGAATATGGGAGGCTATGTACCGAAACGAGTCCTTATGAAAATCTGATCGGTAAAGATATCGGCAGAAGTTTCCCAAACGTAGAAATGTTCAAGGACCCAGCTGGCGAGGGTCAGGTTATGTTGGCAAAGGTACTCAAGGCTTTCAGTATATACGATCAAAAGATCGGCTACTGTCAAGGATTGGGTTTCGTGGTAGGACCTCTTTTAATGCATATGGCCGACAAAGAGGCATTCTGTGTTCTCGTCCGGTAAGCCATCCTGTTTCCTGCGCCCATGCCCTTCAAGCAAGGAGGGATATATTCTCTCCTCCTTGCCTCCATCAAGTCTCCCACTCTTAAAGTTTCCTCATCTGCTCCTGGAATTTGACCTTATGGTAATCCTGGCTTACTAGCATCTAGTCTCATGGAGCATTACAACCTTCGGTCCTGTTTCTTGCCCGACCTTTCAGGCCTGCATCTTCGCATTTACCAATTCCAGCACCTGCTCAAGCAGCACCTACCAACACTCACAGCCCATCTCGAGAGCTTGCAGGTGGAACCTCTCTATGTGTCTCAATGGTTCCTCTCCTTTTTCGCAGTCACGTGTCCACTGCCAATGCTCCTCCGGATCTACGATGTGATTCTCACCGAAGGTGCCTCTGAGACGTTGATGAGAGTTGCATTATCACTCATGCGGAGGAACGATACCAAGATCAGGGCTTGCACCGAATTTGAGGATGCAATGCATCTGCTTCTTTCACGAGAGTTATGGGATACCTATAACTTTAACGCTGACGAGCTTGTCAATGACTTCGTAGGTTTGAATGGTTTAGTCACGAGAGAAAGCTTAGAGTCATTGGAACAAGCTTTCAAGCAGTCACAGAGAAGCGACCCGGGTCATAAGGCTGGAAGTAATGGCAGTATACAAGCCTCTGCTTCTGGCTTTCTTGGTCGCTTTTGGGCCGGCTCCAGCTCGGCTTCCAAAGTGACCCCTTTGACGCCAAGTCTTGTACCGTCACGACCGCCGAGCTTCCTTCGCCGAACTCCATCGAAACAGAGCATGGCCTCCACGCTCAATTCGATTACAACAGTCGATAGCCTTGCAACTGAGGCATCGACCGAGGCGACATCGATGTCCAGGAACCCCTCCGCGGATTGCACAAACATCAAACCCGTACCATCGGCGAGTAGTGGCATCCATTCATGCTTGAGTCCTTCACACCAGGACAAGGATTTGCACAGCCAGATCGAAGATCTCCTCACTGCATTAAATAATATGCAAAGAGAGCACAACACACTAGCTGACGAGCTTCAAAGAGAGCGAGAAGAACGAGAAGAAGACCGGGCTGCGATATGCCGATTGCTCACTCAGACTCAGAGGTCAGAGCAGCCCCAACCCATTGACTCAACATGCGTCGGAAACAATGACCAAGAGGTAGCCGTTCCACAGCCCAGTGGGGCGACTGCTACCTCCGATTCGGAGGATACCCTGCGTGCTGGATTGCAGGAGCGATTCCAGACCTCGGATGTCAGACGATCCTCTGTTGTGCAGTCTAAACATGAATTACGAGAAGACCTTAAGCTGTGGAAGGATCAGTATGAAATCGAAGCAACAAGATCTGCCGACTTGCTACGCCAATTGGCAGACCAGGAAAGCGAGAATGCTCGGCTTCTCGAACAATTCAGGGAAGTCCGGTCACGCATGCAGGAGAGTCAAAGGGAAAAGCAGCAGCTCGAGAAGACAATCGAAGGGATGAAGTGTCGAAGAGCTTCAGCTGTCGACAGCGTCAGCGATGTGTATACTCCAGTCGAGGGCCCTGAAAGCCGGCCGTGCGCTCCTGGTGGTCTGCGCGAGTTCAAACTGGGTAGAACAGGCTCCACGCCATCGCTAGCAGCGCCCCTTCCGTCCTTCTCGAAGCGAAGCAGCAGTCTCGGACTACAGACTGTGCTAGGGACTGAAGATCACAAACCACTGGCGGACGAAGCACTTCTACTGGAGCTGGTTAATGCGAAGACATCCGAGGCTATTGCCCGCCAGGAGCTCGAGGAGGTGAAGGGCAAATTGGACTCATTAAGAAGGATGCTAGGCAACTCAGGGTCAATGACAGTCAATGGACATCGCCCAAGCCCCAGTGAACCCTGTGCAGCACGAAATAGTCCTCTCAGTGCGTCTATGTCTTCTCGACCGTCAACGACAAGGACAGAGCAAGAACCGTTGAAGGTGACCACACCTGCAAGTGGTGGCGGCTTTTTCAGTGGCTGGGGCAAGCGGACGACAAGCAATCCGGCGGCCGAAGCGTAAAGCAGTGATGATGAAGGACGCTGTTATGGGCTCAGAACATTGAGAGGGGAGTAGCTGTTGGTCTTCAATTCTTG
>QQTW01002736.1_pt1 | contig 12893 bp, 15 predicted proteins | sample 1904831 | NCBI WGS metagenome assembly QQTW01 (sample SAMN09435610, study PRJNA476489) | Subsurface metagenome, whole genome shotgun sequencing project. | reverse complement strand
AAATCTGACTTCGGTCCCCTTGAAAAGCTCGCTGGTCTCGGTGGAGCCCTGATTGGCATCAACCTGACGGGTGCCAACCGCGTCATCATCTATGATCCCGATTGGAATCCTTCGACAGATGTACAAGCGCGAGAGCGAGCTTGGCGGCTCGGACAGAAACGAGAAGTCATGATCTATCGTTTGATGACTGCTGGGACAATTGAAGAGAAGATTTATCATCGGCAATTGTTCAAACAATTCCTCACAAACAAGATCCTAAAAGATCCGAAGCAGCGGCAAACGTTTCAGATGCAAGACCTCCACGATCTTTTCACCCTCGGCGATGCTAATCAGGGCTCCACCGAGACCAGCGAGCTTTTCAAGGGGACCGAAGTCAGATTTGGAGAGGGAGGGGCCGCAGGAGCGTCAGCAAATGGAGTTTCCCAAAGCTCAATTGTAGTAAAAGCTCCCATTTCCAATGGGCGCATTGACGAAGGTACTTCTGTTCGTCAGATGGCCGGTGTTGCGGCTTTGGAGCATTTCCAAGGCGAAGAAGCCGACGAAGTAACCACAACAGATTCAGGTCGAGCGACGAATTCGGATGCGCGGGTAATGGAAGGCATCTTTGCTCGGGCGGGGGTGCATTCGGCGCTGGAACACGACCAAATCATCAACGGCAAAAGAGTGGTGGCCGCGGATCCCAAGATGATCGAACGAGAAGCAAGGAAGGTGGCCGCCCAAGCGGCACAAGAGTTGAAGAAGGCTGGTGATGTCGCTCGTACGGTGCCTGTGGGGACGCCAACATGGACGGGGCAATATGGCTCGGCTGGTAGACCGGAAGAGCAGTTGATGCAACGAGGATTTGGTAGAGGAAGAGGAGGGCCGGCATCGTCAAGTATCCTGGCTGGTCTTCAGCAACGTCAGCTCGCCCACGGGGCGAACAGTGCTGCCGTGGAAAGCTCCAGACAAGGTAGTCCAGGTGCCAGGGGCGGTAACTTTATGAGGATGATCCGCGACTACCTCGTCGCACATGGTGGAAAAGTACATACACAGATGCTCATCGATCACTTCAATCGGTATTGCACGTCATCTGACAAGACGATGGAATTTAAGGAGATGCTCAAGGAGATTGCAAAGCTCGAAAAAGGATCCAGAGGGAGAGGAAGCTGGGTATTGAAAGACGAGTATAAACCGACGACATCGAGATAAGGAGCATATTAGAGGATATATCTGCATCGTCACAGGTGGAGTTGGAATTGTCATTGCGTTTTGCAGGAGGCGGCGTCCATAGTTTGATGGAGATATAAGATACCCCCTATATAGCAATTTGTCGAAAGTACTGTTTGCGCATTGACGTTCATCATGTACACACACTCACTGGTCATACGTGCTGCTACTAACATTCATTCTCCATTAGACTCTACTCAGTGGGGTCAGATAACGTGGTCGTTGACAAAGCTCGTGTTGGGGGATCATTTAAGGTGGCGTTTACATTTGGTCTCCTCGGTCACCCAAATATAGACCACGCTTGGGGGCAACCCCTGTCGGTCTAAACATTCGGATCGTGAAGAGACAAAAGACATCCAACATGATGTTCTCCTTCCATTAAATGTCATCAACCATTAAACTTCTGTCTGAACGCTCGTTAGTCGCCTAGTCTTTCTTTCCATCATCTACAATCGCTCCTGGAGGCCGTCTCTTCCCACACTCGTTGATTGGTGTTATACTACTACATAGCCCCGCGACGACAACCAGAATACCTCTGCATTCAGCTGCTTCGACCTTTCACAGACGGATCACGTCTTCGGAGACTTTCGCTGTATGATATCGGATTGAGCCGTCCTACTTCCGAAGTTGCGAAGGCTTCTCGGCTACCATGAGGACATCCTGTGTTAGCCGTTTGTTGTTTGCAACCTTCCTTCTTGCATCCTTGTCATCAGCATGGCCTTGGCCACAGACGGTACAAAGACTCGACGGTCTGATATATCCAAGGCAGGGTTCAAGAAGCTGTGAGCACCATCAAGAGAACAACCCGAATCTTTCGAGGCTAACCACTCCCTCTCATTAAAAGCGTCCGATACTTCTCCAGCAGAGACTGCCAGACCGAAACCCACGCCAGCAGACGACGCCGCAAAGACCGCTGCACCCACAAAACCTGCCGAAACGAAGAAAACCGGGAGCACGAAAGCGGCAAAGGGCGGCGCACAGAAGACCAAAGATGCGGCCACCAAAACATCAACCGTTGATGCGAGACTACCAGCAGGCGGCGTCAACATGGTCACCCCTTCCGCTCTTGGCCAAACTTCCTATTATAAAGTTGGAGATTATGTAACATTCGCTTGGAATTATACCTCGTTGTCGATCGAGCCATCCAAAATAGATGTCTTCGTGTCGTGTCAGGCCAACAGCGCAACCTACACGATATCAAACAACGCTTCATTCGAGCCCACCGGTAGTGTCGTTTGGGACACGAAGCCTGAAGCATCCGGGACGGCCCCGCTGCTGACCGAAACCTACACCTTAATCATTCATGATGCCTCCAAGGATATCACTGCGGTCCCTCAAGCAGGCCATTTAGGAGCCTACAATCAATTTCAATTCGGCATGTACACGCCGCAGCCCTACACGCCATTGAGCGGTAAGTTGCACTTGCTGCCCAATAGTTGATATGTCACTTTTACAACTGACGCATCGGCTACAGAAGGTTGGAGATGCGCAACCTGCAGTGGAGCCCTATCGACCACGGATCAACAAGCGCTCAAATTCATGCTCGGAATGTGTATGATTACCGTCCTTTCTTTCACCTGGTTTGCCGGCGGCTTCGGCGCGTTCTTCTAGACCATCACACTGCATGGGATAACATGGCCATCGGCAATGTTCTGTATATATCCTTCGGCTCGGTACCTTGCATCCGTCTGCATCATGGCTGGCGAACTGGTCGGGCCCTTCGGGTACGTCAATTTATGGCGGGTTTGGGATTGGGACTGTTTGTATAACGACGGCTTATAGCTCGAGGCTAAACGTGACGACTGGTAATGCGACAGTCTGAAAATAGTACGCTAATAATTCAGGTATCAACCTCATTTTCACCCTCTTCCTCAAGTGACGGACCATTCCAAATAGCGTAGGTACTCAGGTTCTGAGGTTCCCCTTTGGTTAGACGTGTTTGTTGCTTGTCTCTACTTGAATGGCTCGTTTATCCAGAGCGAGAAAGAGCCAACCAGCAGTCTTCCGTGACTTTGGGCAGCAACGACCTCGTCCCTATGTTCGCTTTGAAAACAACATTGTCCGGCTTTGCAGCTTAGTATGGAGTCTCACAAACATTCTCTTAGTGGAACATGCATATAAGAGGTCGAAGCAAGTCGTGGGACGAAGACTTGTTACCAAACATCATCAGAAGTTGATAGGATCGCAACATTGGCGTAACAGTTCGATTTTCTTGTCTCCGAGAGTCAGTTCCTTCAGGACAGAAACTGATACGAAGCATCGGCCTGGGCGACTGTTCCCTCCTCAACACATCCCAACGCTTTGGACAAGAACAATTGGCCTTGAGCAGCGCCGATCAAACCAAACGTTTCCCTACTCTTGTCGAACCACTTTATTGCACGGATTACCAACGGACTTAGACGTTTGCCTCGAAGTACGCCGCTCATTGGTTCTTCCCAGCAATCGCATACCCTCTACGCCAACCAGCGACGCAAACCCCCATTCATTGCCGTCTTGTGGTGTCCTCTCGCAAACTATCAGCCAGCACGACAACCCTCGAGGACCAAAATTACATGCCTTCTCCGAACGCACAGACTTCTCTGCAAACACCCTCAACTACAGGAGCACAAGCAACCATGCCTACCGGACAACCATGCCATTGGACCTCTGCGATGAAAACCTTTCTCGTGAATGTCCTGGCCAACGGCGAGGACAACAAGAGCGCGCTCATACTGCTGGAAACCGAGTTTCCGCACATGGTTGGATTGATTTCGTTGGCTTGGGTGAATAGGGTGAGGAAGGGGGAGGTTTAAACGTCCAGTAGGGGAAAGGAAAGGGGAGAAAAGGGGGTAAGGTGAAGACAAGCTCCGGGGAAATGCGCCATGGAGCTTTACCATTGGACATGGAGTAATGATGAGTTAGTAGGGGGTTGGACATGATCAGGTTGATTCATCCGAGCCCTTTGGAAGAAGGGCTGTGGTTACTCATGCTTCTTTTGATTCAGGGGTTTGCAGATAACGAATATTGTAAGAGCTGAAGAATCAATAAATGGACCGTTCCTGTCCGTGAAGAATCTTGTAGGCTTTCCTCCGTTTGTCCCCAATTGATCTTGACCAATTAAAGTCATTCTACCCGTAACATGTATAGCGCTCTATGTTAGGATGTATTGCGAAGCCTTCTAATATCCGTTATTTCACATCTAGCTTCATGTCAATCACTTGTTCGCCAAAGATCAAGGAACACCAGAACCTGACCTGCATGCAAATCATGTCAACCACCACTTTGATGCACTTCTAGCGCGCTGGCACCAGACACAAATGAACAATCACAGCTTCTCACGACCCAGATTTTGCCCACGAGGATGGACATAATGCCAATCTTCCCTTGCCAAATCTTCTCTGACCTTATAGTTGGCTTCCGCCTCTTCGACATGCCGCATATCCAGGTCTACAACGCTCATACTCTCGTCATGGCTATTCTTGGTTTCATCCCCGAGCGCTCCCAAGAACGGAACAGCCACCCTACTCAATCCAGCATAATTCGAATTCGCAGAACCAACGGGACCTCCGGCATTGACGAAGACCACGGCACAAGTGTTTTCGAACGTTCGAGACGTGATTGTGGATTCGAGGAAAAGCGCTTCCGATCGAGGGTTCACTGACAGGCCGTAAGGGCTGCAGTCACTCAATGTCCAGAATGTGGGTATGATTATGATTTTGGCTCCGGCGGTGATGAGTTCGCGGAATGCTTCTGGGAAAGCCAGATCCCAGCATATGAGGAGACCGACGGGGCCGAGAGGCGTCTGGATTACTCTATGAGGAGTATGTGTGCTTGATGTCAGGTAAGGACGTTCTGGATGCCTGTTGAGATAAATTATACATTTAGCAGCGGTATATATACACTGGGCGCGAGCTCATGAGAGGGCACGCATTATGATATACATACCATAGATTTTTCTTCTGGTACCTTCCCAGAATCTCACCCTTGTTATCAATAAAATACGCTACATTGAGAAACCTCTGTTCGTTCGTCTTCGGGTCCTCATGCCTTTCGATGATAGTACCGGGTACGATGCAGATGTTCTGTTCTTTAGCCAAAGCACGGTATTTATTGAGATAGATCTCCCATTGACCGTATATATTGCTAGCTTGGGGATCATCTGGAACCCAATTGGTCAAGTGGTATTCAGGTAGCACTGCTAATTGAGTTTCCTTGCTTGCGGCATCTCGGATGAAACGAGCGGCTTTGGCGTAGTTGGTTTCCATTTGCAGAGGCTGGCGGCAGGTCAACTGGAGGAGATGTTGAGAGACGCATGTTGCTGGTGGAGGCGGATACCTTGGGGTGGAGCTGGATGATAGCTATCTTATAGATAGGAGCCATTGAGAGTCAGTAATAGATGGTAGAGAGGCAGTCCTCAAAACTATCCGCAATAAAAGGCGTTGTGAAAGGAGTGGTATGGAGACGCCGGCTTCCCCACGGTGGGGCCAGGAGACAAAGTATCATATCGCCGTGTTAAGTCCGGTCAGCCCTACAGTAAGCGAATAGCTTCAGTTTAATATCGAAATTTCCTAGCAGTGGGTTCGCAGTGTCAACCGCAAAGATGGCCCTTTCTCAACGTGCACCGTACCAAACGGCGGACCGGCAGAAGATCGACGAGATTGAGTCTGATCAAGAGGAGGATGCGCTTGTCAATGACTACAAAGAACAAATTCACTTCGACGAGAGCCTGGAGGATGGAGTAGGCTCGTATGGCGGAAGTGGAGGTCAACTCCAGGACATGCAAGCACAACTAGCTGCTGCTGCGACGCCGTTAGAGTATCAAGCAACCTTAGAGACCAAATTTGCTAGCTACGACAATTACTGCAATTTGTTCCACTACATTTTGAATTCTGAGGGCCCCGTGGATCTCGAACCACCTTCCGTGAGCCTCCTGTCCTTTACTTGAAGATATTATTTTGTTAACTGTCTTGCCGCATAGCCATTCTGGGCATGGGATGTTATCGACGAATTCATCTACCAATTTGAATCCTTCTGCCGTTACCGTCATCGAGTCGCCCGTAACCCCAATGCCGCCCAGAATTCCACCGGCGAAGACGACTTCGCCCTTCTCCGTGATAACCCCAATACCTGGGGCTGCTACTCCGTCCTGAATGTCCTCTACTCCCTCATCCAGCGCTCAGAAATAACCTCTCAACTTGCCGCCATGAAAGAAAACGCAGACCCAAGCCTTGTAGCTGGCGATTACGGTTCTCGACCCCTCTACCGCATGCTCGGTTATTTCAGTATAATCGGACTCCTGCGCGTTCACTGCCTCTTAGGCGACTTCAGTCTCGCCCTCAAGACACTGGACGATATCGAACTAAACAGAAAAGCCATGTTCGCCCGTGTAATGGCCGCCCACTTCACAACCTACTATTACGTAGGGTTTTGCTACATGATGATGCGTCGCTACGCCGATGCGATCAAAATGTTTTCCCACATCCTCGTCTACGTCTCACGGACCAAAAATTTCCAAAAGAACAGCCAAGGCCAGTTCGACAGCATCACCAAGAAAAACGATCAAATGTACGCCCTAGTCGCTATCTGTGTAGCCTTCAACCCCACAAAACTTGACGACACGATTCATACCGCCTTGCGGGAAAAGTACGGAGATACGCTCACACGACTGCAACGTGGAGGGCCAGAAGCTTTACCCATATTCGAAGAACTTTTCCGCTCCGCCTGCCCGAAATTTATCTCCCCAACCCCACCTGACTTTTCCTCGCCCGCTCTCAATGTCGACCCCGTGGACCACCACACCGCAATCTTCATGGACGAAGTCCGCAATACCCTCTACAATCCGACAGTCAGGTCCTACCTGAAGCTCTACACGACCATGGATCTCAACAAACTCGCCTCATTCCTGGAAGTTGGGAAAGAGGAATTGAGGGGGTGGTTGCTGGTGAATAAACAGCGGACGAGGCAGGTGAGGTGGAGTGAAGGGGGTTTGTTGGACGGTGAGGTGGTCTTAGGTGGGGAGTTGGATTATGCGCTGCAGGGAGATTTAATCCATGTGAGCGAGGCCAAGGTGGGAAGGAGGCTAGTGGATTGGTACCTGAGGAATTTGGCAAGGACATATTAGTGATGGTCTATGTTGGGTTTGGCAAAAACGATGATAGAAACACAATAGGGTTGATGATATGAGTGACTAGGGTTCCTTAATCGGTGTAACTTAGATGGCGCAGTCCTAACTTCTGAAGAGGGTAGTTCCCCATCTCATCACAGGTGAGGGCTATTGTAGGTGATGACGACTTCTGGCCATCTGGACCGGTCAGAATGTGTTCGCTCGGAATCAGTCTTTCACCACGGTCAAAAAAAAGGTTCAGACATGCATTGGAGTAAGGCTTCAAGCTGTTATTCCTTCGTTTCTTTTTTTTTCTATTATAAATATCACCTTGATTACGATCGGAGCTTCAGATCCTGCATAGTACATACCAACAGACCTATGCTAAGCCACATGAGGTGTTCAATACACCTTGCTCTGAGATGGATGAATGCTCATCGAAACAAATCACAGATCACATGATGATATTGTACGATTTTAACAGAACTATGTTTTGCCGAGCATTAAGAACATATCGCAAATTCAGGGGTATCTCTTTTGGAACGCCAATATCAAGAGCCCATGCCTGCCTTGGGGGTATCGTCCATGAAAGCCTCTTGTAACCGTATTACGCAACAACTCCTGTAGTTCCCGAAGCTGGTAGCTCTAATGTACTTATTGAATCTGGAGCAAAGCGTCGAGGAGGACATATCTCCGTTTGCAATCAACCCGCCGAAAAGCGTATGCAGCAAGTACTGCCAAGGAGCTCCAACGAGGGATTCTGAGGCTGCAGCTGTCGGTAGTTCTCATCGAGGACGGAGACTTCCTTTCAACGGAGAAAGGCCCGTAGTCAGTGTATCGTCTTCTGCGTCTCCGAAAGAAGACCCGTCTTCTGTAACATCATCGTGCATGTTGAGCATCTGGAAGCGATTGGCCATGGGTGTTGAATCCGGCTTTAAAGCAGCAACCATCTCCTTCCGTGCGGTAGTCTCTATCTTCGGTAATGGCAAAGCACACTCATCAGGATACCATTCGATCTTCATACCCCGATACATTGCTCGTGACATCATGCAAGTGCGAGCGAAGAGCGCGTTGTGAATCGAATTGAGCGATAAGTATACATTTCCCTCGACGAAGGATACACTGACGATGATGAGGTTATGTATATGGTCGAGGTCTTCTCGCAGACGCTGTTCAGTGATCTGCGGCTTCACGCCTCGGATGATGAGGTTGCGGGTTGCTCCAATGCGGATCTTGCTTGCCACATGGCCGGGCATATAGAATTGACGCTCACTCCACTCGAAGGACAGCTACGAGCCATGTGTCAGTTATTCCTGGTCATACTATAGAGTTCTCAACAGCATACCCTTCGGCCGTGAATGTACACGTGATTGCGCTTCATGTAGGACATGAAGTCCTGAGCGGCTGAGCCATCGACAAATGACACACTTGCGGACCTATCCTGAGACCGGAGATAGACATCCAAGAGCAGACCTCCACGCACGACATTGACGATCTCACTGTGAGTTACTGGATCGGGAAGATTCTGCAGGAGAATGGTACGCCGTTCGTTCTTTCGGTCTGAGTGGTCTTCCGACTTTGGTGTATGCGAAGACACACCTTCCGCCTTCCTAGAATGCGAGGAGGTAAGGCAGCTATTATCGAAACAAGGGTTGTAGTGGCTGTAATTGAGGCCGCTGGCAGGAGAGGTTGTAGGGTAGGGCTCATGGAAGAAGCGATTCTCGGCTTCCTTAACACGAGGTTGAGTGGTTGGTACCCCATGATTCGGGTGCTGACCATCTGGTGTCCCGTCCACAGCTGCCTTGAGTACATACGCGGACTCGTCTAAATTTTGTGGGCCCCGAATCAGGACCTATGACCAGACGTTAGTTGCGTAAAGTTCTCCCAGCGTAGCGACGGGTCATACCTCAAGCGTTTCCTGGGCAATCCCACCGCGGTGAAGAGCATCTCTAAGACTCGCTTCAATATTTCAGTCGGAAGTCTTGGATGGGTTCGCCACCAAGAAGCCTTCTTCAAACCTTTACGGAGAGGGCTGTTGACGTACTGTACTCGTGGGCCATCTGCAACTATAGACCGTCAGCTTGTGCAGAATGGTATCGACTTATCCACCCACAAGATTGTCATGATCGACCTTTGGAATGCTAACAATTGGCAAATCCAAAGGTGTAGAGAAGTCTTGTCCAGAGACATGCTAGAAACGAATGAGCGTGTGGAGTCAAGGACAAATGCCATTAAACTGACGAATTCAGCACTAAGGCTGGATTTAGTACCATCAAGAATAGAAGTGAAGGATTAATAGCGTACCGTCGAAGCAATGTTTCGAAGTAGGACTTATCAATCGTCACTGTAGTAGTACCCATGGTGCCGCTTGTTGTAATTTGGCATAGGAGCTCGAAAGGCTCAATGATGGCACGTGCGGGGAATTGTTCGCGGGAGTCACCGCCAAGGAACGTCAACTACTTCCGGTTAGAACATTCGGCTAAACATTCTCAATCGCTTAGGCCTTTTTCAGCCCACTTGAGTCACTGTATCGAACGATAGTACTAAAAGTTGTTATCCTACCAGGTTTTCCCGCAACTGCACAGAACTCAAGATGTCTAGATTTTTCGCAGGAGGTGACAGTTCTAGTGAGAGTAGCTCATCTGATGAGGAAGACCTCTACAGCGATCCCGAAGCGCAGAAGGTGGACGAAGAGTCTGAGGAAGATTCCGACGAGGAGGAAGAAGTTGAGGAATCGACCAGTGACGAAGAAGACGGGAAAGGTGGCGTCTCGAAATTCCTGAAGCAAAATCAAGAGTCCAGTGAGGAGAGTGAGGATGAAGACAGAGTCACTGTTGTCAAAAGCGCCAAAGACAAACGACTGGAGGAGCTCGAAGGCGTTGTGAAGCTGATCGACAATGCAAGACGAATCAATGACTGGAGCACCATTTCGACTGGTAAGATCTAGTCTGCCTTGCCGTTGAATGCGTGCGCAACACTGACAAAGAGCATCTCAGAGTTTGATAAGCTCAATCGTCAAATCGTTAAGATGGTTGCCCAAGAGAAAGTACCCAAGATCTACGTCAAAACCATCGCCGAGTTGGAAGATTTCATGAATGACACTATTGCTACTCAGAAAGTATCAACAAAGAAGCTGAATGCGACAAACGCCAGGGGTCTCAATGCCATGAAGCAGAAGATAAAACGTAACAATCGAGATTATATTACTGAGATTGAGAAATACCGGCTTGACAAGGAAGACTACATGATGTCAGAAGAGGAGGAAGAGGTTCAACCTGCCGAGAAGGTCAAGAAACCAAAGGCCGTGTATACAGATGGCGTTGATGCAGCTGATGATGGTAGGGAATGGGGAATAGTTGGCCAAGATGGAAAAGCATTGCAATATACTGCCGATAGTATTTTGAAAAATCTTCGATCTATCGTCGAATCACGAGGGAAAAAGAACACCGATCGAGCAGAACAAATTCGCATTATGGAAAGATTGCTTGCGGTCGCTACCACCCCATATCAAAACATTCGTGTCTTACTCACACTGATATCGACCCGCTTTGATCTCACGACCTCTTCCTCGACGAATTATATGTCTCAAGAGCAATGGAAATCGTAAGACCAGGCCCCGTGGTGCTTAGCGAGAGTTTACTCCTCTGACGTCTCTGCCAGGGCTGAACATGAATTCGGCACGCTCCTTGGAATACTTGAAGATAATCGGAATCTTGTTGTAGTGGAAAATGCAGAGGAATGGGAAGATGTTGAGAAGCCGCCTCAGCCAGCGGCGGGCGAACTCCTGAAAATCCCAGGAAGCATTGTCTCAATTGCCGAACGTCTCGACGACGAACTCACGCGGTCGTTACAGCATGTTGACCCTCACACTGCAGAGTACATAGAGCGCCTCTCTGACGAACAGGCGCTCTATAACAACATACTCAGAGCGTTACTCTATGTCGAGAATCTTCAAACCATCGAGAAACTCGATACACCGCAGGATGCTGCCAACCGTATGGTAATGAGGAGGTTAGAACATGTCTATTTCAAGGTATGTCACCCACACCAGTATTTTACAAAGCTAACCTTCTGTACCGCATAGCCCTCACAGGTTGTAAGTATCCTCGAGGAAACAGCCTGGAAAGCAGTCCCTGCCGAGCTTGACTCAAAAATCACACCTCGTAGCGGTCCACAGGACATAGCGACTCTCGTACAGGTCCTCAGCACATATCTCTTCAAGAATAGTGTCGACATCATCCGGGCTCGAGCGTACCTCTGCCAGGTTTATTATTTTGCCCTACATGATCAATACTACCGCGCCCGGGACATGCTGCTGATGTCGCACTTGCAAGAAACTATTGCCAATTTCAATATTAGCACGCAGATCCTCTTCAATCGAACTTTGGTCCAAGTAGGCCTGTGTGCGTTCCGGGCAGGCCTTGTCTACGAGGCTCAAAATACCCTTCAGGAAATCTGTGGCAGTGGCAGGCAGAAAGAGCTTCTCGCCCAGGGTGTTCAGCTTCAACGATACTCACTGGTCACCCCAGAACAGGAGAAACTGGAACGACAGCGGCAATTACCGTTCCACATGCACATCAATCTTGATCTACTGGAGTGTGTATACCTGACATGTTCCATGCTCCTTGAGGTCCCGTTGCTCGCACAAACGGGGTCGTCACCAGAGATCAAGAAGCGGGTGATTAGCAAAACGTACCGCCGTCTCTTAGAATTCCACGAGCGCCAGATTTTCACAGGACCGCCCGAGAATACCCGTGATCACGTTATGCAGGCTTCAAGAGCATTAGCCGCCGGCGAATGGAAGAAAGCTGCAGATCTCATCTGCTCAATAAAAGTATGGGAGCTGATGGCCAACTCCGAGCAGATTAAAAAAATGCTATCGGAACAGATCCAGGAGGAGGGCCTACGAACATATCTTTTTACCTATGCTCCATTCTATGACACGCTTTCTGTCAACACTTTGGCGTCAATGTTCGATCTCGCAGAGCGCAAAGTTGCCGCTGTTGTCAGCAAAATGATCTCGCACGAAGAGCTTGCAGCTGCCTTGGACCAGGTCAACAGCGCCATCATATTCCGCAAAGGAGTTGAGCTTTCGAGACTACAAAGCCTCGCCCTTACACTTAGCGACAAAGCCAGCGGGCTGATCGAATCTAACGAGCGAGTGCTAGAGCAGAGGACTCAGGGTACAGCTAACGCGTTCGAACGACAAGGTGGACAGGGAGGCCGTGGCGGTCGTGGCGGACGAGGGGGCCGCGGCGGGCAGAGAGGAGACCGAGGCGGCAGTCGCACGCGGGGTGGGCAGCAATTCGGAGGGGGTGCTCTTGGAGGTGCGATCAAAGTTTGAAACCCGAATGCTTTCGGTTCTTGCATGTTGCATACCAAGGAGTTGGCGTCTTGGCTTGGGCTTTTGAAAAACCATTAGGCGTGCCCGTTGCCGTGCATGTAATCACAGGATTTTCTCATGCCACAGCTGTCGAAAGCTCCAACCACAGATAATGGACTCAGAGGTCATCCAAGCCCATGGAAGCGGGAGTATTGATCATGTAGGGCAAAATAATAAACCTGGCAGAGGTACGCTCGAGCCCGGATGATGTCGACACTATTC
>QQTW01002735.1_pt1 | contig 12894 bp, 11 predicted proteins | sample 1904831 | NCBI WGS metagenome assembly QQTW01 (sample SAMN09435610, study PRJNA476489) | Subsurface metagenome, whole genome shotgun sequencing project. | reverse complement strand
CCTCCCCCCCCCCCCCCCCACCACCATAAGAACTCGGCATCCACTCCTGCCCAGGATAACTCGTACTCGACATAACAATCTCCTCCTCCTCCTCCTCCTCCTCCCTCTCCCGTTGCACATCTCGCGTCGCACGCCCATCCATCTCAGGAATGACGCCTACTACTTCCCTGCCCCTCGCTTTCTTGACTTCGGCATTAGACGATGATGGGTGAACATTTATTGCGTTCTGCTGATGAATGTGGCGCTGGGTGTGATGACTCGGAGGCGGCGTTGAGGTTTTGGGTACGTGGGTTGACGATGGGGTTGGTGAGGCGGTGAGTACGCGCGATGAGAGGCGTGAGAGGAGGAGGAGGAGGAGGAGGAGGAGATTGTCATGTCGAGTACGAGTTATCCTGGGCAGGAGTGGATGCCGAGTTCTTATGGTGGTGGGGGGTGGGAGGAGGAGTGAGTGAGTTAGTGAGTGAGTGAGGGCCTTGTTTTGTGTCGGTTGGTTGGGGTGGGTTGGGTGTATTGGAGCTAGCTTAATTTTGTTGTGGGTTTGTTTGGAGGGACAGGGTGGATATTTGATCTTTCTTGGAAAAATTGGTTGGATAATGTAATATAGTATAGTAATTCGAGTTCACATTTTGTGTCGTGGTTGGGATTGGATATGCGTCGGTGTTGGTCTCGGGGCTAGGGTAGGGTAGGGTTGTTTTGGTCGAGATGACTACGTATCTATCTACCCTACACCTACAAAATGCTCACCCGTAACCATGTCTTGCAAGGGATATGGCGAATGGTAATGGTGCGATGCACGTAGCGGAATTATTTGGATACACCTGGTAGCTATGTGCCAATGGGTGAGTGACTCGTCGATGCTCGAGTAGGAAGGTATACTGCAGAGTCACAACAATCTGGTAAATTCCCGAAGCAAGCTCGCCCGTGCTAACATATGAAAAGAGAACAGCGCGCAGAAGCCTCCCTCCTGGCTATTCCGAACTTTTTTAAAAGCGCTATACTCGGGTATGTACAGTTAGGAGTACACATATCATCCATATCTGCCCATCACGGCTTTTCCGTCACGACGAACCCCAGCCCTTCCCCACGCCCATGCCCCATGCCCAAGTCCAACGACACAAAATGGAGAGCCCCCCTACTTCGACGATTTCTTCGCCTTCTCCGCCAACTTCTGCGCCTCCCCCGTCTTCCTCTGCAGCACATCCTGAATCTCCTCCCACGCCTCCTTAGCAATCTTCTCCGCCTCCTCGCCATGTTCCTGCGCAATCTGCTGCAACTGCGACATTTTCGGCACGATCTTATCGCCGCCGGGAATCATCTTCAGATACTGCTCGATCCCGCCTCCAGATCCCCCAGTCGACTGTTTGACCTTATCGACCGAAGACTTGACGTAGCTTTCCAACGACCCCGTATCGCCAGACTCGACGCTCTTCTTGATCTGTTCGTACAGTTCGCGGACGTTGCCTTGTTTCAACGAATCCATATTCTTCTCCACGATCTCTTTGACTTGTGGGTTCTTGTCCAAGTACGGTTTGGCCTGCTGCATACCCTTCTGCCACGCCTCGTCGCCGATCTTGCGGACGAGTTCCATTTTCTGTTGGACCAGCGAGCGGATCTTATTGATGCTTTCGGCGCTGACGCCCGTTTTGACAATGTCGCGGATCTGCTCCCAGGTCTCGTCAACTTGCTTCTTGGCTTCGGGGCCGTATTTGTCGCCGAGTTGCTTTAGTTGGTCGATGTTTCCTCCGACTTTCTCTTTGAGTGCCGGGTGGTTATTCATGATTTCTTGGGCCGAGTCGGCGGCCAGGTCGCCGATTCGCTGCATGTGTTTTTGGAGGATTTCCCAGGCTCGTTGTGCGGTTTCGACGCTCATGCCTTTCTCTTGTGAGACGGCTTTTAACTCGCTGTAGGCTTGGCCCACGATGCGGTCAACTTCGTCGCCATGTTTGTTGCGGATGGTGTCGAGATCGTTGAAGGCGGTGTCGACGTAGCCTTTTGCACCAGGGATGAATGCTGCGTATGAGGTTGCGGTCTGTCGTAGCCATTGTAGTGCTTCGTTGGGTTCTGGAGCTGATTCCTTGAGCTTGTTGGACATCTTCTCGAACCTCATCTTCGTCTCGTGCGCCGTGTTGACGAGTGTCTTTGCGCCTGAGAAGTGATAGTAACCGTAGCCGCCGAGGAACACAAGAGCTCCGCCGGCCATGCCGCCGATGAGACCAGGTCCAATGCCACCGCCATTGTTTGGCGTGCTGGTGGATGTTGTGGAGTTTTGGCGGATATTCCGGATGCTGTAGCGGGCACGTATCACGCGCGCTGATCTAATGGCTGTTCTTGAGGCAATCATGTTGAGAGGTGTATTCATTGAGGTGGTGAGAAGGGATTTTTGGAAATTTCTCAACAAAGTACGAGGTGAGGTATGTTAGTGAAGAGCTTGCACCCATTTTCAGATGAGACCCTGGGCTTTAGTTTAAGGCGCACGCGACGTCATAGCCTAAGGCCCACGAAATTCCGGGGGTCGTATCCGAGCGAGCCGCGGCTAAACCTAAAGCTTGCCCTGAACGTTCGCTGAGTAAACAATTGGTAGATTGTTGTTTACTTATGTAATTGTCAGCGTTTTCTACAAATGATTATGTGAAGGCCTCATTACAGTCATGCTACGAGCCTAATGCTTTTCTGTACGATAGTCAGAAGTATTTACTGCCTAGTAACTGGTTGACATGTATGAACTCCTGGATGGGCTTCTGTTTGCGTAAAGAGCTTCACAAGGGTTGGCACTTGCCTTCTTCCTGTAATTCAAGGATCTGGCCTCGGACATGCTCAAAGTACACTATTCTCTACCATCTGCGTGTGGAGAAGCGAAATTCAGTCACAGATCATCACCAGCCATTATCCTGGTTCAAAACCAAACGTAGAAGGATCATTGAGACATACCGCATGTAGCATGTGCATGTGCTAACAACGTGGAATGGCTAAAGTTCATTCTTAAGAGGCCGCTTCAACATCATGTCCTCCATGGACATGTCGTTGAACGGTACGAAGGAGCTGTCAAACCAAAGCCGTGTTTAGACACAGGAGACTTCGAAAATAGAAGAGAGCTTGCTTCCACCAGACGCTGTCGTTATCTTACAGTTCATTTCAAAAGCCCCTCCCAAGGAAAACCATGTGGATATCCACTGCTTGAAAGAAGGGGTGTTGCCTGTCTGGTGAAAAGGTGGTGCCAAGCCTAGCAAACAATAAAGGGAACCTTGGAAGAGAATGAAACGGAGAGGAATATCCTAAAGTACGTGTATCCAGGAGAATCCCCTACCGGTCCACGATTTCATTTCGATTTGAGATTCAGACCACGAAAGAAAGAGGTTCTTCGACCCTGGTTTGGGAAAAGATGTATCGGAGTGCGATTCACTCCATCCCAACTAAGGAAAGAAGATGACCTCAACAGCTTCACTCTCCTTCCCCAGACCCGCAACCATCCCCATGATCTTCGCCCAGATACTATCTGCAGCCGGCGGCATGATCCCGAAGCTAAACAGCCTAGGCTTTTCATCACCCTGACGGGGCAATTTGACCTTACACTTTGTAGATCTCACAAACGCGGCCCGGTCCTCCATCGCAAGAGCAAGTCCCAGTGAGCCATAAAAAGAGGACCAAGTGGTGGTGGTGGGAGCAAAGGTCAGGCAGATACTTTCTATTACTTTGCTTATGTCTTCGGGCTGCCACACTGTGATCATGAACACGTGCGTTTGAGCAGTCTGCGGGAAAAGATTGGAGGTAGAAGCGTTGTCGTGGTTGTTTGCGGCGCTTGGAGTTGGGGTAAGCGGACTAGCGAAATCCATGCGGATTGGGTAAGATGGAAATTGGTTGCCGTGGATTCCTGGTGTGACCGTACGGCTCATGACGCCCGCCGCTTGGTCTCCGTTGAAGTCTCCACCAACCGCATCATTGCCTTGCATAAGATCCAGATCGACATCCCTAAAACCGGCCATGATATGATCTGGTCCGCCATTGTCACTCACCACTTCCCGGCCGTCGATAGTCGTGAGGTCTCCAATGCCAAGATGTTGCTGAATGCTAGTCTTTGGATCATGGCTCTGGCTCTGCGACGCCTGCCCAATTATGGGATCGTTCTCGTTCACGAACAACCCTTCGTGGACGTCGTGTCCTCCTGTCGCAGGCGGAGAAGTAAATTGGTTGAAGAAGTTGAGGGCACTGGCGGCGTCATCGAGAAGGTTTTGCTTGATATGCACGTTCTCCTCCTCCACCGTGTTCTGTATCACAGCATCTTCAGTTGGCTTGCAGACACTGATAGAATCATCACTGTGCATTGAGGGCCGTCGCTTCTCGGTCTCGCGTTGTCGGTTGGTAGTATCAGTGCTTTCTTTCGAGAGGGTACTCTTGGTTTTCTCTTTGTCCTTCTGGTTCAACACCTTAGGCTGATTCTTGACTGTTTGCCCTTGCGCAGTTGGTGTCTTGTTTGGCTCGCTACTCTTCTTGGCTTTGGGTAGAGACCCGCCTGAGGTTGGTCCTGCTATACTCCTACCATTAGTACTCTTTGCGGGAGGTGTGGCCTTGGCATGGCCCTTTGTACGTGGCACGGAGTCGGACGGTTTGGGAGTGCATTTTGGACCTTGAGGCTGACCGGGTACTACGCCAACTTTCAGGTCCGGAATACCTTTCATCAAGGGTTTGGCAGCTAACTTACGCTCCGACTTTGATACCGGGAACGGAGGTGTCGAAGCTCCTGTAGCGGTCTTAAGCGCCTTGGGTGTGTCGTGGGTTGGACCAGTGGCCTTTCGGACAGGCTGACGCTCGTTATGCTCCGCCACAACGATGGTGTCCTCCACACTGTCATCTTCCTCCTGGGTCTTTTCCTCAGGTCTACTCTCCTCTGTGTTATTGCTAAGGTTCTTGGGCGAAGTAGTTCCATCCCCAAACAGACTACCCTTCTTGATTTTGACGCCATTGGTAGAAGAATTCTTCTTGGTCGTATCGGCGACTTTTGTCTTCTTCGCTTGAGGAGCGGGACTAGAATCTTTGCTTGCATCTTCTTTGTCGTCAGGCATTTCTTTGCGCTTCTTGCTCCACTGCTTGGCAGCCTCCAATTTTATGAGCATCATCGTTAGGAATTGGATCCTGGCACATTGTAAGTTGGCGATGTTTGATACCCTAGTGCTGCCAGCTTTGGGGTGAATACTTATCATGATCATCCGGCCAAATCAGATGCGTAGCCTCTGCGCATCCCTCGCGATCTTCAGTCCAGAACTTGCTCCCATGGTCGTGTAAGAACGAATCCACCAGAGTCCTGTAGGTTTCCTGCTTCAGACTTCGCGGAACGTTGCTACAGTCCTCGATATTCTCCGCCACATGGTCATGGATAGCTTCAAGGAGATCTTTCCAAGCTGGTTCCACTGTGGCAACGTCTTTGACAGATTTGAGGGATGTGAATTCATTGTCGTTGAGTTCAAACTTTGGCTTGGTCAAATCACCACTGAGAGCATCAATCGAGGCCATGTTGCTGATTCACTTCTCTGATGACTGGTTTCGGAGGGTGAGCGGTAACTGTTTTGTTGGGTGAAGGTATGCCTAGATTGTGAACAGTGAATGGTATGAAATGGTGAGATGTCAACTGGAATGATCATGAATATGTGAAGAAATTTCGAGAAAGTCTTGTGTTATAGCATAGAGTCACTCACAAGGTAGGAGTGCAGTAGTGTTCGATGCGAGCCCTAATTCAGCCGCAGCGAATGCTTATATCAGCTGTGTATCTTCAGCACGAAGTGAATACGACGCCGTACGAGAGATATAGGAGAGGATTTGGTTGGAAGAGTGAGGATGTGTTTTGTTTCCGAGCAAGCCGAATGAGTAGTCGAGGTAGGTATTCACTCGATGGTGGACGTTCTGTACAAAGCTCGTGAGAACGAGGTAGTAATGAAGACTTACTATTCGAATATCTGTCTTTGTGTTACTAGGTAGAGTATCTGGTCTGCTGCCACGACAAGTTCAGGTGTGAAAGTGGTAACATGGTTGTTCGAGTTGCGAGGATGTGGCTTCGAGATGTAGCTGTGAAATCGAGCCCTTCCTCCGTGTTGCCAAGTCGACGGTCAACTAGATAGCAGCTAGATTGTCAAAACTATGTAAAGAAGCAAGTCCGGGTCTGTGAAACTGAGATGTCAAGATGACACAGAATGTGAACAAAGTAGGGACCTTACATTGGAATGGTGCGCATACGGAGACTCCAAAGTGACTTAACTCAATAGCTCAAAGCGATCGCAGTGTCTTATATTGACAGAAGCAGGCATTTCACATCTTTGCATGATTCCGAGCATCTGTGCAGGTAGTAAATTGATAGTCACTCACCTTTATTAATTTGGCCACGTCCGCTGCGGCGACTAGGTTCTGAGCATGAGAGAAAGTGTACCTACCGTACCCCGACTTTGAATTTTTAGTTGGGTATAGGTATGGAGCGCTGTAACTGAAGAAAATGTTAGCAGAGCTCAGAGGTAGAGCGGATGAAGAATAAGGTAGCCAGCATAGAAAGTAAGTTCCATCGTGGACGTACCCTGATTGTTAGGTAGCCTGGCGACACCTCTATCGTGGCAGGTTTGGAACTCACGGGCATAGGGAAGAAAAGCAGCAGTCAGAAGGTATAGACGATCGCCGCTCGTCTATGTCTATTTCTATGAAGAGCAGAGGTATGTCTCCCAGGACGCGATCGTTGAGAATGCGCTATACAGGTGCATCAAACCGAAAACTCCACGGTATTTTCTGCGTAGATCAAGGAGTGCTCCATGAAGACGAAAAACCAGACATGCTCAGCCTTCAAAGACACTATGATTCAACTCAACGCCGAAATCCTTTGCCATATGTTGCATTTGCTTCTCCATCTCGTCCTCCATGCCTCCTCCTATGCCAAGCCACTGCCTGAATTTGGTGGTGTAGAACACAACATCACTGCTGAACAGGACCAGTTTGAATATGAAGTGTCGTCCGAGGTTGGCCCATTTCTGGCTCCAACTTAGATCCGGGCTCTCGACCAGAGCTCTCGAAGCCCAGTTTCCGGTAATCTTGACTCGATTGACGGGCGAGCCTAGGAATTGGTTGTTTCCCTGAACTATACGCAAGTTGCGACCAATGAAGATGAGTTCTCGGGGCCATTTCTTTTCATCTCCGAGTATTGATTTGATCCCTTTGCGCATCTTCATTTGCATCTCGTACGCCCGCTCGGCTTGTTCTTTGCCTGTGAGGCCCTTCCTGATCTCGTTGGCAGTGGTATTGTCGCCGCCGGTATAAGGTCGCATCAATGTAGCGGAAGCGAATATGTCGGCATTGTTGATACCCCAGCTCTCAACTATCTTGCCGAGCGTTTTATTGTCAAAGGTCATCAGACTCTTCCAGAACAAAGCATACTGATGGCGAAAGTCCGGTTGCATATGAATGTAGAGCCCATGGTCAATCAGGACTAGTTCCGGCTTGCCCGAGGGAAGTCGACGAATGAAAATGTTCCCAGGATGTGGATCACAATGGACCCAACCCCAGAGGAACATCTGTGCTGAAAAGAGGTCCACCATTGTAGTCATGACTTCTTTGAGAGAGAGTCCTAACCCTCCCTTGCCGTCCTTGCCCTTCCACGAGTCTCGATCGGGCTTGAGCCTCCTCTCTGCTGTGTCACCGCGCTGGGTCCTGGAAGTCTCCCCAAGCATTGGAGGAGCCAGTTCCGACCCTCGACAGCCAGGGCTACCTTCGCTTTTCCTACCCTTCCAAGGAGCGGTCAACGTCTCTTTATCCCATAATCGAACGCCTTCGATCCACTCGGCGGTCATAACACGTTTGGAGCTGAGCTCACGATAAACCTTCGGTACGTAAACACGTCCCGATAATCGAGGTTCGTGTGCAACCAGGTTCGCCATACGCTCGGCATTGTCTGCTTCGTTTTCGAAATCCGTCTCCAGCAGCAGGCGCTCGGAAATATAAGGGACCAGACTGTATAGAGGAAGGTCGAAAAGTGTAGTATATATATAGGTCACAGCCCTGCAAGCGCATTTTAGCACGAACGCAGCTTAGGACACTTGGTGATAAAGATGGCCTGGGATGTATGTTTACTTGAAAGTCCAGAGATCCCATCCGACCTGTTGCGCGATCTCTCTTTTCTGTACCTTGACAGCAACCTCCCTCCCATCCCTTAGCCTTGCCCAATGCACTTGCGCTACGCTGGCACTCGCTCTGGCTGTCTGCTCCATAAGACCATTTTCCGGCACCCCCGTGAAGCTAACGCCGAACACCTCTTCTGGGCTCTTGCCGAAATCCTCCCGTATGACCCTTTCCACGTCTTTCCACGTGTTCTGGGGGGCATCATCGAACATCTTTGCAAACATCTTCTGAAACTCTGGGGGCAGTATGGCGGATTGCATAGCTATCGCTTGGCCAATCTTAAGATAAAGGCCGCCGTTGGTGCGCAAAAGCTCGAACAGACGTTCGGCATTGCGGGCATGAAGGGCTGCGATCGACTCAACGAGCGGTGGATGCGGCCGGAAGTTGATCTTGTAGTCTAGAGCTACGACGAGGCCTAGACCGAAGGTGCGAGCACTGCGTGTCAGGGAAGATGCAATGAATTGTCTGTCAACAGCGTATACGATGCCTGTGCCGATGGCAAGATAGACCAGACGCCGGGTCCATTTTCGTAGACCACGATAATGCTTGGCGGGAGCGGCTTTTGGGAGCGAGTTTGGAGGCGGTGGAGCGAACGGCTGGTATTGCTGTGTTTGGATGCATCTTCTTAACCCCCCAAAAGGCCGGGATGGAGATTTAAATGTCCTGAACAGTCCTTGGGATGATGATCTGCAGCAACGTCCGTATGACGATGGGACCAAAAAGGTCATCGTATAGCGGCGCTGGCAATGAGTGACGAGCACCACAATAGAACTCTTTGTTCAACGTGCTGGACCACCAAGCTGTATCGGACGGAGTTAATGACGCGGATCATTCATAGCGTCAATTATAGCCTAAGGTACATGTACGTGTAGAATCTGATATCGAGATCATCTAATCTAATCTAATCCGTTCTACTCTACTCCTATGTGCTTTATCTTTCGCTTTCGCTTTCGCTGATTGCTCTGGACTGATGCACAGTTATTATGTTTTAGCAGGCAAATCTCGTGTCCAGGGTATCATAAGAGGCGTGATCATTGCTTCTATAGTTGAGTCTTCATCGTTCAAACACTATTGAAGCCGTCGGTTATTGTTCGCAACACAGATGAAACACTCTCGAGCCAAGAGATCGACACAGATTGATCTGCAACCTCCCCCCCCATGTGGTACATGTCTAATAATAACAATCAGTGTTGCTCAATGTCAGATCAGGACTGTAGTACCGTGAAGGTCTACGAGGAGGTTGTCGAATTACAATGATATGTAGAAGTGACGTCAATAGGATGTTGCACAGCAGCATCAGTGGAAATCCCGAAGCGGCATAGTACGAGTGAACTTCTTGGCACTTTGACTCTCGTGAAGGCCGAGGGCCAAAAGCAAGGCTACAAGCGAGATAGTAATCTTACTATACATGAAAGTTACAACTTCCATCCCAAATTTCGGGATTCGACTTTCAATCTCACTTTCGCCAATTCAATTTTCGTGATTCCTGTCTTTCAAGTTTCAAGTTAACCTTACATACGCACTCCTTTCTGGAAAACTTCCAAGCTGTCTCCTTCCATCTCTTCTTCTGTCGTGGCTGAGGAGGCGTGGACTGTTCCTCCTTTTAAGTCCAACTGCAGCTAATAAAGCGTTCTAACGCAGGTAACTTTGAAACCTTCTGCACACCCTCACAACTCACTCCTGTACCTAAGTGCTAACTGACCCGGTTCCCCCGCAAGGTCATCGATTGTCTGCCAACTTTCCACAACGCCAATTTGACATGACGACGACCCTTTAGTCGCCGCACATGGGACTGCGCAATTCAGCGCAATCATCTCCATCAGTCTTGTCCATACTTCACTCTTTACTTCAACGTTGAGCGCCTCCTCCATCTTTGCCCTCCTCGGTAAGACCGTCCGCCGTATTGCGCCTTTGGGTCAATCAAATCCGATCATCATGCTCCGGCCGGCCACGCCTCTGGCCGTTCTGCTCTTCGCGGCCTTTGTACTTTTACTTCTATCGGTCATTTCTACGCCAATCGTCAAAGCCATACCGCTGGCGAGATATAGGGGCGTCGACTTTGGCGTTTTTGGGTATTGCCGGGGATCGGAATGTAGCGGCGTCAGGGTGGGATATACTACTGGTACGTTAATGGTGCAGTCGAGAGATCTGAATTATTGCTGCAGTGGGGGAAGCGGCATCAATCGCAAGATAAGGTCGACTATAGCAGGCTGGTTGAATGATTATGCTCTTGAGGAGATTGGACTTGAGGTCCATGTTGCCTAAAGCAAAGTTTGTTGAATAGTACAACTGACACATGTGATGCTGTCGCAGATGGTCTGTTCGGAAGGGATTCGGATAGGGATTTCTCCCTGCCGGCTGGCGCGCGTCATTCACTTTCTTCTATTTTGATTGTGCACCCAGTTGCTGCACTCCTTACGCTAATATGCTTCATTCTGGCTGCGACCGCTCATCTTCACTCACCTTCCCATTCGCCTCGATACCTTTTGATCCTTCTGATCCTACTTCTTCCGACACTGCTCGTCTCGCTTCTTGCTTTCCTGGTCGACATCCTCCTTTTCGTACCGCACGTGCAATGGGGCGGCTGGATCGTCCTAGCAGCGACGATATTGATCACGGCAAGTGGGATTGTTACATGTGCCATGAGAAGGACGCTTGTCAGCAGGAAGGCTAGGAAGAAGAGGATCGCAGAAAATGCGGAGATGAATGGTGAGAATTTCTACAGCCGGCAAAATACACGGGCCGAATCTCCACCTCCATTGGCGGCGCAAGCACCTGCGCCCATGGCCATTGGTGGTCCCGGTGCTGATAAGCTTCCGGCTTTTGCCACGTTCGATATGAGCCAGAAAACTCGCATGAGCGACGATGACCGAATACCCCTGAACAATCGAACGCCTTCCAGTCGAACAGCACCAAGTCCGGATAGTACTGGAAGACCAGTCATGATGGATGCCGGAATGGACAGGTACGGGGGATCTGGAAGAGGCGGACCAAGAGGGGTGGGGGCTGGAAGAGGAGGTAGGGGTTATGGTGGTCCAAGGGATGAGTTTGGTAACCCACTCAACCCATCCACTGCTTTCGGGCCTGCGCCTCCAGGAGGCTTTCGGAGAAATTCATCAGAATCAAGGTTACGGAATCAGTACTCTAACGAAACAATGGGCTCAAATAATTCACGAGGGGGTCCTTACAATGGAAGAGGGAGAGGTGGTTACCCTCCACGAGGTGGATTTAACAGGGGCGGTCCATATGGAGGCGGTCGAGGTGGCTATCCACCTCCCATGAATGGTAGAGGGTTTCCAATGGGCCAAATGGGTGCTGGAACCGGCGCTGGAATGGTTGCAGGGGAGATCATGGGCCGTGGTCAACAGGGACCTCCACCAGGTTACAATAACGTATTTCCACCGCAAGATAGAGGAGGTTTTGGTCAATACAGTCGTGAACAGTCACCAGCTCCTTACGGCCCGTCAGGCGCTTACGATCGAAGGGGTCATTCGCCTGGGCCAGCACGAGCTCCGGGATATTCAAGGCAAAAGTCTCCAGGGCCTTTACCAAATCAAAGGAAGTATGGCTACAGTGGCGGCGAGCCCGTACCTATGCCACAACCTGGAGTAGGCGCAATGACAGGGAGGGAGAGGTCACCTCCACCGATGCCGATCATGCCTCCGAGTGATGGCTTTGTCGGGCAGGCCATAGAGATGGATGCGACCACCGGAAGCCCTTCACATACACCCGGATTCGCTCCGCCAAACCAGCTGAGAGAGGATGACGCCGATGTGCAAGGAATGGTCGCCCTTCAGCAAGATCGACAAGGTTTCACGTCAAAGGGTCCAGAAGACCATTCTAACGGAGACCAGTAAGCTCTCTGTGGTTGTCTTCACGGAACACACAAGCTAAATTCAGAAGGTCTTATATTCCACCTCGAGCAGCCTGGGCTGGGGCTGTTGGTCGCAACGGCACTCCTCCTATCATTACCAATCAGCCACTTGCACCCATCCACGCCTCGCCGGTTGAACTTCCTACAGAACACACCAGCCATAACCCCCACCAAAAATCACCCAAACACTCGCGGTACAATTCGAGTGACACATACTACGAAGATGTCGACCCACGCTTTGCGGAACCACAACCGCCAATACAGAGTAACAACACAATGCCCACATCGCTCATGCCGGGACACGCAGCCGGACAGCATATCGACCGAGGTCTTTCGCCTGGTCAGTTGGATCCGAGTAGCTCTTATGAGAGCATCCAGGAGGGAGCACGGTCACCGGCAGCAAGTGACACAAGTCACTTCACTTCCATCTCCCAACGAGGTGTAAATCCAAACTGGAGGCCCCCACCCAACGCAACGGGCATGATGGGAGGCGTACCCAACAGGCGGCCACTACAGCAGCCACCACAACAGAGGGACGTCCTGAATACAAACCCAGATTTCGAGATTCCGGGCGGCCGACCCGGCAGGTCTGGCAGCTCACCGACTGTAGCGCCAGGTGGTATGCCAGGAGGTGGAGGGAGGTATCCTACTAATGACATTTAAAAGGTGGTCTCGCCGCTCCACGCGCTCTCCATTTGAACTCATCACACATCAGACCTATCTCAAGAGAACTGCATTATCCACTACATACCTCGTTGTACTTCATCATAACGCTCGAAAAATGTGTACATGAAGAAGAGTCTAATGACACAATTGTCCCCTTGACTGTATTATGGCAGATGGTCAAACCCGACCTGAGGGGACTGCGAGGAGTAAAG
>QQTW01002734.1_pt1 | contig 12898 bp, 5 predicted proteins | sample 1904831 | NCBI WGS metagenome assembly QQTW01 (sample SAMN09435610, study PRJNA476489) | Subsurface metagenome, whole genome shotgun sequencing project. | reverse complement strand
CCGAGACGCGGCACGTCACTCCGTGCAAAGACTCCTGGCATCAGTGGTTTCAACGCGCTTGTAGTAAGTTGTTTGTTGTGATACGGTGCCCCCATGTGTCTATGCCGTCGTCATGCTTAATCGTCAGTCTATCGGTGTCAGCTGATTGGCACGGTAAGAGCTCTATAGTAGTATTGTCCCTCTGTGTCACTGAATGAGGTCACTTCCTTATTAGGAATTAGCATCTTCATAAACCTGACGCGGTGATTCTACTTCGGTCTTGATTAGGAGAATTATGATATTCAGGATTTATTGAATAGGGACCGTCTTTCTTGTTATTGGAGCAAAAGGTTCAATGACACTTGCGAATTAGTTAGTGTATCAGCTATGTTTGAACGAGACATAGAAACTCAGGTCTGTGAGCGATGCGTTAAGAGCTCACGGTTATTACCAGCCTGAATATCCATCAGATGGCGATGAGCTGACGTTACCAGTGACTTGAAAAATGCGGGTGGGAGGATGAAGCAAATTCCTTTGTTTGATTAGTCCACCTACGTTATCAAGTACCTGACTAGCCTAGAAATGGAGGGACACCCCTGCATATGCGGGGTCTCTGTCGGCTTTTGAGTGATATGCCGATGCCAGAAGTCTTTGCACGGAGTGACGTGCCGCGTCTCGGAGATATCTCGACGTGAAATGGATGATTTTTGTTAAGCTGCATGTCATATGTCGCAAAATATCAACGCGGCTGGCAATGCGATCTCTCTGATGATACACTCTTTGCAGAACTCTCGGCTTTCTCGAGAAGCTGATCAATCTCATTCAGCGTGAAGCAATCGACCATGTCGAAAAACGCAGTCCTACTGATCGGTGGATTGGCTCATGCTGAGAAAGAGTGGAAAGCCTGGTCCTCGAAGTATATCCTCAAGGTGGAAATAGCAAAATATAGTATTGTATCCATAGCTGATAGCACACTCAGGAATTTATGGACGGGTCAAGAAAGGATTTCTTGAAGAAGCTTCGAGATGGTGAGTATGACGATGTGGTGGGACTTTACAGGTCAAATACGTCTGTGGCCGTAGGTGCATGGTAGATCAAGATTCAGCAAGGGATGTGGCTGACGACCGCTGTGCAGATCACCGGACCTTTCGATAGTGAAATGGTGTCGCTGCTGCCAGAGTCGTTGAAGTACATCTGCCACAATGGAGCAGGCTATGACAACATCGACGTTGATGCTTGTACTGGACGAGGTAGGGCAAGAAGCCGAGTTCCTGCTACATCAGCATGCTTATCTCTTCAGGGATCGCAATATCCAGTACGCCCATCGCCGTGGACGATGCCACCGCAGACGTGGCCATCTTCTTAATGCTCGGCGCATTGCGACAGATCACAATACCCATGACGGCCATTCGAGACGGGAAGTGGAGGGGCGAGACATCAATTGGACATGATCCAAGAGGGAAAACGCTTGGTATCCTGGGGATGGGTGGAATTGGCAGGGTGCGCATGTATCAGCATCTGAGGTGCTCTTTCTAACGGATAACAGGCAATGGCGAAGCGAGCTCGTGCCTTTGGTATGAAAATTGCATACCACAACCGTTCAAGATTGCCCCCTGAGCTGGAAAATAACGCTACCTATCTTTCGTTCGAAGACCTTCTCGCACAATCTGACGTACTGAGCCTCAACTTGTCCCTGAACGCAAAGACACGCCACATAATCTCCGCCTCGGAATTCAGAAGGATGAAAGACGGCGTTGTAATTGTCAATACTGCAAGAGGAGCTCTGATAAACGAAAAGGAACTTGTTGCTGCGTTGGAATCTGGGAAAGTGGCCTCCGCTGGGTTAGATGTGTTCGAAAACGAGCCTTCTGTGGAGGAGGGACTGCTGAAAAACCCAAGGGTTGTCCTGCTGCCTCACATTGGAACCAACACCTACGAGACTCAAAGGGAGATGGAGCTTTTAGTTCTGATGAATCTGGAGAGTGGTGTAGATAATGGAAAGCTCCTCACGCTGATACCTGAACAGAGAGGGAAGCTCAGCGGTAGAGAGGGGCACTTGTAGAGGTACCAATAGTTGAACTTAAGGTGAATTACGGGTGTCGTTGTAAACATTTGGGATAACTAAATTCGGAATCATCGATAGAATGGTGAACAGAGAGTATTTAGAGGTAATTAGGGCCAGCCTGCTCAGCCTCATCTCCAGCCAAGAGCGAACACTCAATATCAACTTAGGGCAAGGGCAGATACTACCTATTCGGAACTAGCGGATCGTGCTCCGAAAATGCACATCCTGGACAGCCAAACCTGACTGCGGTCTATGCTAACACGAATTCGATAACAGGGAGAATTTTCTCATAGATCCTTCGAGATGGTAAGTACTGCATGATTCCGATAGTCGTCTCTGTTGACGTATCTCCATTACGCCTCCTTCCCTCCTAGCACTTGCTAACCACCTTCGTCTATTAAGGTCCGCTACGCTGCTCAGCAGATCGAGAACGGCAAATCGGCTCGGAGTCGAGGCTCATACCTACGCGTCAGTTTCAAAAATACCCGGGAGACCGCGCAAGCAATCAATGGCTGGAAATTGGAACGTGCCGTGAAATACCTCGAGAATGTCCAGGAGTTGAAGGAAGCCGTGCCAATGAGACGATACGCTGGAGGAACGGGGCGAAGCGCACAGGGTGAGTCTGATCATATACAGCATACTCTACATTTTGGGATATGGATACTACGGAAAGTCTGAGCACTTGGGCGGAGCTGGAGATTGGAATGAAGTTCTCCATGGTAGTCAATGTCAGAATCTGAAGGCTGACATACTTCTGCTTATAGGAAAACAATTCGGTGTCTCGCGCGCACGTCATCCAGTCAAATCTGCCGAATTTCTTCTGTCACTACTCAAGAACGCCGAAGCCAATGCCGACACCAAGGGCCTGGATACGAGCAATCTGATCGTCAAGCACATCCAAGTCAACCAAGCCCCGAAGCAACGACGACGAACTTACAGAGCTCATGGCAGAATCAATCCCTACATGAGCAATCCCTGTCACATCGAAATGATCTTGACTGAAGGAGAGGAAACTGTGAAGAAAGGTGCAGAGGATGCTCTCACAAAGGAGGGACGACTGAATGCAAGACAACGAGGGCAGAGAGTACGAAGAGCCATCACTAGTTCGTAGGCGCTGCTTTGGTTGTTAAAGATGTTTTTCATATGCTTTGATGGCTGGGGCTATCCAGGATGCAGGCAATGTGACAAGCGCAGCATAACAAAATACCTAGCTCAGGTCAATAACTAGGAGGTGCAGTGACTCTTTTGCTGGACATTACCCATGTCAACCAAAAAGAATCCCGCGCACTGCTTAATCCAGGTTTCACTTCCAGTTTTCATTGCTTTGAAGGTGCTGCTTATTTTCTTGGGTGAGATACTAAGATGTCCTGAAAAAGCTTCCGCTGTGTGTCCTACTGACTCATAACCTCCTCTCCTCGAATTTTCTTTCATGGTCAATACAGACTAACGGTGCTTACGCTATCCTGGGCTTCAGTAACGGCTTGCGAGCTTCCCTTGGAGAACTGGCTGCGCCGCCTGTTGAATTGTTGAAACAGAGTCTGGATGGGTATGGCAGTGCTACATGGCGGTCATCAGCACCACTCGTTCGTTTGAAGCGCTGACAGTATCAGCATGAGCCTTGCAGAAGAGCCTCAACCGAGCAGAGAACAATTCTGCAAGAGAGCACAATGACGCTGCAAGGAAGCACAAGGATGCCTCACATCCTTGAAGCTGAAGCATACCGCAATCAACAGGGAGACCAACGTTTTGCGACATCGTGTCGAGTACATTGATACGTCACTACTGGCTTTCGAGAAGATGATCAAACGTTAACGATCAACATGTAGCCCTGTGGACGGTGGAGATGCTCTTTTCCAAAAAGTAAGATACTCGCTGCAGCTTGCACTCGTTGAAGTGGCGTGGTAAGCTCTATTGAGACAAATGGTAGTGGGACTGAGCAGGCCACATAGCAAATTGATGAAGATAGACCGAGCAAGGTGGGGAGAACGCTTCATCATTGCATCGTGCTGAAAGGAGAATTCTCATGCCCGCCGCATAGAAGTGACCATGAACCAAACTACAGACATCAACTATCTTTCAAAGCTGATGAGACGAGACGAGACGAGACCAAGCTTTTGATGCCAAGAGATAAGATAAAGCAAGATCTGTGGCGTCAACTTAGATTCAGCCACATCGATGCTAATTAGTTAGTAGTACGAGTATCTATTCAACAAAGACGGACCCTCAACTGATCTCCGCAGCTTGAGGAGTCGAGGACCTTCTCCTGGTCCGCTCAACCTTCACGGACTAACCATTATCTTTCCTTGTGTGTGCGAGCCAGGTCCTTCGTCTAACAGAAATGCTCACAATAATTGGGTCCTCATAGCGAACACTCTTCCGCTGCTGGTCCAATCATGGCCACACAACCCAATCCGGAGCATACATTAACAATGCATCTTTCACCTTTCCATAAGTATCCTGCGCGGGAGAGTACACACACCCCGATCCCTCGCCCTCAACTTCATCACGGCTCCGCGACATCTTCTGCTGTAGAGGAAGAAGAAGGAGCACGAGGAGGAGGAGGAGGATCGTCACGTCAGCGAACCATGGCGAACTCCGATACCGAACGACAGCCATCTCCACCCTACACTCACGAGAATGACCCTTTTCGGCTATCTTCGAGCATTAAGACACAGTCCGAGATCAACTTGATCTCCGCCAATACAAGCCGCAAGCGAGATATCTTCAACCCGCTTATCTTTACCGGTCAGCAAGCCCCCAGCAAGCTCCAGGGCTTCTATGAGGCTCAGAATGAGAACATTGAAAGGCTCCTGAAACCCGTCGACGAACACGTTCGCCAAGCAAGAGAAACCAACACCGCCAATCATCTTCGCTATCAGATCGCCGTCTATGGCTCCTTCGCCGCAAATGTGGTCCTCGCTATCCTTCAAGTTTACGGCGCCGTAGCCTCCGGCTCTCTTTCCCTCTTCACCACCATGGCCGACGCCATCTTCGACCCGGCCTCGAACCTGACCCTTCTCCTCTGCAACAAGGCCGTCTCAAAGGTCGACCCGCGCAAGTTCCCCGCCGGCAAGGCCCGCATTGAGACAGCCGGCAACATCGTCTTCTGCTTCCTCATGACCGCCGTCTCCCTCATCCTGATCGCCTTCTCCCTCCGCGATCTGGTAGGGGGCAAGCCCACCCAGACCAACACCTTCCACCTGCCCTCCATCATCGCCGTGTCCATCGCCTTCGTCACCAAACTATGTCTGTTCCTCTACTGCTGGGCGCTGCGCAACCAGTACTCGCAGATCCGCATCCTGTGGGAAGACCACCGCAACGACCTGATGATCAACGGCTTCGGCATCCTCACCAGCGTCGGCGGATCCAAGCTCCGCTGGTGGATCGACCCCATGGGCGCCATCGTCCTCTCCCTGCTCATCGCCGTCCTCTGGCTCCGCACCGCCTACCGCGAGTTCCAGCTCCTCATCGGCGTCACCGCCGACACCGAGACCCAGCAGCTCATCACCTACATCAGCATGACCCACTCGCCGCACGTCATCGCCATCGACACCGTGCGCGCCTGGCACAGCGGCCCGCGCCTGGTGGTCGAGGTCGACGTGGTGATGCACCCCGAGCGCACGCTGAGGGAGACGCACGATATCGCCGAGGAGCTGCAGATGAAGCTCGAGTCGCTGCCGGACGTGGAGAGGGCCTACGTCCACGTCGATTACGAGACGACGCATAAGCCGGAGCATTTCTTGAAGAAGGAGCTATAAAACGTCAGAACTTGGCATGTATGTGTGTGTATGGAGTGTGTGTTGGGTTTAGCATAGCGTTCGTTCTAGAAGGCGTTCCGTTTGAGCCCAAGTATTCCTCTTGTTCATAGAGCATAAAATAAGGGGCACCGCTTATTCGTGTCAATTCATATTTTACAAGCCCCCCCCCTCCCCTCTTTCTCGCGTTCCCAACAGCGATATCATTCTCCCATCACAATCACCCACCACCAGCTCCTCCTACATCCAACCCAGCTTCATTACCTCAAACCGCACCCCCAACCAGCACCACCAACGTATTCTCTGAACCGCGCCCCCGCTGTCGGATAAAACCAGGGTAGCCAGATTCGCCAACCAATGCTGACATCACCCTCCCTCTTCACCGCGTACCGCGTACCGCGTACCGCGTATCATTTCCGTCTCCGCCTCCACATCCACAACCACAACCATTCCCGTCCCCGCGGATCATCGTGGCCGCTGCATCCTGCATCATTGACCACCATCTTCCTCTTTCCTCTCCTCTCGCTACGGCATGCCCGGCAAGCCGCCGATAAATAAATACGACACGACCTGGCCTCCTCTCAGCATTGGGATGCGAGATTGGATGGGGAGGGACGGGGAACATCTGGTTCGCTTGGGGGAGGAGGATGAGGAGGATGGATGATGATGATGGTTAAAGGATGGATATCAGGAGTGTCGAGATTGGGCTTTGTCGGTTTGGCTAGGTGGACGCTGGGGCCGTGCGAGTCGAGGTCTTTTCGACACAGACGGGGGCTCCGCGATGCTGTGGCGATTGATTGATGTGTTAGGATCTTCCATTACGGTGGGATGGGATCTCGTGAGAGACGGATTTTACTTACCCCCATCCGGTCTGGGGCGCCGGGTTGTCAGAGCGAGCCGGCCCCCGAATCTCGTTCTCAATCTGTATCGCTGGATATTATGTGCGTGGAAATACAGGCTTTCCGAAGCTGACGCCGTGCGTACTAGGAGGATTGGAAAGCGGGTTGGGCTGGGTTTATGTTCTTGGTCGTCAGAGAACTCGAAACGTTGCCCAATTATGTTCAACGCGGTCTTCAGAAACCGGGATTAATTTTGAGGGTTGTTGACTGTGACTCTGAGTTTGAGTCTGAATCTGACACTGAGATCGACGAGACCGAGACCCCAGGCTGGAAGTGCGGGAAAGCTTCGGCATCTGAATGTGCCTGGAAAGATATTTTCGGCGTCTGCAACCTGTCACCCAAAGAATCACCCATCGGCAAGCGTGTCTTGTCTGACTTGTCAAAACAGCAGGTTCCCGTTCAGGTCGAACTGCCAATTGTACACGCTCGGCTGCTGCCATTGCGCGCCCATTTGGACCACGGGCCCCAATGTCGACTGGGCTTGACACGCTGCCGTCGGTGCGAACATGTTTGGCCCTCCGAGCTGGTCACCAGAAACATAATCGCCTACAGCCTCGAGGTCAAGCCAGGAGAAATCATTCGCTGGGCTGAATTGCATATATCCTCCCGTGTCGACCGTCAGAGACCCGGAAGGCGGTTGATCAGAACGATCGTGCGCCGGTGGCTCCGTAGCCGTACTGGGACGTGGTCTGTGCCATAACAGTTCAAGAAGTCTTGCATATCGAGATCCTGCATCTTTTGCCGTCAGACTGGCCCGTCTCAGAACGTCCACGGTTTGGATTATCATTTCGCGAACGGATTGTTCCTCTGAATGAATCATCACACCGTATGACCGAGCTTTATACAGGAAGACCGCTGAGTAGATGGCGTAAAGGTAAAAGCGAAGTGGCATGTATCGAAGGTGCTTTTCTGGATCGACAAAAGAGTTCAGCGTCGTAAGATAGCTCTTTGCGGCCCCAAGGGACTCGTAGATGAAGCGTGCATCTGGCATGGACCCGATGTTGCTGAACACACCTTGAAGATGATCTCTCAAAGGCTTTCCATCGTCTTTGGGCCGGTTGGAGATGGCCTGCGATATCGCGGCCTGGAAGGCGAAAGCATTCGTGTAGAGCCTCAAGTAGTCATACGACATCTGAAGTGTGACCTTGATGTGCTTCGAGCAGATCAAAGTACCCCATATGCGATTCCAGTGTGAAATAGCTGATCTGAACTCGTCAACATATTTAACGTAGTCACCCATGAGCATCATCTGTCCACTGGTGCGCATGCCAGAGTAGAGCACATCGTGGACATTTGAATACAACTGGGTGAGGTCAAGCGTGGCCTGAAATATTCGAGCATAGTCTTCGTCGCCTGGGCTGATCCGTTGAAGAGATGGAAAGTCGTGACTCGACAAGCCAGTCATAGGACCTGGCCCGCGAGACCAGAAGGCTTTGCCAATGCGGACGGATACGAGCCTGTCTGAGATATAGCAGCTTGCCCAGGCGAGTCTCTTCCTGCCGTCGTTCTTTTCCTCTTCAGCAGCTTCGCTCCGGAAAGCTGTTCGATCAAGTCCGAGAAAGTAACCGGTACGCAGTGCCATGCCAACGTGCATCCAGGCGGCACGGTCTTCCTCGCCTCTACCCACCGATTCGATCTGATCGCGAAGACCTTGTGGCTCCCATTCTGCCAACAACAGAAGTGCTTCCACCGCCTCCACTTCGCAGTCATGCCCTGCGGCAATGCCTGAGATGAGGTCGTGCATATATCTTGAGCAACAAAGGTGCACGTTTGGGTCGTCGATCAGATCCTTTGAAGCAATAGTAAGAACGGCGGTAAGGAGGTGCTTGTTCATGGCGGCAAAAGAGTCGAGAGCAGAAGGGTCAAAGTATTTTCTTGGAACGAGCGGCAGATAGGGATGGTAGTGCTCAGCATATCGTGCCACTAGGCTTGAGACAATGGCCGAGGATAGATATCTTTCTCGCACGAGACGATAAGCGGCTATTCCGCCTGAGCCACCATTGACGGAGCCGGTACCATTGGCAATGATAGGAGAGAGACCGTTCTGGTCAGCGCGGGCAATGTGGCCTCCCAACACGTGTTGCGCTTCGTCCGGAGCTCGAGTGGCAACATCTTTCAAAAGCTGCCAGGCGTCTGAAGGATTCCGAGGTATCGTCGCGGAGATGGCGCTGTCCACCATGGACACAGATTCCTCGTCCGCCTCAAAAGTGCCCGTGTTATCCGAGCGCGGAGTTTGGTATTGCTGTGGCCCGTTGAGAGACAGTCGTGCAGGAACATGCGCCGAGTGGGCTGTCTCCGCTGCTGACAGCTCTCGAGTATTTCTCAGGGGAGATGTCGCATTGGTGGAAATGCTCTCGTTGCGGTTCTTCTTGCGAATGCGACTCCCACCTCTGTTCGACCCACCGAGCACACATTCTCGCCCTTCTTTTCGACATCGAGTACAGGGCGGATGGCCACCGGCATCGCTGTAAGATGGTCAGTGCTGTGCTGTGCTGCGCCGCATCCGTGCCTGGTGCCCGTGTCCGTACCCGTGAATAGCACGATGGATGGATGGATGGATGGATGGACCGATCGTCGGCTTTTGAACTGCCAACGAGACTGAGCTTGAACTTACAGATCACACCTGCTTTTCCTGCCCCGGCAATGGAGACAGGCGCGCGACACCCGCTTCATCGGACTGGCGGAGTTCGTCTCGGCCATCATTCAACGACTGCTCAAACATTCTCTAGGCGTAGCCTGCGGGATAGAAGCAACTTGGAGAGACGCGGAGGGAGATGATGACCTCGATCGTTCTTGAGTGACAGGTGGTAGGGTGACTGAACAATCATACTCGTACGACAATAGATTTCGGCTGCTGCTTCTTCTTCCCCAGATTTCCCCGCCCTTTCTAGGGGGGATATGCATACTTACAGTACTTGTCCACCTCCATTATTGGCCCCGGGGCCCCTCTTCCCCGGCCCCTAAGCCCGGAGGCCTAAGAACGGGCTGAAGTATATCTGCATACTAGCTGCACCCGCAGCAATAGACGTTTCACCAGCACTTCAAGTGAATTAATATAGAAATCACGGCATCTGGGCTTTTGCTTATGCGTGTTCGGTGCTCAAGATCTAGTAGCGTTAGTCATTGACTGAGACTAATGATGGTTGACGAAGCAAGTATCATCATCATTTTCAATGGCGGAGCTGTTCAGGGGTCAGGGGTCAGGAGTCGGGAGTGTAGTCGTAAGACAGAGCAGTGAAGCGAGACCCCCTGACCGTCCACGCTCAACAGCCTTTCTCTCCTGCGGGCCTCATACATGCCATGTTCCCGTTCACAGTACATTATTCGTTGGGCGGAGAGCGCCACGCTCCCATATCTCAGCATGTACTCATCATGCCGTTTCCCATTGATGCTTCTCATTCACTCTGCACCTAGGCCAACGCCCTTGCCACCCTCGCCAACAACCACTCCACTGAATCGGCCAGTCCCACCCTCGAAGCATCCATCTTCCACTGCCGTCCATCGTTCTAAATCGTCTTCCCACCCAAACCTCATGCCCCAAGCCTGTTCCAGCACCCTCTTCTCAATTGGATGAACACATTGCGTCAACTTCCCTAGCAAAGGCCAATCCGCTCCGGTATTTGCATTCTTATCACTCAGCATTACCCCTTTCTCCGCCAGGGCCCCTGCTCTGCCCTTCAGACCAGCGTCCATGGGATCAGAATTCGGCAAGACAAGATCATTTTGGTTCAACTCCTGAAGCGAGACGCCACTGACACGCACATAGCCACAAGATTCAAAGACCAAGCGGGAGACGAAGCCACGGAAGCTAGGTGAAGGTCGAGGATGCGTGTAAGGGCCGCCAGCCATGCCGGCGTCGTACTTTCGCTCGAGAAACGTGGCACCTGGTGTGATACGGTCTATTGTCGCCGGCCAGCAATGAGTTGTGGGCAGAGATTCGTGCAGCCACATGGAGGAGGGATGGACTGGGTCGAGCGACTCAGTAGCAGTAGTAAGTAGTGCTACAAGCCGCTGACTGTGCGTCGCGGTTAGCGACACTGACCGTAATGTTAATGTACGAAGGCTTGTGTCGCGTGACCTGATCATGAATGCCTCAAGCATAAGAGGACTGAACCATGCATTTTGCACTGTGAGCTGCTTGATGTGGCTGAACGTGATGATGGTAGAGAAATCTGGCTCGTTGACGTGGTTGGAGAGCCACACTCGAGGAGCAAGAGATACTGGTGCCGGAAGGACGTGCTGATTACGAGCCATGATCCCAGTTGCATGCTCTCCGCCCCCAATGAATCCGATCGTCAAATTAGAGAGCTTCTCCAGTGGTGCAATGTAGGCTTTTAAAAAGGCTGACAACTGCAGGCTCGCGTCGACGGGTGAAATCAGCATATTTGAGTTGAAGTTCTGGTCTCCGGTAATATGCTCAGCCCGCCAATCCGGACTGACCAGCAAGGTCAATGTTGCCAGACTCGGCAAGCCTTGCCACAGTTCTTTTTGTTCAAGAGAAGACAGAAGACCAGATGAAATTCTTGCAATGTGCAAGGAATGCACTTGAGCAAAGCAATCCTTGTTGGCCAGAATCGATGTGATATAAGCGGACAGAAACGCACGTTGAGCCCACACGGTTTCCATGAGCCATTGCGCTTGGGCCTCTGTGAGAGAACCAGGTTGGATGGGGAATGATCTTGGAGGAGCGACTTTCTTCTGGATGAGGTGGCACCATCCACCTATCTCAGCAGAAAGGTTGTAGCCGTTCATGATGATGGGAAATTGAGGCTGAGTTCTCTGTGCTAGTCTTGACAAGTTCGCAACACCAGCATTATTTCGGCTTCGAGAACCTTCATGCCCGGAATGCCTCTGATCAAAATGCGATTGGGAAAGCGTTGTAGCCAACGGAGGGTTCAATTGCATAGGCAGAGCTGCTGACAAGACAGTGTGGTAGGCCGCCGGATGAACAGTAGCTATATTGTGCTGCAATTGATTAGGGTTTATGGGAGAATTGCTGTTGTGGATCTGGCCCATCATGGTTTGTGGGAGTGGGTAGGCAGTACCGAGCTGATGCATTCCAGTATTCATGCCACCGTTCGGAGGCTGAGCTCCTCCAGGTGGTAGCTGGCCGCCATTCGCGTGTTGAGCAGCATTAGCCATAGCATTAGTGCCTGATATTGCGCCACCGATATGAGCTTCAATGTCAAAGTCAGGTTGGCTCACAATGTTTTTGAAGCTTTGAAAATCTCGAATGGCCACAGATCTTAGAAACGTCAACTCATCAGACGTGAAGAGCCTATTATATTTCCGAACAATCTCCATGCACTCGTGCAGGGTCCGTGTCTGAGCATATTCAAAGAGCTGGAGGCGAATTGCCTGTTTGCGCTTATCCTTAGCAGAAAGGTTTTTGCCAAAGACTCTTGTTCGCTTGCCACATCGAGCATCAAAGAGCGCCATATCAGATATGTCTGGACCATTCAACCACCCATGGCCGCTGTCGATAGTAAGACCCAGCTCATGGGTTTTGCCCAGGTGTGCCATGGCTGACTTGAGGAGCGAGATGTTGTCAGCAAGGTTTTCAAGGTTGTGTAAATGGTTGAACCGTGGGTATATAGGAGTCGGCCAGGAATAATTTCCCCACCAACTCGACTGCTCATCAGAGATTGTCTTCGTTTGAGCCCTTGCTAGCAGTTCTGCGTACAGTCAGCCAATCAGTGCTGATCATCCTGGAGATGGCCTTATACCTGTATCTGCTTCGAAGGAAATGCCAAACTTCCGGATTCCTAAGCCATACCTCGCGAACATTGAGTCGGAACCGGGGCTGCGCTCCCAATTGACGGCCTTGATGTCGTACATAGCTTTGCCAAAGGGCACAACCACACTACCGAATACTGCTCCCATCATGGCAATGCTGAAATCAGGACAGACTAATCGAAGATTCAACGCGTCTTCTCTGGATAGGTATCTAGCAATCTCCAGATAGATCTCTGTTGGTAAATCCGGCCATCCACATTCTGTACCCCTTGGCCGGCAAACAAAAGGCTTCTGAAGTGATTTTGCTGAGCGTGCGGGCTCATGGTCTGGCACAAAGAATTAATAGAAACACTTCTCGCAAAAGACTTCCTCAGATCTCGGAGAGGCTTACTCAAAGCGGATAGAATCGTAGTATTGCCCAGAGAAACCGAATACCATCCACAAGCCGTACTTCAACATCAGAC
>QQTW01002733.1_pt1 | contig 12898 bp, 10 predicted proteins | sample 1904831 | NCBI WGS metagenome assembly QQTW01 (sample SAMN09435610, study PRJNA476489) | Subsurface metagenome, whole genome shotgun sequencing project. | reverse complement strand
CGCGGAGTCCATAAAAACACGATCGCAAATATTACCCAAGCCGCCCAACTCAATGTATCTGTAACCGCCGCCCAACCAACAAGGGCAGGGATTGCTCCCGCAGCGCCACCAATGACGATATTTTGACTGGTATGGCGTTTGAGCAAATGTGTGTAAATAGCCACGTAGAAGACGATGCCAGACATCGCTAATAAAGCGCTAAGTAAGTTGGCAAAGACTGTAAGTAAAGTAAAAGAAAGTATGGCTAAAGTAATCGCAAATATCAATGCATCTCGCGGCTGAACTTTACCCGAAGGCAAAGGACGGTGGCGGGTACGTTCCATAGCATAATCAATATCGCGATCGTAAATGCAGTTAATTGTTTGGGCAGCCGCCGCAGCCAATGTACCACCAATTAGAGTCACTAGCAGCAATAGAGGATCTACTTGTCCATTGCCTGCAATCCACATACTACTAGCGGTTGTAATTAACAAAAGCGGAATAATTCTCGGCTTTGTCAACTGGTAGTAACTGCGGACAACTTCGGAAAAATTTTCATGGCGGCGAGAGACGCTAGTCCCAATCATACTCACACTACTAAGTCCTTAATCATTGAAACAACAAGTCAAAAAATAGCCAGCAAATATCTACTTCAACGATTTGCTTCTACCAAAAAAGCGCGAAGCTCTAACCCTTGTGCGCTGGCGCGATCGCGCCATCCCAAAACGGTATAAACTACCAGAGATCCTAATAATGCTGCTCCTACAGCTTGATGAGCCACTGTTAACGGCTCTATTTGTAGATGTAAGCGCAAGGTAGCAATCCCTAACAAAATTTGCAATAGTAATAACCCACCCGCCATATTTGCTAGTAACCGCAAAGCCGGATGCAATGCTGGAGTTCGCCAGGACATCCAGACGACAGCAATAATTGCCAAACTAGGCAACACCACGCCGCCGATATGACTGTACATGACACTACACAATGTTTTGACTGCCAAACACTGATGCAGCGCCCACCGAGAAGCTACCAAAGCACCGAGTAAGCTTTGTAAATACACCAAAATTGCCGCCGCTAATCCCAGCCAACGTAACTTACCCGCCGTCCCCGTACCAACGTAAGGAGTTAGCCCCGTACCGATAACTAGCAAGGTGCTAAAAAATAATAATGCCGTGCCTAAATGAGCCGTTACGATGTCAAAACGCAATAATTGCGTAACAGTTAGCCCGCCCAATACGCCTTGAAACACAATTAAACCCAAAGCAAAAGTAGCCGCCCAAGGCAGCCAACCGGGTAACTGACGGCGATTCCACCAAGAAGTAACGGTTAAGGCGATCGCTCCTACGCCAATTAACGCCGCATCCAAGCGATGAAACCACTCTAAAAATACTTGCAGATTCATCTGCGCCCTTGGCACGAGCGTACCGTAACACAAAGGCCAATCAGGACAAGCTAACCCGGCATTCATGACGCGAGTAGCGCTACCGATTGCCATCAAAATTAATGTAGCAATACACAACTTCCATACCCAACGCCGAATTCGCTCTTGAGGTTGGGAGAGGTTTTGCGCGGCGTTGCTGGTTTGCGGAACAATAAATTCTGTCATGGACGACACCTTCTGCCCATCGGTATAAGCCATTAAAGTTTACATTTTTGTGAGTGCTGGCTTTCTTCCACCCTAGCGCATAGTTTCCCACAGAGGTACACAATTACTCTATTTTTGAGTAACTACAAACATTTATTTATAACTATTAGACACTTCTAACGTTTGACAATACCCCCGCGATCGCACTGCTTTATCTCTAAATATCTTTACGTTTCTTAACATCTGCCCAAAGCAAGAGTTAGCAAAAGTGACAAAAAAATCTCCTAGCGATCCCGAAGAAAATAAGTAAAAAGTATTCTATCCAACGCACTATGCCGAATAGCTGCATTAACGTGGTAAGTGAGTAAGACTAGAAATAGTAGTAAATTCGTAAACATAATTACTGACCCGTGAAAATCCCAGGTTCTATTTGGACTTTACTTATCGGTATCGTACTGACCTTATTCAGCCTTTGGTACGGTCAAAATCATGGACTACTGCCTGTAGCAGCCACTGATGAAGCTGTACTTGTAGACGGTCTGTTTAATACGATGATGACCGTATCTATCGGACTATTTTTGCTAGTTGAAGGCATTTTAATTTTTTCAGCATTTAAGTTTCGCCGTCAGCCTGGTGACAACACCGACGCAGCACCAGTATTTGGCAATATCCCCTTAGAAATTCTCTGGACAGCGATCCCGGCAATTGTTGTACTAGGCATTTCAATTTATAGCTTTGAAGTTTATAACTCCATTGGTGGATTCGATCCCCACGATATGCACGGCGCAATGCAATCCCAAGCGGTGAATATGCCCGGAAGTGCGATCGCGGCAACTTTGAGCGACAATGCTAATCAACAAAAGTCGGATGAGGCGATGCAAGATCCCGCAACAGCAGCCGTCCGCAACGCCGACCAAATTCCGCAAAAAAACGATGCTCCAGGACTTGGGATTGTTTCGCCCACAATTGGCGCAAGCAAGGATAGAGAAGGAATGTCACCGGAATTTGCAGTTAACGTCACGGGGATGCAGTACGCCTGGATTTTTACTTATCCCGATACGGGAATAGTCTCTAGCGAATTGCACGTACCTATAGGCAAAGAAGTAATCGCCAACATGAGCGCCAACGATGTAATTCATGCGTTTTGGGTGCCAGAATTTCGTTTAAAGCAAGATGTAATCCCCGGTCGTCAAACTACAATTCGCTTTACTCCCCGCGTGGAAGGCACTTATCCCTTAATTTGCGCCGAACTATGCGGCCCCTATCACGGCGCGATGAATACTAAAGTAATTGTCGAACCGCAAACAGTTTTTGATCAGTGGGTAAAAGAGCAGCAAGTAGCCCAAGCCGATACATTAAATAGCGCGATCGCGCTTAATCCTACAGAAAAGTCAGCCAACGACTTTTTAGCCCCTTATACTAGCGATTTGGGCATCAATCCAGAAATGCTTAACCAAGTTTCTAGCCACCACCACTGACGCAAAGTTTGACCCAATTCTCTTTCCCCAATTTCTATGACTCAAGCACAGTTACAAGAAAGAGCCAATATACCCGCTCATAAAGAAGACGAAGCCAATAGAAATTGGCGCGATTTCTTTACCTTCAACACCGATCACAAAGTAATTGGCATTCAGTATTTAGTTACAACCTTTGTCTTTTACTGTATCGGCGGAATTATGGCGGATTTAGTTCGCACCGAATTAAAAACCCCAGACTTAGATTTTGTTAGCGCCGAAGTGTACAACAGTTTATTTACACTCCACGCTACAGTCATGATTTTCCTGTGGATTGTTCCCGCCGGAGCCGGATTTGCTAACTACCTGATCCCGCTCATGATTGGCGCGAAAGACATGGCATTTCCGAAGTTAAACGCCGTTGCTTTTTGGATGGTTCCCCCCGCCGGAGTATTACTAATGGCTAGTTTAGCTATTGGCGACGCACCCGAAGCTGGTTGGACTTCCTACCCGCCTTTGAGCCTAGTAACAGGACAAGTAGGGGAAGGCATCTGGATTATGAGCGTACTGTTACTGGGGACATCCTCAATTTTGGGGGCGTTGAACTTTCTGGTAACTCTGCTAAAAATGCGGACTCCAGGAATGGGAGTATTTCAAATGCCCTTATTTTGTTGGGCGATGTTTTCTACTTCCGCTTTAACTTTGGTATCAACTCCGGTACTTGCTGGCGCTTTAATCTTGTTAGCCTTTGACTTGCTGGCGGGAACAATGTTTTTTAACCCCACTGGTGGCGGAGATCCGGTAGTTTACCAACATATGTTTTGGTTTTACTCCCATCCTGCCGTATACATTATGATTTTGCCCTTTTTTGGGGTAATTTCAGAGGTTATACCCGTACACGCGCGTAAACCCGTATTTGGTTACAAAGCGATCGCCTATTCTAGTTTAGCCATCAGCTTTTTGGGCTTAATAGTCTGGGCGCATCATATGTTTACTAGCGGTATTCCTGGTTGGCTAAGGATGTTTTTCATGATTACCACCATGATTATCGCCGTACCTACAGGCATCAAAGTATTTAGCTGGTTGGCGACATTGTGGGGCGGTAAACTGCGCTTAAACAGTGCTTTATTGTTTGCCATGGGCTTTGTAGGAACTTTCGTTATTGGTGGAATTAGTGGCGTAATGTTAGCTGCTGTCCCCTTTGACATCCACGTCCACGATACTTATTTTGTAGTTGCTCACCTGCATTACGTTCTATTTGGCGGTAGCGTACTAGGCATTTATTCCGGTTATTACCACTGGTTTCCCAAGGCAACAGGGCGGATGATGAATGAATTTTGGGGCAAAGTTCATTTTGCCCTGACCATCGTTGGTCTAAACCTTGCCTTTTTACCTATGCACAAATTAGGCATGATGGGCATGAACCGCCGGATTGCTATGTACGATCCTAAGTACGAAACCCTGAATTTCATCTGTACGATGGGCGCGTATTTGCTGGCAATTTCTACTTTCCCCTTTATCATCAATGCAATTTGGAGTTGGCATTACGGGCCAAAAGCTGGTGATAATCCTTGGGAAGCCTTAACCTTGGAATGGATGACAACTTCACCCCCAGCTATTGAAAACTTTGATGCGTTGCCCGTCCTAGCAACGGGCCCTTATGACTATGGCATGAACAACAAAAAAGATGTAGATGTTCCTTTAGCCGACGAAAGAGAGCCAGCCTTAGCTGCGGGGCCAAGCTCCGTATTACGAGCCGATCCTGACCCCTCTGTTGCTGCAAATCCAGAAGATCGCAAATAAATAAAAGCTAAAAGATGAGTTCTTTTTTGTTCATCATCTTTTAGCTTTTTGACTTCATTAGTTTATTCTGTAAAAGATTCATGCAAATTCAAACTATAGATCCAGCTAAGACAGAACTCAACCATCACCATCAGGCGGAAGTTGGAGGTCATCACGAAGAACACCCCGATCACCGCATTTTTGGGTTAATTGTATTTCTAGTTGCTGAAGGGATGATTTTTCTGGGAATGTTTGGCGCTTACCTAGCTTTCCGGTCTGTATTACCTAGTTGGCCCCCGGAAGGAACGCCCCGTTTAGAATTGTTGCTGCCGGGAGTCAACACCGTTTTGCTAATTTCTAGCAGCTTTGTTATGCACAATGCAGATGTGGCAGTAAAGAAAAACGACGTTAAAGGAATGCAAAAGTGGTTGGCAATTACCGCCGCTATGGGCGCAATTTTCTTAGTTGGGCAACTTTACGAGTACAGCCATTTAGAATTTACCCTAACTACAAACTTGTTTGCTAGTGCCTTTTACGTGCTGACGGGTTTTCACGGATTGCACGTATTTATTGGCGTGAGTGCGATCGCTGCCGTATTATGGAGAAGTCGCAAAGCTGGACACTACAGCAGCGAAAAGCATTTTGGCGTAGAAGCTGCCGAAATTTACTGGCACTTTGTAGATGTCGTGTGGATTATTTTGTTTGGCTTATTGTACTTGCTTTAAGTTTTTTCCTAGTTACCACAAAAGCCTCCAACTGGGGGCTTTTTTAAACGCGCGATTACTTTTTATAGTAATTGTTAGGTTAAATGCGATCGCTTAAACACTTTAAACTCTACTAAAAAATTTTCCGTATAATAACCTTTACAGAGTGGATATATAAAAAATTCCATATAGTTTCTAAATATGGAGGTTATACAGACAATTTCTTTTTATCAAGTATAAAAATGATTAGGATGCGCGTCTATTGTGTTTTAGTAAAAAATTATACGGAAAATTTCAGCGTAATAAATAGTTGACTGCTTTGCCTTGTCTGTATTCTGGTGACAAGACGGTTAGGGAGGTATCTTAATGAGCCTTGTAGAGAGAGTTGTAGCACAATTTGCCCACCCCACAGGATTTTGGGGAAATATCGTTGGCTTCATCATGACCCATAGATCGTCAAATCTTGAACGCAATGAATGGGCAATTTCCCTGCTGAACCTACAGCCCTGCGATCGCGTCCTGGAAATCGGTTTTGGGCCTGGAGTAACCCTCCAAAAGATGAGTGCAATTGTGACTGACGGTGTTATTTGGGGTATCGATCGTTCTGAAGTTATGTTCAAGCAAGCTTCAAAAAGAAATCAACGCGCCATTGCGGCTGGAAAAGTGCGATTGGTTCTTACTTCGGTATCGCAATTGCCCTCCTTCGACAACCCATTTGACAAGATTTTGGTTGTTAATAACTTTCAGTTTTGGGATAACAAGACTGATGTGCTGAGACGGCTAAGAGAGCAGTTGTATACGGGAGGAATCATAGCCCTCGTTCACCAGCCCAGAATCCCTGGCGCTACAGAAGATGATGCGACTGAAGCGGGAGAGAGGTTCGCACGCGATCTGGAAATGGCTGGATTTAAAGATATCAAAGTGGAGCGGAAGATGATGAAGCCTGTTTCGACGGTGTACGTGCAAGGAAGAAATATTCAATAGGGACGACCGCAGAAGACCGTGTACGAAAATGCACTACGTCCCCACAGTATTCTGGGTATAATTAGGCGCAGGCTCACAATCCGCTTGCATACCGATCGTATAAAGTTGGCTGGCTGAGTCCAAGAGATTGTTAGGGGCGGATGAACGGGGTCGTTAGCCTGCTTGGTCGCTTGAACTCGTGTATTGCGAACAAGTCGGGAACAAATGGAACAAGCGCAAACAGAGGTGCAAAATAGTTTCAGACCCGCCGCGCTTATCTTTTTGCCAGGAAGTCGTAAACGAATACACCGCTCAACAAATCGCTGCGCCGGAACGTGTCAATCTAGTTAATTAAGTTGCCTAGGTTTCTGCGATCGCTCAACTTTGCCGTTATCCTGCTGAGTTCTTAGTGGGGAGATAGCTGATAGCTTGGTGAGACAAGCAGGATTAAAAATCAATTTTCTAGTTTTAGGTAAGTCGCCGTGTTTTTTGATTGAGCTAAGAACGCATCTGGCTTATTCTAGTTCCAGCGTAAAGATCTATTATTATTAGAAACCCTTAGCTGAGTGGGACGCACCATGCCAACCTATCGATCGAAAACCTCCACCCAGGGACGCAATATGGCCGGGGCCCGCGCGCTCTGGCGTGCCACCGGAATGCAGACCGAGGACTTTGAGAAACCCATCATCGCGATCGCCAATTCCTTTACCCAATTCGTACCCGGTCACGTTCACCTCAAAGATTTAGGTCAACTGGTGTGTCGTGAGATTGAAGCAGCAGGTGGTGTTGCTAAGGAGTTCAACACGATCGCGGTGGACGATGGTATTGCGATGGGTCATGACGGGATGCTCTACAGTCTGCCTTCGCGGGAGATCATCGCTGATTCGGTCGAGTATATGATCAATGCCCATTGTGCCGATGCGTTGGTCTGCATTTCTAACTGTGACAAAATTACCCCTGGAATGTTGATGGCAGCGCTGCGGCTGAACATTCCCACCATATTTGTCTCTGGCGGCCCAATGGAGGCGGGCAAGACCAAACTAGCAGAACACAAACTGGACTTGGTGGACGCAATGGTGGCGGCTGCAGACGATCGCCTTAGCGACGAGGTGGTCGCAGAATACGAGCGTTCTGCTTGCCCGACCTGTGGCTCCTGCTCCGGTATGTTCACTGCTAACTCCATGAACTGTCTCACCGAGGCGATCGGTCTAGCCTTGCCAGGTAATGGGACTGTCTTAGCGACCCATTTTGACCGTAAGGATCTATTCCTCAACGCCGCACGCACCATTGTCAGCATTACTCGCCGCTACTATGAACAAAATGATGAGTCGGTACTACCCCGCTCTATCGCTAGTTTCAAAGCGTTCGAGAATGCCATGATGCTAGACATCGCTATGGGCGGATCGACCAACACTATTTTGCATCTGTTAGCTGCCGCTCACGAAGCGGGTGTAGATTTTACTTTAAACGACATCGATCGCCTCTCGCACCGAGTTCCTCAACTGTGCAAGGTTGCACCGAACATCCAAAAGTATCACGTGGAAGATGTTCATCGCTCTGGCGGTATCCCTAGTATTCTGGGTGAGCTAGATCGGGCTGGACTGCTCCATACAGACCTGCCGACCGTTCACGCTCAGACGTTGAAAGCCGCGCTCGATCGCTGGGATGTGATGCGGACTGATGATGAATCCGTTCACACCTTTTTTAAAGCGGGGCCTGCGGGAATTGCAACTCAGCAAGCATTCAGTCAATCGACCCGATGGGATTCACTCGACCTGGATCGAGAACAGGGCTGTATTCGTAGCGCCAAAAACGCCTACAGCAACGAGGGGGGGCTGGCAGTGCTTTACGGGAATCTGGCGGAACGCGGTTGTATTGTCAAGACGGCAGGCGTAGACGAAAGCGTTCATGTATTTACAGGTCCGGCGCGGGTTTATGAAAGTCAAGATGCTGCTGTCAAAGGTATTCTCAGCGATGAAGTAAAAGCGGGCGAAGTCGTGATCATTCGCTATGAAGGGCCGCGCGGTGGCCCAGGAATGCAGGAAATGCTCTACCCGACCAGTTATTTAAAATCCAAGGATTTAGGCAAAGTGTGCGCCTTAGTAACCGATGGTCGCTTTTCCGGCGCAACTTCGGGACTTTCGATCGGTCATGTTTCTCCAGAGGCGGCAGCAGGTGGCAATATTGCCTTTGTGCGTGACGGCGATTCAATCGAGATTGATATCCCCAATCGTCGCATCTGTGTAGATTTGTCCGCAGCAGAATTAGCAAACCGTCGAGATGCTATGGAGGCAAAGGGCAAAGAGGCTTGGAAACCTACACAACCTCGGCAGCGACGGGTAACAGCAGCCCTCAAGGCTTATGCCCTACTCGCTACTAGTGCCGATCGAGGCGCAGTCCGCAACCTGGAAATGCTTGAATAGAAAAGCACGCAGATACAAAATCAAAGTAGGAAATTAGATTGTGAATCCGACTACCCACACCGATTGCCAAAAGTCAATCGGTTATGAGGCACAAGGTTATCTGTGGCGGGTGATGGACAATGCGTTGTGTCTCTAAGCTATTGGTATGTTCTGTTAAAGCGATCGCCTGGATGCTTCAAACTCCACTAAAGAATTTTTCTATACAGTTTGCAAATATGAATGTTATGTATACAACTTTTTTATCAAGCATAAACCTAACTAGGATGCTTGTATCTTGTGCTTTAGTAAAAGATTACATGGAAACTTTCCGCCTAATAAACAGTTAGGCAGCACCGAAGTGGAAGCAATTATTTTCGACATAGACGGTACGCTCCTGCAATCCGATGCCTCTGACGATACGTTGTATTTGGCAGCTATCCGTGAGGCACTAGGCAATGTCAACGTGCGCCCCTCCTGGGGGATGTATACCCAGTTCACTGCTGCTGGAATTTTGACCGAGATACTTGGTGACAACGCTATAGATACAACACCAGAGACAGTAACTGCGGTTCGGGATTGCTTCGTTGCCCTTGTCAGTCGCCATATTGCCGCGCGTGGCCCGTTCGCGGAAGTACCGGGCGCAAAGGCATTTGTGCAGAGCCTCCACAAGTCAACCGCGCATCGGGTTGCATACGCTACAGGGGGTTGGCACGGAGCGGCGCAACTAAAGCTATCCACCTCAGAATTTCCCGTTGCGGGTATTCCGCTTGCTACGTCTGATGACCATTTCCAGAGGCAGGAGATAATGCTCCACGCATTACGACAACTAGGTGGTGTCTTCGAGACCGTGACTTATTATGGGGATGGACACTGGGATGCCGAGGCTGCCAAAGCACTAGGGTGGAAGTTTGTACCTGTCGGCAGAAGGCTCAATGGGCTTACTAGGTATGGTTCGGGGGCATCCTAACAAAGTGTTCGAGCGGTCGCCGGAGGCTTAAAGTGCCACCTCTATGCGTCGGTGTGCGCCGCTCAAAGCGATCGCTAGTTTATACTTGTTGGGAAAAGTGCGATCGCACGTGGAAAAATATTAATACTGGAATATTAGAAACAATTATTAAATGCGATCGCTTTTGAGCTAATGAGGATCGTAAAAGCGATCGCCTGAACGCTTCAAGCATTACTAAATAATTTTTCCGCGCGCTCCCTTTTGTAGCAAGGTGGATACATAGAAAAATTCTGCATAACATTTAAATATGGATGTTATACAAACAATTTCCTTTTATTGAGTGTAAAAATGACTAGAATGCTTTTATGTTGTGCTTTAGTGAAAAATTAGGTATTGCTGAATTTAGATATTGATTGTCCCTTTGCCGCAACCCAAGCTTCTTGTTATCACCTTGTTCCCTTGTCTACTGGGTTGCCCTGAATCTTCATGCTCAATAAAGTCGTGATTCTCAATCTAGCCTTAGTGCTTACTCACCAAGTTGACGGAGCTTATTGGCATGAGTGGGAAATGTTCCAATTGCCTGGTGGCATACAGCTTAACAATTTCATCAATGTACTAACTTTTGTAGCATTGCTTTATTTGTTTGTTCCCGTTGTTCAACGCAAAGCTTCTGGCATGACTTGCTCGCTGGTAATTGCTGCAATTAGTGCGTTGGTGCTGCCTACCCACCTAGGCTTTGCGATTGCCGGGTATCAGCAGTTCCACCTGCCTTTCTCCATATTCATAATCGTCGGTACGTTCCTGCTTTCCATTTTACAGGCCGTTCTTACCTATCAGGCTCGTCGTGAGTTTAGTAGCACCTAACAACCACGCTGCACTGGAACGCCTCGATCCGATCGGTGGAGTCCGCAAAACATAATGGTCAAAATGATAAGTTGTAGAACGCGATGTAGCTCGGCGATCGCCCACCCAAAAACACAATCATTAAATTTAGGATAAAGTCTTTTTGTAGTTCTGATTAGTTGCAAAGACTTCGCTTTCAGGAAGCGGTACTGCTTCACTTCTTGTCTCGAAACCCATCGAGTCCGTTGAGAATCAATTCAAGTCCAAACTCAAAATCATGAATACCGTCATAATGACCCGCAATAATTTGATGGGTAAGTTGATTGAGATAAGGGTACTCCTGAGCGGGGATGAGTGGAAGCCCTTTTTGTGCCGCTTCGGAATATTCCGCCTCCTCAAAAGGAAAGTTTAGTTCCTGAAGGGTAAAGCCGTAGATATGACTGTCGATCGCATTCCACGCACGATCTGCCATCTCGAAGGAAAAGCCCGCTTCGCGCAAACAACCTAGCGTTGCATCCACATAACGCAACATCGCCGCTCCTACATTAACCCGCGAAACGATCAGCATTGTCGCCCAAGAGTGACGCAACAGCATCTCATGGGCGGAGTTTGCTCGCCGTCGCATTGCCACCTTCCAGTCGGTTTCAACGCTCGGAAGATCGATTTCAGCGATCGCCATGTCTACAATGCCATCTAGCACATCGTCTTTGTTAGCTACGTGGTTGTACAGCGACATCGCCTTAACTCCAAGTTCCTCCGCCAACTTCCGCATTGAAACCGACCCAATGCCCCCCTGGTCAGCCAATCGGATAGCCACCCTTAAGATTTGTTCTCGATTCAACGACACAGGAAAAATAGGATCTGAGTTACTCGTTTTTATCATCTAACCTTTGTAACAGGCAAAGCTAAACAGCTATAGCCTCCGCTCCACTTTCCATCTTGACAAACTTACAGCGTAAGTTAAACTTACGCTGTAAGTGTAATTATAAAGTTTGGCTTAGTTTTAAGTTATTGCCTTACTAACTATCGGCGATCGCTACCCAATGCCAAAACACAAACAGAACGCGCCGCTCCCTCTGGAATCAACCTTCCACCGCCCGATGAGAATCCTATTTTTAGCAGAAACTACGCCAGTTATAGCGGCTTGCTCCCTTACCAACTACAAACACCATGACAACATCAAATTCCCTCACCCCTGTTCGGGGGGATAACAAAGGAGATGACAAAATGAAAGCGATCGTTCGCTCAGAGTACGGTTCAACGGATGTATTGAGTTTGAAAGAAGTTGATAAGCCCATCGTGCCAGATAATGGCGTATTGGTGAGGGTTTATGCCGCCTCCGTCAATGCTGGGGACTGGCATCTAATGCGAGGGACTCCATTCTTCAGCCGCCTTATTTTTGGGGGGCTACTCAAGCCAAATATCGAGATTCTCGGCTTTGATGTGGCAGGAAAAATTGCAGCCGTTGGCAAAGATATCACCCAGTTTAAGCCGGGTGATGAGGTCTTTGGCGATTTGTCTGAGTGTGGTTTTGGGGCGTTTGCCGAGTATGTCTGCGCCCCAGAAGCAGCATTAGCACTAAAACCAACCAATACCTCCTATGAAGAAGCGGCAACAGTTCCGGGAGCGGCTCTTACCGCTTTGCAAGGACTGCGGGATGTGGGTCAGGTTCAGCCCGGACAAAAGGTGTTAATTAATGGCGCGTCCGGTGGCGTGGGGTCGTTTGCGGTGCAAATTGCCAAAGCCTTGAACGCTGAAGTAACGGCTGTATGCAGCACAAAAAAAATGGACATGGTGCGATCGCTCGGTGCAGACTACGTTATTGACTATACGCAAACAGATATTACCCAAAATGGGCAGCATTATGACTTGATATTTGACGCAGCAGCCTACCGTTCGGTGTTTGACTATTTGCCAGTATTGACCACCGAGGGAACATACCTTTTAGTCGGCGGATCTACCGCTCAATTTTTCCAAGTGATGTTGCTTGGGGCTTGGGTTTCGAGAATTAGTCGCAAAAAAGTGAAATCGCTAATTTGCAAACCAAATCAACAGGGTCTCCTCACATTAAGAGAATTAATCATGGCAGGTAAAATCACCCCCTTCATTCACCAGTGCTACAACCTCAGCGAAGTCCCCGCCGCAATTGACCATCTCGAACAAAGACAGGTGATGGGGAAAGTTGCTATTCGGGTTTGACCTCTAGTATTTCCCACGATCGCTTTTGAGCTAATGAAGAG
>QQTW01002732.1_pt1 | contig 12899 bp, 14 predicted proteins | sample 1904831 | NCBI WGS metagenome assembly QQTW01 (sample SAMN09435610, study PRJNA476489) | Subsurface metagenome, whole genome shotgun sequencing project. | reverse complement strand
TGCCAGCGGGAAGGATCCCCTACCGGAAGGTATTCAGATCGATGAGACTGGATCTCGAGAGTGGTTGGCATGATCTTGATCCGCTCAATGTCCTCATCGTCGTTGTCGTGGCGGGGACCGCCCGCTGACAATTGGCCCGGCAGCTCTTGAGGAAATTCTATGGCCATTGGCGATCCAGGTTCTTTCGGTGTTGGGATTGTTGCCGACGGGATCTCGCTGCCAAGTTGAAGCCGACGCAAGATCTTATCTCGACACTGATGGACTCGCTGCACGATCAACTCATCAGACTCCTCTTCGGGGTCAGCCTGGAATTCAGAAATATCCAGGACAATGGAGTGAAACTCGGTCAGAATAAGGGCCGTGCCGTTGAGCTCGATGATCTTCTGCAGCACGCCCAAGCTCGCTTCGATGTATGCCAGCCGGCGCTCTCCGAGCTCCACAACCAGAACCGGGAAGGTTGAGGCAACGGCGGTGAACAGTCTGATGGCCCGACGGCCCGACGGGCCAAAGAGAAAGTTGTAGATGGTGTCCACTGCGTTCTCCAGCACCAAGGATGACAGCACGTCTTCATTTGACAGAGCTTGAAAAAGAAAGAAGCCTGAGTTTTTGAGGGCTGAGGCTCGTCGGTCGTCCGGTAGGCCATCGTCAAGTTGTGTGTCGGTCAGCTCTTTGATCCGGTGCAATCCCTCCTCGGAGGCCAGCTTGACGATCACTTGTTGTCTGGTCCCAGCTTCCGCCGCAACCAAAGTTGATGCTAGCTGGAAGAATCGAGGAAGTTGATGCTTCAGAGGAAGAGGTGTCACGGCGGTCGACTGTGGTAGCATCCGGAGCCAGGCCCATAATTCGCTTTGAGAATGGCCCGATCCATGTCGACGCACTGAGGCGTGGGTGGCATCTGAAGCTCGTTACTTGTCAGCGGCGAAAAGCATGAGATAATATCTCCGAGTCCTCTCACCTGATGGATTTGCTGTTGCTCCTGGCCTCGCAGTTATTAGAGCAGTGCGGTCGTGAAGATATCGGCATCTAGCACCGTAGGTGCATCTCCCACGGGCATAATGAAAGCATGGTTTCCTGTGATTCGTTCAGTCATCACGTGTAAAGAGCATAAAGCGCGGACCTGCCGCTGTTAACTCCGAATGAAAGTTATGAAAGCTCACTTGCGTTGATCGTCCATGGTTGCGGGGCGTTTTTAGAATGGAGCTAGGACTCTCCCAACAAGCTCCTCAAACGCTGTTGGACTGGCAACGACTGTCGTCAAAGATGAGAAGGAGAGCAAATAGTGTGGGAGCAGATGAAGGAAGACGAGGGTCTAGAAAGAGGTAGTGAAGGACAAACAGGCTCCGAGCTGTAAATCTGAAAGCGTGAAGCCTAAGTGAATTAAGCACACTGAGTGAAAGACCACGGAGTGGAACGTTCTAGGAGAATGAAGAAGATGGGGAGGAGGCACATTTAGAGGGGAAGAAGCCAACGGAAGAGAGAAGAGATAGGGTAGAGATGATCGGACATCTTGAAAGAATTGGACAGAAAGCGGCACGTTGCGCCTATTCTTACCGACATGGAAAATGACAAGACGCAGCGTGAAGAGACGGGTAAATACAAACAGCTGGCTGCTGCATGATCCCGATGGCAAGCTCTGCTGTGATTATTCTTTATGCAATACTACTCCTTTAGGGGATTAGGCATTGTACCAGCGTCCGATGACTGTAGTAAGGGCCGAGTTCCAACACCTGACATCGAGATCATATTATCCGCTGACGTATTTCTAACCAATAGAATAGCGGAAGATTGAGAATGCGGGCGGGTGCAGGCCGGCTTGTTTGTCTGCACTGCTCGCGATACGCTTGAAAGAACGTTAAGAAGTGCCCAACACGTTTGACTTGGGATAGGTTTATTCTTATGCGCATCTGGCAAAGGAAGGAGACCGGCTGGTTGCCGTAATCAAGATCCCAATAGAGGTGGGTAACGGTTTGGCACCTGGGCAAACGAATGCATGGATATGCTCATGCTAGAACCTTGACGGTATAAAAAGATGAAGGCCTCCAGATGAGACGACGCTAGAAGATCTTCTGGTCATCCCACCTGACCTCAACCCCTGGCCACATCTGGCACCGTTCAGCTGCAATATGGCGGAGTTGCCAAGCTCAGGCACGTTGGATCCTCAATCGACCGTTGCACCCTCACCAGCAACTTACCCGGACCCGATCACTCTTCAAGTCGGCGAACAACGATTTACCACCAAGCTGGACACGTTGACCCACGAAAGCAAATTCTTCTCGATATTCTTCTCGGATCAGTGGAGACATGCTCAGCCGGACGGATCGTACTTCGTCGATGCGGATGGCGAGCTATTTCAAGATATTCTCCGTTACCTTCGACGAGGGGTGCCTCCCGTCTACTATTCGCCAGACCGAGGCCACGATTACCCCCGCTATCTAGCGAACCTGGAAGAAGCCAGATATTTCCAGATCGATCGACTGGTAAAATGGCTAACCGAAAAAACCTACCTGAAAGTGTATCAGATCGAGTATTCCGTCGAAGTGGTCATCGGCACCGACACACTTGACCGAGTTGTTTCCTCCAATGAAGAGGTAGAGTATCATCCGGCATGGGACACCGAGAAGGTGTATGTTTGCCCTCGCGGGATTCCGGTGCACAAGGGGAATCCAAGAGCATGTGGAAGACAGTGCATGAATGCTCGGGGTGATGCGGAGGCGGAGTACAGCTCTGAGAAGGTGCTGAAGATGGCCGTAATTCGAAAAAAGACAATCTTCAATCAAGATCTCTGTTTGGATGGCAGATGATTTCCTTTGGAGGCTCGAGGGTCAATGAAACTTGTCATGACAACAATCGCTGGGTTGATTGAGATGCTCAAGAAGCTTGTTATTGAAATGGCCAACCACCTTGGAAGAACGATTTGACGATCCTGTCCTTCTCCCTGTTCCAATTGCGAAGTCTCTCCGGTGGAGAGACGTTACTTCATCAGCCCCACGCTGACGAGGATGTCTCATTGACATATCATCCAAGCTTCAGTCACCTCCATTCACGGTTAACTTACCGTGCCTGTAGTTTTAGCGGCGTTGAGATGACATGCATGCCGGATTGAGCAGATACGGTACAAAAAAAGCTATATCATTATATCGTTGTCGTCAGTATGATGAAGGTGAGGTCATCTTCGTCATAGGCTGATGAAGGTCCCTCCGTCCTAAGCGTGATGAAGCTGTCTTTTCGTCTCAAGGCCGCCGAACATAACGTCCTCGTCAAAGTAATCAAGACGCTAGGCATGGCTGAATTGTTAATCTGTCTATCCCCTGCGCCCGAGGATACTGACGAAGCACAGTTATCTCCCTACGAGTACTTGCATTCTAGAGCTACGAGAGATATGGTCCGTTGCAGAATTCCCTCGAGACATGTCTCACACCGCCCTATCTCCTCAAAATACGACATCGGTCCTCGACCGATAGAACGAACCATTCCTGAGATGTGTGACGGTTGGGAAGAACGACTTGGACCAGCCTACAAGAAACCTCCAGTCTTGGATCAAGTACCAAGACCCGATGCGTTGATAGAACCCTGTACGTTCTATGCTAGTTCCTAATTCCATTATTTTAGAAATAGAGGTCAAGAAATTGAAGATCGAGTTTGATATTGAACTCAACCCATATCATCGTCATCAGTCCGATGGATGGGAGGGAAGTTACCTCGCCACCATCAGTGTGATAGAGGCTGGGCAATTGTCATGAGTGTGATGGGGGTTGAATAATCAATATGAGTCCGATGAAAGGCAAGCTATCCAACCATCGCAAGTGCGATGACGGTGATTATTGTTCGCCGTAAGAGCGATGAAGGGGAAGCTCGCCATCATCAGTCTGATGGAGGTTGACTCGTCGTCATGAGTCCGACGAAACGCAAGCTATCCCACTATCACAAGAGTGACGAAGGTGATCAGTTTTCATCGTAAGGTTGATGAAGATCCTGGCGAGTACTGTAAGAAGCGGTGACCACCGACTCGTCCCATTTGCTTCACAGAATCTACCCTGGTGGTACCGTTCGAGCTGTCAGAGTCGAAGCGAGGAAGCTTCAACACAACACGATATTGATCTGCAACCACGTCCGGAATAGAGTGCGGTACCGGCAAGGATCGATAAACAATTAAGAACACGGGCGTGATCCGAGCTTTAGACGACGTAATAAGAAGACTGCTTCTCTCTTTCGGAAGGAGAAGTAGTACAAAACGGACCAAAGCCATTCTCAAAGGAGACTAAAGTATTGATTCGGATGTTGTGATTACTCTAACCAGCAGTCTAGCTTCTCGCTTTCCGTGGATGAAGACTGGTGACTTTAAGGCAGTTGTCTTTCTTTTCTTCCATGTTAATGCAAATGATACTATTTGTTCATGCTTGACTTATCTATTCTGCTCACTCGTACTGGCAATGCAGCTTCAAGCCTCGCTCCCAGCCGCTTCCATTCTCACGCTGACACCTCCTGTATGTTGTCCCATGTATACGTACGCGAGCGTGTACGACGCGCTGTTAAAGGCCAGCGTATATAGACCTCACCGTTTACGGAGTATGGTCGCCGCGTCCATAGATACGATCATAGAGATGGCGCCACCATGCATCCGAGAAGAAGTCGTCTGATCAACATAAATGGCCGGGTGTCGCCGTTCTTCATCATCCGAGCACGACGTCCAATAATCGTCAACGAAGGATAGCCGGAGTGGGGGACCGTCTCCGTTGCCGGCGTTCAGCTGTCTCCCTCCCTCTCTCCCCCGCACAGGGTAGCATATCATAAACAATCAACATGCATCTGCTCCACCTCTCCTGCCTATGGATCGCCCTACTCGCCTTCAGCCAAGCACTTCCTCTCCCACTTGAATCTGCCAGCGGTCATCCCACCCTCGAACGTCGCCAAGTTCGAGCCATCTTGCGCGGCATGAATGAGGGTTCCACAGCGGGCGCCATGCTCGGAGGATTCATCGGCATCCCCGGCGGTCCCGGAACAATGGCCGCAGGAGCGTTGAGTCTTGGGGGCGTTGGTGGTCTCGCGGGTGGAGCAACGTACGGGGGACGGGCCATGTTGTACCGCGCCGTGCAAAAGATGCGAGGGAAACCTCTGCAGGGTTGTAATACCCCCTCGAAATCTCGAAGTGCCTCTCGGTTCATTTACCAAGAGCTTGAAGAATACCCAGCCATGGCCCATGGGGCAGACGCCGGGCTTGCAGGTGGGATGCTGTTCGGTGCCAAATTGGCTATGGAAGGTGGCAAATACGGAGCCAAGGTCGCTGGTGTTCCCGGCGCACTTGTAGGTGGATCCATCGGTGCGGCAATTGGGGCTCCATATGGGGGTAGTTATAGCGCGGTCTTGGATGGTATCAAGACACAGGCGGAGGTGATGATGAAACCGGATACGTATCATTTGCCGTGGTATTGCTAAGGATTGTGTCGGCGAGTGGGAGCTTCATGAAGTGTTTTTTTGTCCGTCAGCGTCGGATGGTAAAGATTGATGACAAGAACGGTCCTTCGGCGTATTGTTTGCTGCTTTCATTCCACCCGGGACTGGGGGCTGTTTTACTGAAACAAGCCATCGCGGTCGGTAGTATCTCAAGAAGAGAATAATTGAAACGAAGACAAGTGACGGAGATATTCATAATCGAATAGGACCAATGCCGCCGCCGCTGCGTGGGTCTCTTCTATCATCTCCGCTTCTGCGTTCTCCTCTTCTATCATGGGTCTCTTCACCACCAAACAACCGTCTGAAGAACGAAGGATCCCCATCTGTGCCTCCCTCGTCTGCAGGTCTGTCATCACTACTCATCATCCACCGAGGACGATCCGGCATCTTGAATCCTTCTCCTAGATTCTTCATCCATCGCGGTCGATCCGTTACGTCAAAAGTATTTCTAACTCGATGAGCAAATTCCGAAAAGACATTTCCTTCGGCATCATCTTCATTTTCTTCTCTTCCAGTCCCATGATCGTGGCGATCGTTGGCGTCGTCTCGGTAGCGTCGATCTGGTCGAGTTGGATTATTCCTCCGCGATTCGGATGGAGTTGACTGCTGATGCTGGCTTCGCGGTTGCGGATTGGAGGAAGGTCGAGTTGAGAGAGTACCCAATTGACCCGCTGACACCGACGAGTTCAAGTCCCGCTCGATCAAATCGCGACCTTCTCGCCATGTATTTGATCCGATATCTGCACCACTTTCTTCATCCTCTCCTAAAGAGCCGCTGCTGAGACCCAGCACTCTTCCGACTCGTCCGTACCATCCGAATAACGTAGCACAGACCGGTAGCAAGATCAGCGGTGGTAACAACTGGCTGAATCCCCTGCCTAGGGGAGTCAAATCGATGAGACGACCCAAGAAATGATAAAAGGCTGTTTGGCGGTGGATATCCTCAGGAAGGAAGGTCAAAAAATGATACGCCAATGGGGCGGTCAGTTTGGCGACCTGGCTGGCATACCAACATGCGCTTTCGGGGTAGGTATTTCGACGAACGAGAGCCCGATTGCCCCACACTTTGACTTGGTTGATGCTGGTCAGCGTGGCGGCGCACATGTAGACGAGCCAGCTGGCGGCGGTGATCTGACCGCGGAGATTTACGTAGGTCCTCTCAGAAGTGTGGTGGGAGAGGATCGTCAGGCTGATGGCGGAAAGACGCGCGCTGAGGAGCTTGACCATCTCGGACCAGATGATGCAGATGGAGGCGAGGGCGAAGAGCGCACCGAGGAGGTAACGAGTAGCCGGAATGACATGGGCGTGTAGAAGATAACGGGTATAGGGGGTGAGAACGGTATATCGGTGTTGGGATGACGAGCTGCCAAGCTGTTTGGATGCTGTGGCTTCCACGATGGCCTGCGTCCGCACCGCATCTTTGATCAGATGGTTCCAGCTGTCGATGAAGCGTATTCTCTTATGCCGGGCACGTGCCAGCCGTCGCGTCAGGTCGGCCAAATACTGCTCCGTGACGACGGCTGGCACGGACGGACTGTCTCTCGCGACGTACGAAGGCCGGTTCAGATCGACACTTCCGGAATGATCTACCTCCTCCGCCAGATCATCGATCCAGTCTTTCAGATCTCGATGGATGCCACCCTTGCGCCGTCGTAGCTCCTTCACCTGTCCTTCGAGCTCCTCAACCTTCTGCAGCGCATCCTCCCGTCGATCAAAGATCTTTGGCGCACGCTCTTGAACGTGTCTTAATCGCCACATCGGACTCGCGTCTTGGATCAATCCACGCGGAATGGCCACCAGGCCATGACCCATGAGGAAGATGGCCAGCGCCAAGCCCCACCAGTAGGCCAACGCGACGAGCACGGCTTTGAGCGACGAGAGATGCACGCCCTGTTGCCAGAAGAGGTACACCAGACCTATGGTGCAGCAGCCCAGGACGATGGCGTAGTAGCGCGCATTGGAGCGCACCGAGTACCACCATCGAGCTTGCCACGACCGTTCGCCCGAGTCAACATACTCGCCCAGCAGCGGGAGGATCAGCCTACAGAGGTTTAGCAAAGCCTGCTATATGACTTGTACATTGTAGACCTACCATGTCAGGGCGAAACACAACCAGTACGCAAGACGCCAGGCAACCACCAGCACCGCCTCTGGAAGGCGCACGGCCGTCGCATGGCGGGCATCGTCACCCACGCTGGAGGCGAGGTCGATCGGAACCAGCAGCACCAGACTCGCTGGTAATGCCAGGGCGAGATATACCGGCACCAGCAAGTAGGCTGGAGAACCTCGCAAGGGCAAGAAGTAGCGTAACAGCAGCAGCACCAGCCCCGAGACGCTCAGCAGCGTCGCGAGGGCGACGATGACCGATCCCACCGCGGCCGCCATCTCCAGTGTTTGATCGATCACGTCAACATGTTGCTATCAAGGACGTCCTTGGGACGGTGGTTCAACAGGAATCTTCATTCCTTGATCGTCTTTGTGACTTTGTCTCCATCGAAGTTTCCCGCCTGGTTAGCCAGCAAATTCAAATGTCGACGTTGCGACATATGTCACGTGATGCAGAGTCATGTGACCGCTCGCCCTCCGTCGACGTCGGTCTACGTCGATCTTGAGTCACTAGGCTGAAAGTGAGAAGGTGGCAGAGACCAGTAGCTTCACTGCCACGATAATTCCCAGCATCGTCGAAGTTACACAAGCAAGCCGTCCTCAATTTCTTTTATACAGTCCTGTTGCCATTCTACTCGGAGAAGACCTCAGGCGTTGCGAGGGTCCTTGGAACAGGATGCCTTTTCAGATATCGAGTCCCGCTCCATCAAATATCTACAAGCAACTGCCACTATTAGGCAGTCTATCAGAGGTTAAGAAAACCTCACAAGGCATTTGGGAAGATAGACCATGAGAACCAGCTTGCATAGGTCTAGCTCTGCATCTATTAGCTGGAACCAACTTGATTGAGTAGCATACACCGGTCGGGAAAGAGAAATGGACGACCTCAGCAACAGCCGGGGCTGGCTCTGTATGAAAGCACCAACTAGCGCCGTGAAATCTCTGCTTTGAGACACAATTGGATACTCACAATTGTGAGGATTGAGTACTCGATTGAAACAAAAATGTTTGTCAATGTCTGAGATCTAATGCTCATGGACGTTGGAATAGTAGACCAGTAGCCAGGGGTAGTTTCAGCTGCAATGGCGTACAATAGATTTGTTGCAATTAAAAAGCTTGTAGTTGAACCTTGAGCCTGGCTGGCAGACTGCCCTACCATGTACAGTGGGGTGACACAAGTTTCCCCCCCCTCTCATGCAAAATCTACCCGGCGGTTGCGGCTCTGCACAGAAGTCGTAAGTCAAAATCCAACCGCATATCTAAATACGCTTAGCATTGGCTTGAACCCCCCGGTCATTTAAATTTTCCCACCAAGCATCAAATGCCTAAACTCATCAATGGAGTGAAGATGCATTGCTTGCTAGTAACTACGATTTTGATTTGATTTTTTGCCTGAGGGATGGTCTACTGAAAATTATCGCTGATCTCGACTTAATACTTGAATTAAGCTTGATCCGATTTACATTTACGTTGGGCGCTTTCCGATTTCCGACACGGCGCAGGCCAGCGATGTCCAAGGGGGGGAAAACTTGTGTCACCCCACTGTATGTAAGATGGATCGGCTACGGAGGTGCTTCACTAAAGTTTACGGACTGTCACGTGACCATCCCCATACATATTCTGGTGAGCCAGATCACGTGATTGTCCGGAAACATATGTTAAACACCTCCATAGATCTTTTCCCCTTGAGAACCGCATGCTCTTTACTGAACATATTAAGGATGCAGAATATTTACTTTGAAAGAATTAGAGTGTTCAAAACAGGTCTATGCTCAAATACATTGACACTGAATAATAGAATAGGACGTGCGGTTTTATTTTGTTGGTTTCTGGGACCGTCGTAATGTTGATAGAGATAGTTGGAGACATCCGTTTTCAACTATCGGAACAGTGAAATTCTTAGATTTGTTGAAGATGAACTACTGCGAGAGCATCTGCCGAAGATGTTAGGAGTATGTGAGGCACTTCAAGTGTCTCGTCAATGTGTACCGCTCACCGAGTTGATTTGGTTATCTTCCGGAAGTCCAATCCGGTTATCCCATACGTCGAGTTTGGTGGGGCAACTCGGCGGCTCCAAAGCCATTCACCAAGCCCTCAGTATGGGATCCTGTCCGAAGACCACAACAGAGTGCCCAAATGCTCATCGCCATCGTCGCACTTCTGGTGTGGTGGCACCATTCCGCAACCCCATCGATATGGAATCGATGCCGATGCGAATGTGCTCCTGCATCGGAGCAGCTTCCCGTTGCTTGCTTTTGGAGGGCCCTTTTTCCCCGGGCATCGGACGATGAGCACGATGGGCGCCATCCCGCCTGGCTGCTGCTGCTGCTGCACATCATCCACCCCGGACGGATTCATCCGAAACGAGCTTAGGGCAGATCCCCTCCAATCCATTTTGGGCGAGGCGGATGAGGTCAGCGCGGGCGCACGTCGGCCGGTGACGGGCCCGTTTCGGGGCCATGGTGGGCCACGCACTGCACCCCTTTTTCGTGCCTGACAGCCTTTTTCTTCGACTGGCGTGAGCGGGACTTTCGTTGCTACACCTCTTTCGTGCCTATCTTTCCTCGAAGCATCCGGTACCTTGATGGAAGTGCTATCGTCCGCACATCGACGATTCTGCATTGTCTGGGCTCTGTGGGAAACAATCGAAAGGCTCTTCATATGTGATAAGCCTTCCGTGTGCGATGGTATGGTTCACCACCGTCTCATCGCAACTGTTCATGCTTTCGTCCATCCCCACTCCCTTCTGAATGGAGGAAAAGCTCCATTCTTCTCGATCTTTTCCAATTTTATATCACACACAAAGTCCAGCAACGATGATCCATGGCCCAATGGCCATGGAGAAGACCCAGCCACACACGACATGGCCAGCCCTGAGCAAGCCATGGCGATGCTCCCGTAGCATCAGGCTGGCTGTTTGGAGCGTGCTGAAATTGGCGACCAAGGGATTGATGGACGCTCAAGAGCCGATGAAGGTGCTCGGCTGACCCAGCTGGTCAGTGGGGAAGGAGGGGGGAAACATCGTGATCCCAACCAGCGAACACGCACACACAATTGTGCGGCTTGAATTTCGGGGGGGGTTCTTGGTGGTCTTATATATGCCCATCAATTGATTCATTCATCCATCCATCCATCCATCCATCCATCCATCCATCCATTCATTTCATTCTTGAGCGGCCACCTCGTGCCGGCCCTACTCTCTCCCACCGCCCTTCATCTAACACGCCTCAGCGACGCCCTGTTTCGCGTGCAACCGTCGCACGACGTTCCCACTTCACCGATTTCCCACCCGCAGGAGGCGAAGGAGGAGCAGCCATTGTACGACGGGCACAATTCATCTTCGATGGGGTCCATCTCTTCTGAGGACCTGGATCAGTTGGGCCTGACCGCCGCCTGACGACGACGACTGTTGTCTTTGAGGCCTGAACGGGGTCCAAGCCAGTGTCCATCACCTCTGTGGTCTCTCGGGTCATCATCATCATCATCATCATCATCATCTTATTCCCCTGGTCTCCCTTTAGGGACATAGCGTGCTGGTTCAGCTCTCTGCCAGCCACGACGGAGCATCGAGATCGACGACCGCCAGCTACCGCCACGGCCAAGCTGTGTCCTTGGGTACGGTACGCTCGTGCTCTTCTCTTCCCCCCAAATTATCATCTTCATCTTCGTTCACCATTGAGTTGGGAATTAACAAAGGGAGACGAGATTCAGGGTTCAATCTCAACTTCATGACCCCATGACCCTTTCGATTTCTCGTCTTCTTCGTCTTCGGTGTCATGGTCGTCAGGGCTGGCTGGGACCAAGTATATAGTCATCGCCCACCCCGTCCAGGGTTCTTGGGGGGGTGCTAAGCCGGAGCGGTCGGCCTTGGTGTCACCACACCCGCCCCAAGCCTTCTTCTTCGTCTCGCGTTCGCTCGTCTCGCGCTCTCTCTCTCGCCTTGCCTTTCTCTTCCCCCCTCCATCCATCCATTCATCCATCGCCCTATTCTCTCTCTCTCTCCTTCCCATCTTCATCATCCCTCATCTCTCTCTCTCTCTCTCTCTCTCTCTCTCTCTCTCTCCATCACCTTTCTTCCTCTCACCTTCCTCCTCTCTCTCTCTCTCCATCTCTCTCTCGTCGCTCGTTCTCAATCACCCACCTCCTCTTTCTCTTCCTCCGGCGAATTCGGCCCCCTTCCCTCCCCGGATCTCCGCAACCCGCCAGCTCGCGCGTCTGGGCTGTGGGGAAGAAAAGTATCCGATTCCCGCGCACGAGTCTCGGGGTTTTCGCCTGAGTGGACCGGACCCCCTCGACGGGCGCGAGAACGGGACCGGGGGGAAAGAAAGCGAAGAAAGCCAGAAAGACAGAGCCAAGCCAAAATCGCAGCAAAAAGGCAAAGGCAACGAAGAAAGCAACGCACGCAAACGCAACGCACCGCAACGCAGAGGCAGGGACACGCACCGGGCCCAGGAACCGACACCACCGACACCGACGCGGCCGAGAGACCGGACCGACGGTCAGGCACAGAGGCTTCATTCAGGATCAGCCGTCAGGGCTTACGGCAGAGGGTCCCTCCCACCCCCCGCGCCCGCCCGCTGCCCCTTCCCTTTCCTTTTCTGCCGTTGCCACGAGGCGCCCGCCATCCTTCCTTCATTCAACCTCATCACCATCCACATCGTCAACCCGCGGCGAACATCGTGAGTTGGGCGTCGTGGTCGGGTTGTGGTCCGCGCCAGGAGCGGTTTCCATCGCCGACGCGATTCGAACCCTCCTCCTCCTCCTCCTCTTCCACGCTCCTCCTCTTCCACGCTCCTTTCCCGGTCGGACGATCCTCGTTGGACCACCAAACCCAATCAGACCAATCCGTCTCGACGACGACGACGACGACGACGACGAAAACGCCCTGGGGACGATCGGGAGACGAACCAGGACCACTCCAAGCGTGGTCCTCTCGCCCACGAGAGGGAACGAAATCACCGGTCCGCGAGAGGGACGCAGGCAGGCATCTCGTCAGCAAGCGCGCCTCACTCGCAAGCCCCGACCGACCAACGCCGTCAGCCTCGACTGCGAGACAGGCACGATCCCGGTACGGGGGTGGAAGAGAGGGAACGTCCCACCACGCACCCGCATCGCCGGGTGCACGACGCAACTTCTTCTCCATCATCACGACGCTCGTTTGCTGGTGCCGCACATTGCACGCGTCCGGTCGGGATCGGAATCGCCGTCACGACCGGGGGGAATTCACCACCACCACCACCACCACCCCTCGTTCGCGACGATCGACACCATCATCATTTCACACCACTACCATTCACGACTAGGACCTCACGAGCATCCACGTCGTCGGCGGACACGCCGAC
>QQTW01002731.1_pt1 | contig 12902 bp, 13 predicted proteins | sample 1904831 | NCBI WGS metagenome assembly QQTW01 (sample SAMN09435610, study PRJNA476489) | Subsurface metagenome, whole genome shotgun sequencing project. | reverse complement strand
TCACTCTATTTAGCGGCGTCAAGAACGAAAACCAGCTGCCATACAGGTTAGATTTTGGTGGTAAAGCTAATGCGTTCGACCGTTACCGGTTGCGAATTCCTGCTAAGAAGATGAAATTGGCGGTTTCCGAGTTTGCCATTTTATATCCGGACTATTACAAGGGCTTTTTTGATACAAAAAGGATTGACGTACGTGTCAATGGTAAAAACATGCCGCTCCAAGAGGTGAAGTGGACCAAAGAAAATCACTTGGTTGAAATTTATCTCCAGGAACCGGTTCCGGCAGGTAAGCCAGTCGAGTTGGTGTTTTCCAATGTGAAAAACCCAACCCCTGGAACCTACTATTTCAACTGTGAAATCCTCTCGCCTGGTGACGTGCCCTTACGTCGTCGTCTCGGTACGTGGATTTTGGGCATAGAAAACTCTTCCCGCTAAATAGGTAAAGGCTGGATGGGCCAGGGGATCTTCCCTTGGTCCCTGCTTTTCTTGACGGCACTTTTTGCTGGCGTTAAACGTCCTGTTTTACAAAATACTAGTAAAGTTTAGTTTAGTAAAAAACACTTACTTCTACCTATCTAGTTATTAAACCAGAATTTACCGCAGGAGCCTATATGAGACGCCTTTTTTCTGCTTTAGCCGTTACCGGTTGTTTGTTGACTGGGTTTCCAGCTGTTCTGTGGGCGCAAACTTTACCTGGATTCACTCTGTTTAGCGGTGTCAAGAACGAAAACCAGCTGCCCTATCGATTAGATTTTGGTGGTCAACCCAATCAGTACGACCGCTACCGGCTGAGAATTCCTGCCAAGAAAATGAAATTAGCGGTTTCCGAATTTGCCGTTTTGTACCCGGACTATTATAAAGGATCGTTTGACACCAAAAGGATTGATGTGCGTGTCAATGACAAAAAACTGCCGCTCCAAGAAGTGAAGTGGGACCAGGAAAATCACTTGCTTGAAATATATCTTCAGGAACCAGTTGCGGCTGGCAAATCAGTTGAATTAGTGTTCTCTAACGTCAAAAACCCAGCTTTCGGTGGAATTTTCTATTTCAACTGTGAAATTCTCTCGCCTGGGGACGTGCCTCTACGTCGTCGCCTCGGAACGTGGATTTTAAGCATAAGTTAGTTACGTCAGTACTATAATAAGAGATTGTGACTTTTGTCGTAGATAAACAAGCTTAAACTAGAAAACTATGAAGCGTACCCTGGAAGGCACCAATCGCAAAAGAAAAAGAACCTCTGGTTTTCGCGCCCGGATGCGCACCCCAGATGGTCAGAATGTGATTAAGGCTCGCAGAAAAAAGGGACGTTATCGTCTTAGTGTTTAGTATTGTTCAGCTAATTGACGGGGTAATTCTAAACCGCGTGTGGCTTTGCCAAAAGCGAATCGGCTTACATCCAGGCAAGATTTTCAGGCAGTTTTCCGGCAAGGCATTCGTCGTCAGGGACCTCATTTAACATTGAGAGCCCTACGCTCAAAAGCTGATGTGTCCGACGACGCGCCGGATGCTGGAACAACACAACCGCCATCAAAAGCGCAGCTTACCCAAACTCGGATTGGGATCTCGATTAGCACAAAAGTTAGCAAGAGGGCTGTAATTCGCAACCGAATCAAGCGGCAACTTCAGGCCGCTTTTCGCTGCCTGTTGCCGAAGTTATCAACTGGGTGGCGGCTGGTGGTTGTTGTTCAACCGTCGGCGGTGCAAGAAGAGTGCGATTACCAGCAATTTCTGCAAGAATTAGAGCAGTTGTTGGTAAAAGCCGAGGTACTCAATGGGCATTCGTGAGGAAGTTTACTACGAAGGCGGTCCCCATATTGGGGATTTAATCATAAATGTGCTGATCGGATTAACGCTTATTGGCCTGCCGTTGGCAGTGGGAGCGATTGTACGGGCGTTGTGGCTGCGCTATCGCATCACTAGTCGCCGTATTACCGTGACTGGGGGTTGGATGGGGCGCGATCGCACCGACATCATCTACTCAGAAATTGTTAAAATCGTTAAAGTTCCTCGTGGCATTGGGTTTTGGGGCGATATGGTGCTAACACTCAGAGATGGCAGTCGTCTGGAACTTCGGGCTGTTCCTAAGTTCCGCGAAATTTATGATTACATCAATGAGAAAATAGCTGCCAAAAATCCGAAAGTGAGTAGTGCTATACAGCGCTGATAGAAGTTGGGGTCAAGACAAAGCAGTATCGGATAGATTAGAGTCAGAAGCGAGTCGCGGTTAGCCGGTTGCTTTCCGTAAAGCTCGCTTACAATTTCAAAGTATCTCAGGTTGACTTCACACCAATGGATTTTGGTATAGGGTTTCTTTCCAACAAAGTAATGCTGCCGATCCTAGATTTTTTCTATGGGATCGTGCCAAGCTATGGACTTGCGATCGTGGCGTTGACACTGGTCGTCCGCTTTGCGCTCTATCCCCTGAGTGCTGGCTCGATTCGCAATATGCGTCGCACACGAATTACTCAACCGTTGATGCAAAAGCGGGTCAAAGAAATTCAAGAGCGCAACAAAGACAACCCTGCCAAGCTGCAGGAAGAAATGAGCGCTGTATACAAAGAATTTGGCAACCCCTTGGCAGGGTGTTTTCCAGTGCTGGTACAAATGCCAGTATTGTTTGCCTTATTTGCCACCTTGCGTGGTTCACCGTTCTCTGACGTAAACTACACCGTCAACCTGCAAATTGTTCCTCAAGAACAAATCGAACATATTCAACCCCAAGCCTTTGCCACTTCCCCGCAGAACATTTATGTTGCCGAGGATGGGGCTCATGCTCCGATTATCGGCATTGTTCCCGGCGGCAACCACTTAGCGGTGGGCGAGAAAACTAAAGTTGAATTTCAAAGTGTAGACGGCAAACCACTCAAAGCCTTGCTAGCAGAACACTCGCAATCAAACCTTGTACCTCAGTGGAAAGTGGTTAAAGGTGAAGATCGGGTGAAACTAGATGCAGACGGCAACGTGGAAGCCCTCCAGCCGGGAGATGCAACGATTCAGGGAACTATTCCAGGACTGGCTTCAGATAAAGGATTTCTCTTTATTGACGCTTTGGGAAGGGTCGGTGCCTTTGATGAAGATGGCACGATTCACTGGGATATTATAGGGATGGTGGTGTGTTTTGGTCTTAGCCTCTACCTTAATCAGGTTCTTTCAGGTCAAGGTGCTACTGGGGGCAACCCGCAGCAGGAAACTGTGAACAAAATCACGCCAATCATTTTCTCAGGGATGTTTTTGTTCTTTCCACTGCCAGCTGGAGTGTTAATGTATATGCTCATTGCTAACATTTTTCAAACCCTCCAGACGTTCATTGTCTCTAACGAAGCTCTGCCGGAAAACCTGCAAAAAATCTTAGAGGCTCAGGAGACGAAAGAAGAGCAAAGCAAAGGGCGTGAGGCACTTCCCTTTGAGCCAGGACGTTCTAAGAAAAAGGCTTCAGGATAAAAACATGAACGACAGTTTAATGCAGCGGGGTCAGCAGTGGCTGGAAACACTGCTGCAATTAACTGGGGTGTCTGCTAATGTTAAAGCTGAGTTGGAAACAACCCCTGTTGCAGTAGACAGCGATTTCCAAGAGTCGGATAGCTACTGGTTAACGATTGATGAAACCAACCTCACCCCCGAACAAATTCAGGGTTTAATCGGCTCCCAAGGTCATGTGCTAGATGCAATTCAGTATCTGGCTAATGCAATCTTGAACTTAAACCAAATACAGGAACAGCAAGGCTCTTATACAGTTGAATTGAATGGCTATCGCGTCCGCAGGCAAGCCGAAATCCAAGCGATCGCGGAGCAAGCTGCCGGTGTTGTGCGCTCTTCTGGTCAAGAAGTTGAAATAAAATCCCTTTCGTCAGCTGAGCGGCGTCAAATACACACATTTTTGAAGGAATTTACCGATTTAGAAACCTTTAGCCGGGGTAAAGAGCCGCATCGCCATCTCGTCGTGCGACAACTGAATGCCAACGGCTAACAGCTAAACTGGAAACATAGCACCGGTTTGGTTTATGAAATTACTTTTCCTTGAGGATGGCTGATAATCCCTATGGAAGCAGTTTATATTCCGCAGCTGCTCAAAGCACCGGAGCAGACACAAGTGATTCATGTTCAAGAGTTTCTGCCCGACTTGGAAACGCTAACACCGGTTCGCGGTCATATCCGAGTGCAGCATCATGGTAATTACCTTGATGTGTCAGCCCAGGCAGAAGCTATTAGTACTTTGACTTGCCACCGTTGCTTGCAACAGTACAATCATCGATTGACGGTCGATACATCTGAAATAATCTGGTTAGAGGAAGGCAGTCAACCAGATGATGTCCCACTAGAGCGGGAATTGGCTTGGGAAGATTTAGTAGAATCACTACCGCCGCAGGGCTATTTTTATCCCAGCGAATGGCTATACGAGCAGTTATGCTTGGCAATTCCCCAACGGCAGTTGTGTGATGCACAGTGTGCAGGTATTCAAACCACTCAAGAAACACAACAATCGATTGACCAGCGCTGGGCTTCTCTAGAAGCGTTGAAAAAACAACTCCCTTAGTGGACAGGGGCAGCAGGGACAGGGGGAGCAGGGGGAGAAATTTAACCCCATCACCCCATCACCCCATTACCCCATCAGTTTATTACCCCCCATTCGGCTTATGAGCTTCCGTGACGATTTTGAACTGCTATTACGCGCCCGCTACCCCTTAATTTATATTCCGACCTATGAGGAGGAGCGGGTAGAAGCGGTGATCCGGGAAGAAGCTCAGCGCCAAGGCAATCGAGCAGTGTATACATGGGACTTTGTCGATGGCTACCAGGGTAACCCTAATGATGCCGGTTTTGGTCGTCGAAATCCGTTACAAGCATTAGAGTTAGTGGAAAAACTACCGGCAGCTGCCCCAGCTGTTTTTATTTTACGGGACTTTCATCGATTTTTGGAGGATGTCTCGGTTTCCCGCAAACTCCGCAATTTAGCGCGGCTTCTCAAGTCCCAGCCTAAGAATCTGGTGCTACTCTCTCATAGGATTGCCATTACCGAGGACTTAAGCGAAGTCTTGACAGTGTTGGAGTTTCCGTTACCAATGGCAACTGAAATTAAAGCCGAGGTAGAGCGCCTATTAGCAGCCACTGGTCACTCGCTAAGTGTGAAAGTTTTGGATGAACTGGTTCGTTCCTGTCAGGGTCTTTCAATGGAGCGGATTCGTCGCGTTTTGGCAAGAGCGATCGCTACCCATGGTGGACTGCAACCCGAAGACGTGGAACTGGTTTTGGAAGAAAAGCGCCAAACGATCCGCCAGACGCAAATTTTAGAGTTCTACCCTACGGCAGAGAAGATTTCCGACATTGGTGGGTTAGATAACCTCAAAGACTGGTTGCTGCGGCGCGGGGGCGCATTTAGTGAACGCGCCAGAGCGTATGGTTTGCCTCATCCGCGTGGGTTACTATTGGTGGGCATTCAGGGAACTGGGAAATCTCTGACAGCGAAGGCGATCGCACACCACTGGCATTTACCCCTGCTACGCCTGGATGTGGGGCGGTTATTTGGTGGTTTGGTAGGAGAATCTGAATCCCGTACTAGGCAGATGATTCAGGTTGCAGAAGCCCTTGCTCCTTGTATTTTGTGGATTGATGAAATAGATAAAGCTTTTTCTGGACTCGGTAGCAAAGGCGATGCCGGAACTACCAACCGCGTATTTGGCACATTCATTACTTGGTTAGCCGAAAAAAAATCGCCAGTTTTTGTCGTCGCCACCGCTAACGACATTCTGTCTCTGCCGCCGGAAATGTTGCGCAAGGGGAGGTTTGATGAAATTTTCTTCGTCGGGTTGCCCACCCAGGAAGAACGGCAGGCAATTTTTGCCGTTCATTTATCTCGACTACGACCCCATAACTTGAAAAGTTACGACCTCGACCGATTGGCTTACGAAACTCCTGATTTTTCTGGGGCAGAAATTGAGCAATCTCTCATCGAAGCAATGCATATCGGATTTAGCCAAAACCGGGACTTTACTACAGATGATATTTTAGAAGCTGCCAGCCAAATGATACCTCTAGCGCGAACCGCTCAAGAGCAAATTAAGTTTCTCCAAGACTGGGCTGCTGCTGGAAAAGCCCGCCTCGCCTCGAAGCATAGCAGTTTGAGCTGTCGCATTCAGCGCCAACTCCAATAGTCTTTTTCCCCTTTCTTGTTTGACCCTTGAAAGCAGCTCAAGAGCCAGGGGAATATGATATGGTTTTAACCATGAATTGGTCTGGTATAGCCAAATTTATCATTGGGTTGATATTGGCGCTCTCCGTTTTAATTGGCGGCAGCGTTGCAACAGCTTTGTACTTCATGTCCAAAGTTACGGCACCTCCTCCCAAACCCGTTTTTGCGAACGACAAAGCGACTGTTAAAGCATATCGTCCACCTGACTCGAAGACAACTGAACGTACAACAGCGAACGACGCTAAGCCAATTGCTACGCCAACCCCCACGGAAACTCCCTCACTCAAGCCTCTAGAACCGGGATCCTACCGAGCCCGGGTCAGTTGGTCCGAAGGTTTGAGCCTGCGGTCAGCCCCCTATTTGGACGCTGAGCGAATTGGTGGGATTGAGTACAATCAACAAATTGTAGTTTTAGAAGAAAGCCCTGACAAAAGCTGGCAGCGGATTCGTCTGGAAGATAATCAACAAGGTTGGATCAAAGCAGGGAATACAGAGCGAGTCGAGGCAGAAGAATAGACACCTGACACCTACAAAGGTAGTAGTGCCCGCTGACAGGTTGGACAGACGGCGTGAATAGTCATCTGGCAGTCTAGAAGGTGATAACCTTCTTTTTCAGCTGTCTTCGTCCCAGTTTTTAAGATCGAGTCGTTTTTAAATTCAATCGTCTTGTTGCATCGCACACATATCAGGTGGTGATGGTGATGCGGGTAAGGCTGATTTATTTCGTAATGTTTATGACCCTCTCCCAATTCTAGTTCCCGCAAGATACCCATCCGAGCCATCAACTTCAATGTTCGGTAAATAGTGGACAGACTGATTCCTGCGTTTTGGGTTTCTAGCTGATGGTAGAGATCTTCTGCACTAAGATGTTCTCCTCCAGGAAGCTCTTGAAAAACGTGTAAAATAGTTTCTCTCTGAGGAGTCAAACGCCAGCCGCGCTCGTGGAGTTCTGACTTGAGTGAGGTAGCTGTGTATACCGACATAAGAACCTTCGATTGAGAAAGGTTTATATAGTGATCAGTATACTCAGTTATTCATTTAATTGTCAACAAGCTAAAAGTATTGAGAATAATTTTTAATTAAAAAAGTAGACAAAGAGAGGGAATCCCTCTCTTGCGTGCTTAGCTCAGGGACTCTAAATAGTCACGTACTTGGTTGCGACGCTTTGGTTGCCGTAACTTCTGGAGCGCTTTGGATTCTATTTGACGCACCCGTTCCCGCGATAAATCCAAAGCCCGCCCAATTTCTGCTAGGGAGTAAGAGTGACCATCTCCTAAACCAAACCGCATCAAAATTACATCGCGCTCCCGCTCAGTTAAATCTGTCAAAAGGTGCTGCAAGTCACGCTGCAAAGCTTCTCGGATCAGCACATCCTCCGGCGATACACTATCGGTTTCGAGTAAGTCTCCTAATTCTGTGTCTTTCTCTTTACCCACTTTGGTTTCTAAGGAGACAGAGCGAGGCACGCGTAACAAAACTTCCCGCACTTGGGGAGGTGTCATTTCTAACTCCGAAGCGATGTCATCAATTGTAGGAGTGCGGCCTTTTTCTTGAGCGATTTTCCGCTGGGCTTTCTTAATTTTGTTAAGTTTTTCTGTAATGTGAACAGGTAGGCGGATCGTGCGACTCTGGGTAGCGAGTGCCCGTGTAATTCCCTGACGAATCCACCAGTAGGCGTAGGTGCTAAATCGGTAACCCTTAGTCGGGTCAAACTTTTCAACCGCCCGCTCCAAGCCCAGCGTTCCTTCTTGGACTAAATCCAACAATTCCAAGCCACGGTTCTGATATTTTTTCGCAACTGACACTACCAAGCGGAGGTTACCCTTGATCATGTGTTCCTTTGCCCGGACGCCTTCGGTCTGAATTTCTTCTAACTCCTCTACTGTCAAACTGGCGATCTCGGCCCAGCGCTGTTTCCCCCTTGCTAAAATCGGCTTGAGTTCCGAAATGCTTATATCAGCGCTAGCAGCCCACCGTTCTAAAGAAGGCCGGTGTCCCAGCCCAGCGGTTAGACGCTCTTGGGCTTCAATTAACCGAATATAAGGCTGAATTACTTCATCCCCGATATGCGTTGCGCTGGAGCGCAGTTCCAGCAACCGCAGATAACGCTGGACTTTTTGGGCTTCTGAAACTTCTTCATCTCGCCTTAATAAGTGAACCTTACCAATTTCCTGAAGGTATAGACGCACTAGATCTGTGCTGCGACGACTGACGTTTGGCTGAAAGCTAGCAGGGTCGGTAGACGAAATCTCCAGTTCAAGCAGGTCATCCACCGGTAGCTCAGACTCATCAGCAGCAGTGTATTCCGGCTGAAAGCCTTGGGGCGATTGATCTTTATAGGTGGCATCCGCGTAAAAAGATGGTGCTGGCATAGGGCTCGTCTCAATAGCTCCAGGTGACAATAAACTTCACTCGTCTGCTTCTTGTTGCTGTTGCTATTGTTCCCACCATTCAAGATGAACTAACATCCCGAGCGAGAAAGGAGTATAGGAGCCCTATAACGAGTTGTTCTCTGGCTTAATGTCTCGAATCATTAGCGCCTCAAGGGCTTGTCGGGGTGTGATGTCGCCCTGGAGTAAGCGATAGACTTGAGCCGTAATCGGGACATAAATTTTTTGCTGATTGGCTCGTTGGATCAAAACCTGGGTGGTGTTAACTCCTTCAGCGGTCCCTTCTAAATTGGCGAGAGTTTCTGCTAATGTCTTACCCTGAGCCAGCTGATACCCAACTTGATAATTGCGACTCAAGGCGCTGTTGCAGGTTGCTAGCAAATCGCCTAGCCCAGACAAACCATAAAACGTTTCCGTCTTGGCACCCCAGATGACGCCGATGCGAATTATCTCTGTCAAACCACGGGTTACTAAAGCAGCTTTGGCATTGGTTCCCAGTTGTAACCCATCACACACACCAGCAGCGATCGCAATCACATTCTTCAGTGTCCCGCCCAGTTCTACTCCTAGTGGGTCAGAATTGGTATAAACCCGAAAACGATTAGAGGAAAACACCGCTTGCACCACCTCGGCTGCGGCGGCTCTGGTACTGGCAACGACGGTCGCAGCTGGTAAACCCTGTTGAATTTCTTTAGATAGGTTGGGACCACACAAGACGACTACTGGATAGGCGGGGAATGCTGCTTGCCAGGTCTGAGATGGCGTCAAAGTGGTTACTGGGTCTAAACCTTTAGTAGCTGTTACAAAAATCGTTTCTGAGGAGAGGGGCAATGACTGTAACTGTGTTACCACCGCTCTTACACCTTTGATAGAGACAGCTGCTAACACAATCTCAGCCCCCTCGATCACCGACTCCAAATCAGCATTCCGATGTGACCACACGCGCACATCGTGACCATTCTCGGACGCCAGAGAAGCCAATGTTGTACCCCAAGCGCCAGCACCAAGAATTGCTACGGATTTTTGATTTTTGATTTTTGATTTTTGATTAATCACTCATCTAAAATCGACTGCGAGGGTAGCGTTGCATTAATTCCCTCACGTGCTCCGCATGATAAGAGCTGCGGGTTAGGGGTGAGGACACTACTTGGAGGAATCCCTTGGACTCGCCAAACTGCTTCCAAGCGTCAAATTGCTCTGGCGGCACAAAGGCATCTACTTGCAAGTGTTTTTGACTAGGCTGAAGATATTGCCCAAGCGTCAAAATATCGCAATCCACGGCTCGCAGATCCTGCATCACTGCTCGGATTTCGGTGTCGGTTTCTCCCAGTCCCACCATTAAGCCAGATTTGGTGTAGACCCAAGGAGCAAAGTCGCGCGATCGCTGCAGCAGTTCTATTGTCCGCTGATAGTTTCCTTGGGGACGCACCCGCCGGTAAAGACGGGGTACCGTTTCTGTGTTGTGGTTCAGCACTTCTGGCTGGGCTTGCAGAATTACCTCTAGGGCATCCCAGTTACCGCACAAATCGGGAATCAGCACCTCGATAGTTGTCTGAGGCGAAGTGGCACGAACAGCTTGAATGCAGCGTACAAACTGGGAGGCACCGCCATCCGCCAGATCATCCCGGTTTACAGAAGTAATGACGACATGGTTGAGTCTCAGCCGCTGCACCGCCTGCGCCAATCGGTCTGGTTCTGTGGAGTCCGGCGGTTTGGGTTTTTTCTCAAAGTCAATATCGCAGTAGGGACAGGCTCGTGTACAAGCTGGCCCCATAATCAGGAAAGTAGCTGTACCAGCGTTGAAGCACTCGCCAATGTTGGGGCAAGAAGCTTCTTCACAAACAGTATTGAGGGATAAATCCCGCAGAATCTCTTTAACGTTGCCGACACGCTCCCACTGAGGCGCTTTGACTCGCAACCAGTCTGGCTTAACAGTCACAGTTAGCTTTAACCGCTGAAGTTACTCAGTGCTGATCTTAACAGGTAAATTATATAGGTAGGGACCCGAATAGCACTAAGCGAAGGATATGTTATGCGTCAAAAGCCAGTTGCTGCTCTCCTTATCCTAGTGGTTAGCATATTTTTCTCAACTGCAACACGTGCCGAGGAGCCGGTTGCTATCACTCGCTTGGTTATGCGCGATCGCGTGGTTGCCATCACTTCAGGTTCAAACGGGCTACACTAACTCACTCTTCACTCAGGACGGCACTATGGTGGCTGCTAATCTCAGTGAAGATCAGCTTGCCCAAAAGTATCCTGATGTGTATGAGCAAGTTCGTCCAGCGATCGCTGGCGTAGCCACTCCTGGGGTTAATATCTGGGCTGGGATGTAGTCCACACTAAACTCAAGCGCCGTATCGTGAACTGCTGCCATCCATCATCAACTTAATCACTCAGCATGATATGCTAGAGGCTAATAGTAGATTGCAACGGGATGTAGCGCAGCTTGGTAGCGCACTTCGTTCGGGACGAAGGGGCCGCTGGTTCGAATCCAGTCATCCCGATTTTCTAATTTTGTTTGCCAAATTATTTAGCATTGTGGTTAGAGGAGTTTGAACGGGAAGAGGCGATCGCATCCTTAGATAAAGGTCAGCCTGTAATTCCGGTGTGATTGGATCAGATTCATCAGCAATTGGCGCGTAGGTTGAAGGGGTAGGTGCGAATGCGCGATCGCGCATTCATCTTTGAGTTAATCGTCTAACTTATCGGTGCTTAATTGTAGCGATCTGCCCAATTAAGCTGCTATGTTCTGTGAATACAAATACTGCTGAAACCCGATAAATACTTCACTAATATTCGCAACGCTCCCTAGTTCTTCAACAGCATCACGAACAGTATGATATTTCAACTCTAACAGTTGAGGTAATTTAGTGCGATCAAGTTCCCCCACCCCTGCTTTGATGTATTGTTCCAATACAAAGTTGAGAAATTCTTGCTGTTTGCCGATATACCGCGAGAAGATTAAGGACTTATGAGCGAGGACGCGCTCTCGGCGGCTCATGGGTGGAGAGGCATAGGCGATGTAAGCCAGCACATCATATAAATCGCTTTTCTCGGCATTAATCAGGCGGCTAATTTCTATGATTTGTTCCTCCCCGTAGCCCTTCTCTGCCAGTCCTTCTAATAGCGCTTTGCGGGTGTCGGGGCGACTCCATATTGCTCGTAGCTCGTGTTCATCTCTGAATAGTTCAGGAATTTCACCAAAGAGACGTTCCACAAATTCTGCGGCGCTCATGGGTTTACCGTCTGGACTCCAGAAGCTGGTAGTCATCCGGTGCTGAAGGGTGCGTTCTTTGCCGTCAGAGAGTTTGATTTTGATGGTTTTGGGGCGGGGAATTTCTGTACTTTCGTTTCTATTTTTGCCTCTATCTGTTGTGGAAACATTGTATTTACCTGATTCCTCGCGCACTCTTGAAATTTTGACGAGTACAGGTTCTTGGGGTTCGCCATCCCATGCAGGATCGTTGAAGTGTTCGTAGGCTTTGACGAAATCATAAATGGTGAAGTAGTCTTTCCCATCAAATAGGCGAGTACCGCGACCAATAATCTGCTTAAATTCAATCATCGAGTTGATGGGGCGCATCAGCACGATGTTCCGAACGTTTCGGGCATCAACCCCAGTAGAGAGCTTTTGGGAGGTGGTGAGAATGGTGGGAATAGTTTTCTCATTGTCTTGAAAGCTGCTGAGGTGCTGTTCTCCCAGTTTCCCATCATCGGCGGTGACACGGACACAGTAATCAGGTTCACTGCTAATCTTCATTTGGTTGATTAAATTCCGCACAGCCAGAGCGTGGTCTTGGTTAGCGCAAAACACCAGAGTTTTTTGATTCTGGTCGATTTCTTCCATAAACAGTTGTACTCGGTAACGTTCGCGCTTGGCAATTTCAATAATGCGGTTGAAGTCGGCTTCGGTATAAACTCTGGCTTCGTCTACTGCACCTTCTATTAATTCGTCTTCGGCGCTGTAAATATATTCATCTAGGGTAGTTTCGATTTGCCTAACTTTAAAGGGAGTAAGAAACCCGTCGTTGATGCCGTCTTTGAGGGCGTAGGTATAGACTGGCTCGCCAAAATAAGCGTAGGTATCGGCGTTGTTGGCTCGTTTGGGAGTGGCGGTGAGTCCCAGTTGTACGGCTTGGGAGAAGTATTCCAAAATGCCCCGCCAGGTGCTTTCGTCACTGGCTCCGCCTCGGTGACATTCATCAATGACAATAAAGTCAAAGAAGTCGGGGGGATAGTCACTGAATTTGGGCGTAGAATTGCCAGCGTCGTCCCGTCCAGTCATAAAAGTCTGGAAAATGGTAAAAAAGATACTGCCATTTTTGG
>QQTW01002730.1_pt1 | contig 12905 bp, 14 predicted proteins | sample 1904831 | NCBI WGS metagenome assembly QQTW01 (sample SAMN09435610, study PRJNA476489) | Subsurface metagenome, whole genome shotgun sequencing project. | reverse complement strand
GCCTATACTCTATCCTTTCCGAATACCGCGCTCGAGCTGCCCAGAAGGTATAGACTGGCTTTCGGTGTTCATGTGCTATGACCGAAGCACCGGCTGGGTTTGTAGCTTTTCGAACGTTAATCAAGCCCTAGACCATCGTTACGAAACGATTCAGCTACCTGCTCGGCATTGTCTTCGCTTGATCACTTTCCAGAGGACGAAGGATAAAGGTGCGCATGTAACGAGCAATGTGAGAAGGCCGATGACGGCTTCAACGGAGAATGACATTGCTACAAGATGCGTGTTTTCGCCGTGCTATCGAAGGAAAAAGAGGTATAGAGAAGCAACGCCTGGGTTGAAGTGGATGTTATAAGCTCCAGGTCCCTTGGACATGAGCGATCTCATCTTGGGCGTTTGGGCCATCACAGATTCTGGAAAAGATCGAAAACGCGGATTTGCAAGAGTGGGAAGTATGATTGTGTGAGCCTCACATCATGAGGCATCACTCATGGGCATATTATGGGCCTCCGAAGCGTCGTAAGATTTTGGAAAAGTCTAGGTACTCAGCCACCTGAGTCAATCATTCCACTGTCTAGTCTCCCATGCGGCAATCCTGGCTGCAACACCATACATATCACAGTACTCCGTACTCCGTACGTGAGTACAGGATGATCGGATCGTCACGAATGACGGGTTCACGGCAGATTTTGGCTCTGCCGCAGCCAAGAATCTGCAAGCGGATTTTGGGCACTCGGTCTCAGCCAAGCAAGGCAACCCCACGCGGCTGCATTATTCGCAACTTTGCAGTTCACAGCCTCGTCACGAAACCTGTGGTAACTGGCTGCATATATTCCGAGGTCCCCAGACATGCCGCAATTCACGGACATGCGGATTTTTCCCCCTCAATCTCCAAGACAGAAGCACAAAAACTACACCTTAAGCTGTGTCTCCGGTGAATCATGGACAAGTCCCAGGACGAGAATGAATGGCTCCGGCAGAAAGAAGTGATAAGAGCGCTCTATTTGTCTGACGACAAGAAACTCGTGGGCCCGAACGGAGTCATAGAGACTATGGCCAATGTGCATTTCTTCAAGGCCTCGTAAGATCCCTGGACACAGCACGGGGATCCTGCCGAAACTGACACAATGTCACACTCCAGCAAATCACAGTATGAAAGGCACCTCAAGATATGGGGCTACCAGAAGAATCTGAAGAAAGATGATTGGTCAATGATCGCTCAAGTGTGTCGAAAGAGAAAAGAACTTGGAAAGGACAGCATCGTTGAGATCGATCATCGAGTTATCAGCTCAAAAAGGCTCAGGAAAGAGATTTCACGTTATGGCCTCAATAACACCCGGCAGGAGTTTGTTCAAGGTCTGTATCCTTGCTATGGACCATTATTAGGCGCTAAATTCCTATCTAGACCAGAATCCCAACACACCCAATCGACTCACCTTTCAAGTTCGGACTCCATCGCCAAGGTCTTCCATCAGCACACTGGCAAGATCACACTCACATCAAGTGCACTTCGCGTTGGACTGCAACCTGAGGAACAAAGGCGGCATGCCAGGCTCGATCATTGAGCTTCCGTTCTTTCAGTTTGAGAAGCAAGGCCATTGTCAGTCTTCACTCTATTTTCGTTCGCTCCGAAAACCTATGTGATCAGTTCCACAACGAATGACTGCTTTTGTGCTTTGGTATTGCTATTTCGCATAGGACACCTTGCTAATAGATACAGTACATCGATTGGCTATGAACTTTCATCCGCCTATCTACCACGATTCACTAGCCAATCAACTTGAATATGGAGCCAATGGCAGCATGTTTTTACCGAGACTCGATGTTCAGGCCCTGGCCAACCCGCGAGTTAGTGGTAGTGAACAACTTGCCACATTAGGTGAATGGGGCCCATCAAGTTCCTCGCTGCTGCCGACCCAATATCAGATGAAGGAACCCACAAACGCAGCCCAGCCGTTCGCAACTTTTAGACTTGCGTTATTCATGGCGTCAAACAATATGCTCAGCACTCAACACGCCGTCACAAAAGAGTTATTCGGTTGGCTACAAACCCAGAAGACGACAGGTATTACAAAACACATTACTTCCACGAAAGGGTGGACATCACAAGCGCTATCCGAGCTCCTATTTCGCTGTGCAGTTGAAGCTGGAGATGCTCGCATTGCCGAGTCTATGCTAAGCGCAGGGTTTGATCCTAATTACATCTTTGACAACGGAAGTCTTTGGGGCACGGCAATGCAACATGCCTGCCAAAGCCGACATACTGAACTTGTTCGAGTTCTGATTCAGCACAAGGCAAGTCTCAGTTCGCCTTCTGGAGCTGGTCCTAATATCCTCATCCTGGCCATCGGGGAGTACACTTTTTCTCCGTCAGATAGGGTCCCGCTCGAACTGGTTCATATGCTTCTTGAAGCAGGTGCGAAAATCAATACAATCGATGACCGAGACCGCTCAGCACTCTCACATGCCGCTGAGTGGGGTCTTGCAGAAGCGGTCATTGCTCTTGTATCCAAAGGTGCAGACGTAAACTTCAGCAATCGAGAAGGAACAACGCCGCTGCATTTCGCACTGAAAAGCTTCGCAAGTGTCGATGACATCAGGCGCATGGTTGAATCCTTAGTATACGCCGGCGCGGACGTGAACGCCTTCTGCCGCGTCTACTCCACGGGTGCAAAAGTCTCCGTCCTCTCGCTAGCGGCGGCTAAAGGTGCTGAGATGGTCGACTTCGTGCTGAGTCATGGGGCATCTACCGCCGACCTATCGTTCAACATTGCGGCCGAGACAGGGAGCATGCGATTCGTTCAGCTTGCTCTAGAGAATGGTTCTGAACCTAATTGTGACTCTCTTGGAGCTACAATCCGCGGCGGCAATATTGACGCAGTGAAGCTCGTACTCGATGCGGGAATGGCCATCATTAACGACGACGTTGACTCGGCCTCCGCAGCGGAATCGAGCTTGGGACGAACTGATCTGATGCCACTGCTGTTCACAACTTGTCTGAGCGGCGATCGAGAAATTTGTGCTAATCTTCTGGCGGCCGCAATTCTTCGTGGCCGTTTGGACTATGCTCACACGTTCCTAGAACATGGCGCGGATGTCCATTCTCATGAGGAGCCACTACGAGCAGCAATTACCGTGCGGAACGAAGTGATGGTCAGAGAACTATTAGTAATCGGCGCAGAGTCCATTCCATCGGACATTCTGGCTGCGGCAATCGAATGGGGCAATTACCAAGTTGTGAAGGAGCTGGTTGAAGCTGGTGCGGATATCTGTCGGCGGTCGCTTGTCGAAGCCATAGGAAAGAAAGATCGGTCAATCTTTCAATCACTAGTGGATTGGGGGGGCGATGTAAACGACGTTTCAGCATGCACATGCAGTGTACCCAGAAGTCCACTCCAAGCAACAGTAGCAACCGGCGACATTGACATGGTCCGGTACATCCTCGATATGGGCGCGAACCCGGTCGATGAGAACGCGCTCATAAAAGCAGTACCGTTCAGCAACATCTTGGCTTTGATAGTCAACGCCATCACCGCGAAAAGGCCTGGTCGCAACATCAAACGTAAATGCTGCGGTGCGCTGACTAGAGCAATGTTGGATGGGAATTATTGCGCAATTCAGTTTCTTCTGGAGAGTGGCATCGTGGATCTTGACTCACGCGTGGACATGAGCACAGAACAGAGTCAATTTGGAGAATGGAAACCATTTCATCACGACGATAAACGCAGCATTTTGGGTACCGCGTTGAGGCAAAAGGGATCGAACGGTCTACGGTTGACGCAACTATTACTTGATGCCGGCGCTGACCCTAACGGGGTGGTGCTAAATTATCCTCATCGCACAGCTTTATTGCTTGCAGTTGAGATGAAGAATGTGGCCGCCGCAGAGCTGCTAATCTCATCAGGCGCAGATATACACGCACCAGCGATAGGTCATATCACAAGAACCCCTCTACAGGCTGCAGCAGAAACTGAAAACGTCGACATGGTGCAGATGCTCCTGGACCGCGGTGCTTCGGTGAATGAGCCACCTGCCTATTCAGGAGGAGCGACTGCACTTCAACTTGCCGCACTTGGTGGCTTCGTCGCGACCGCCAATATACTCATCGATGCTGGCGCGGACGTAAACGCTGCCCCGGCAAAGGTTCGTGGGAGGACTGCACTAGAGGCCAGTGCGGAGCATGGCCGCATTGATATGCTGCAAACCCTGGTTAACGCAGGCGCCGACATCAGTGGCACGGGCAACAGCCAATACGGGATGGCATTGCATTTCGCCACTATGCAGGGTCATTCAGTCGCTCGGAAACTTCTTGAGCATAACCACCGCCTGAAGTTTCCAGAGTCTCAGTTAAACGAGAGGTCGGTCTTGACTAGATACCTAGAGTCTCTCAAGCCGCGGTTCGAACGCCGAAGGTGATAGTGAAGTCGGCGGGCAACAAGGCAAGCGGATATGAGGAGGGGTAGTGTCATGGCTTCAGCGAGAACACTTCCGCAAACTGATATATGAAACTGGGAAGGAGGAACTTTTTCTGCAAAGCTGGACGAAATTGCACTCGCTTGGGGCTTTATTCGAAGGAAAACATTCCATCTCCGAATCGCTTCTCAGGCATGAGGGTAAGCACGTGTAGAAGGAAGCCAAAACCCGTCGCATACTGAACTGCTTCATTGAGAATTTTTGTATCTACCGTTGAATGAGGTTTCTGTAAAGTTCCCGAGTTCGGTGCAATTAAATTTCGAAGTAACGAAGGTCTAGGAAGACCTGATTGTGCTCCAATGCAGAGGAAGCGCCAGGCTTGACCAGTAGTGCGGCGTTGGTAAATAGGCACTTGTCATCGCCACAACGCGCCAGGTGTCTTACGTGCCGCGGGTCGCCTTTGTAAACGATTGCGTTATAACAGACTTTCTGGTCTATGTAGGGGGTGGTCGCTGCCTGAGCTCCCCTGTTTTTTCCGTCCATATCTGGGTCACGAGTTGAGTGCGTGTCGTTCAAGGCTGAAGTCGCAGCAAAAAGTATCTCATAACATCCCAAGGACCGACTAGGCCTGATACCGTATGCAGGCACCCTTATGAGAAGAGCAGGAATGGCAAAAATCAACCAGAGCTGACTGGCGGAATTATAGCCACTTCATCACCTTCTTTGATAACGGTGTCTTCCGATGCTTGCGAACCGGCATCTTGATCTTCGCCCATATCCACGTACTCCAGGTTCACAGTGACTGCGCAGCTGCTCAATACACGGTCCCTGAACCCCGGGTACTGCGTGTCGAGGAATTGAAACAAGTCTCGCACCGGCAGCGGCGCCTTGAACTCGTCCGAGGCCTTCTTTGTATACGTAGATGCCGCCGCAAAGTACAGCACCCTGAATTGGCCTGGTGCTGCTCGTGCAGGTGCCATTGAACTAAGTATTGAAATGTTAGCACTGATTGCAGGGCAATTTGTGAGATTGTGCTGATGAGGGTATGAAGTTTTCAGGCAAAAGTTAATAGTCATCCACAGAGCAGAATAATGCACGTCAGATAATGCATGCTATTGATCTTGAGTTCATCATGAGAAAAGGCAGTCTGATACATGCAGTTACAGGGCAATAACTCACCTCAGCCGGATGACGGTGCAATGTTCGACGTTGGATGTCAGAGCAGCCCTAGTGATGTCGAGGCGTCGCGGGGACCAGACACCGAGATAAGCGCGCTGCGCTTAGCGGCTTCCGGGGCACGGCCCTTGGCACTGCCGCGTTTGAGATCGCGTCTACTCGGTGGCTGCGAAAAAAATCCATCAAGGGCTCGGGGCAAAAGAGAGCCAACAACGTCTGCTGTAGCTCGGAGCGATGCCGCCACGTATTAGCACCTCAGCAAGCAAGTACAATGTACTCACGATTTGTGTCGATTGCATTTTGAAAGAGCTTTATGCAGTTCGCTCCGTAGCTCACGCCAGACCGGCTTCGACGTCAACCCGCAGAAATCACTCTGGCACACATGGCACCGCTCGTGAACGGGGCTCGCGCCGTACAGGAAGACTTGCAAGTGGTGCTTCTCCCGACTATCACATCGGTCCCGTACGTCGGTTCGGAGACAGTGTGGATTCGGGTGCTCTGGACCAACCACCACAATATACAGGGACATGGACTGGCCTGCCTTTGAAAACGAGACGTGGCAGTCCTCTCGCCAAAGTATGTGGTCTCCACGCTCACGGTTTTGATAATGCTGATGAATTGTCCAGAGTTCACGCGTTGACGAGGATGATGAACCTTGGAAAGGGGCTTGGTTCAGACCTTCAATGTTCATCGGCGCAGAATTGGCGCCTCAAAATGGGTTGCAAGACACGCTGCCGATACGCGAGCGCCTGAAACAGTGGCAAGAGGTCAACGAAGCTGACTTGCAGGACAACGACGCAAGCATACCGGGGGATGACGGCCTTCTCCGGTTGGGAAACCCGGACGACCTCCGGCAGCCCGTCACCGAGGAAGACAGGCAAGAGAGCGCGTCGGAAATTTCGCGACTGTCGGATCCTGATCTTGGAAGGGAAATAACGATCCTGAGGCGGGGCGATCTGGTGGAGCTGAAGAGTGTCGGCTCCACCAGCGAGCCCGTCCTCGGCATATACGTGCAAAAGTTCGACGCGCAGTTTCAGTTCTACACCATGCAAGGAAAGTTCTGGCATCGCAAACTCAAAAACGTCATGTTCACCGTTCCTGAATTCGTCGAGGCCGCCAAAGTGGACGAGCTTCTGCCATATCTGCCCACTGGGCCGCTGACAGAGGAAGAGCTTGACCGAGCTCACATGCTGGATCTCAGCGTTCCAAGAAACGTGGGCTCTGGGATGGTGAAGAAGTTGAACGGCTTCTGGCACGCAGCAGAGGCCTTTTACCGCCAACATGCCTCGGTCCTGGACAATGCGCATCGAATCCTCGCCCACCCGTCCGATCTACGGTTCGCGACCTTGGACAAGATCGCGCGAAAGCTTATCGGGACGCCAGCACCTCTACCTCAGTCTGCGTTGTATGCCGTCCACAAGGCGCTTGGGCACTCCGGGCTTGGATTCAACATCGATCACCGAAGTCATCGAGTCACCTCCGTCTTCCAGATACTCTCGCAGGATCAGGTCGAGCTGGTGGAGGAGGTGAAGCAATGGATCCGCGAATATCAGAATCACCTCGCCTCCAAGGCTGGTCCGCATGCCGCTGGCAGGCACGCCTCTAAAGAAGACAGGCGCACCATTGGGACAATCCACATTGAGAACTTTATCAAAAAAGCTCGGCGCTTGGTCAGAAAGAGCCGCGAAATCCGCTCACCCAGTCCATCCGGCTCGTTGGGACCAAGCGTCTTGCAGCCCACCGGCAACCGAGGGCACCATTTACCGCAGGCAATCTTTGCCGCGCCTTTCACCGATGCCGACAAGCGCATAATCAAGTTCATGGAGTCATGGTGCGTCTCCAAGAAATTCATGGTTCATACGGAGCTGCAGGCGCTTCCACCAATCATCCTGCGCGGTGTGGGCGAGTATGAAGGCTTCAACCTCGACGTGGGCCTGGGCTTCATGTTTCTGCAGGAGATTGGCGTCTTTTTGCCCTATGAGAACAGAATCACATGGGATGAGCATCTCCTGCTCCCTCTCTCAGATCACTCCAAACCTCTGGCCAAGATGGCCGACTATCTGAACAGCGACAAGCTCCTGGAGGATTTGAAGCTGCCCGATACGATGGCTGACCTTCGCAAGGACTGGAAAGACCTGGATGCATATTGCATCGATACGCTGTCGGCGCGTGAGTTGGATGACGCCATCTCTGTGGAGACGATCGCGAACGAGCCTGACCGATACTGGGTTCACGTACATGTTGCGCATCCCAGCGCCTTCTTCGGCAAACAGCACATGCTCGCGAAGATGGCCGCACATATGACCGAAACCATCTACTTCCCCGAAACGTCCTACACGATGTTGCCGGAGACTCTCACGCAGTCTTACTTCAGCTTGGCGCCCAATCGACCTGTGCTGACGTTCAGCGCCAAGATGACCGGCAAAGGCCAGATCCTCGATACCAAGATCCAGGCTGGCACTCTACGCAAGGCGACCAGACTCACACCTACTAACATAAGGCAGCTACTCGGCTTTAGCACAGCACGATCCCCGATGCCACGGCTGAGGGTCGGCGGCGGAGCTTCGCCTGCGGACGAACCTGAGCAGGCTTCGTTACCGCCCCTGAGCCCCAAGCAGGAAGCTGACCTGAAGACATTATTCGCGCTCGCAACCGCTCGCCACAAGGTGCGGTCGGAGGCGACGATGTTCTTCCCCAAGGTTGAGCCCGATGTCTCCGTCCACGGCGCGCCCGACACGAGATTACCTCGGCTGATGCCGTCGAGAGACGTGGCGCGCTTCATGACGGGCGACCCGATCATCACCATCGAGGGGCACGAGAACCGCAGCCCCTTCCACAGGGAAGCGCACCCGGCGGATTTGCTGGTGCCGGAGCTGATGATGCTGGCCGGCGAGATCGCGGGAAGATGGTGCGCCAAGCGGAACATTCCCGCCATCTTCAGAGGCACGATCGTCAACCCGGAGGGCCTCGACGAGGACACCTTCCAGCGCGAGGTTCTGGGGCCGTGCGTGAATGCGGAGGGGACTCCGTCCCTCGCGGACGCCTTGCGATACCTGAGACTCTATGCGAGGGGAACGCCGTCGACCACTCCCATACGGCACGATTATGTTGGTGTCGAGTGTTATATCAAGGCTACGAGCCCGTTGCGCAGATATGGCGACATGCTCTTGCACTGGCAGCTCGATGCCGCTCTGAGAGAAGAAGCGAGAACGGGAGAGAGTCTCGTGAATAGCAAGCGCGACGACTATCTGTCGTTCAGCCGGACAGAGCTTGAAATCATCCTCAACAGGCTGCAATCGCGGGAGAGACTGATTTTCAGGGCGAAGAATATAGCTAGGAAGTTCTGGGTGTCGCAACTGTTCCTCCGAGCATTCCACTTCCACGAAGCAGCGCTGCCGGAGACATACAAGATCCTGATTCACTCCGCTCTGGATCGAGAGACACTAGTTGGCGCATCGGAATATTACGGCATCGACTTCAGCATGTACGATCCCCAGAGATGTGGATTGCCCGCTGCCGCGATCGGAGATTGGTGGGAGGTCAAGTTGGATAGGGTCATGACCTTTACGCCCGGCTTGAATGTGGTGCCGGTGAGATTGATCAGTAGGAACGCTTGAGACCTAGGAAGACGAAAACGAAGCGACACTATTAGTCAACTTTCTCTGACGCCAGTGATCAACGCAGCGTCGTCCATCGACACAGCATCGGTCAACACATGCCGCTCTCAACTCCGAGCAACACAAGTCCAGCCATCGAAGGGGAATGATCGGGCAGGTCGAGTCGGACCGATCTCGACAGAGGGAACGCCCCGTGTCGGATCTTGTATAACGCGCATACGGCGTTGCAGCGTCGCGCATGCGATCCTCGGGACGAGATATACGGGAAATTTTCTGTATGGTAGGCCGGATAGCTGGGACTGCGTACGAAAGCCTCGCGAATCCTGAACAGAAGCGTCGCTGCATCGGGCCGCCCAGATGCCGCCTGGGGAAGCCTTGTGCGACGTCGCACTATAATTAGAACTGCATAACGCTCGACGAAGCACTGGTTCTGCTCGATGGCTGGGCCTGGCCTGGCTGTGGCATCGATGTCACAGGGGCGAGCGACTTGGTCTGTCGAGTTGCCTCGCCGGGAACTGCTGGTCGTGCAGCGCAGGCACCCGACCCTCCTGCTCATCCTCGTACTGAGGCTTATTGACTGATGAATCAGAATCGCTCTGACAGGCCAGGGGCTTCATCCGTCGACAGCATCGATACATCACTCTGCATACAGGCTCTGCACAGGTGTGGAGAGCAGCGCCGACTGCGGCTAAACCCTTGCGACGAGCTAGCAACGGAGATTTTTTCTTCGGCAGCACACTAGTGAGGACTTGGCGCAGGCTCGGGAAGTGTAGAATCAACACTCTATCTGCCAGAAAGGAAAGCACGTTGATTGTCCCTATGATCATACATATGGTGTGTATCTGATCGGTGCTTATATGCACTCCGGACGGGTGGAAGGCTCAAGCTCGTTTGTGATGCGGGATTGAGGGTAGCGGCCCGCGGGAGAGCGCCCGTGGAAATTCGAATGGCGACCGTTTTCTCACAATCGACCACCTACATCGAGCTGCTTGCTCACTCCACATCTCTGCATTATCCCGTCTCGAATCTCCGTTTTGCGGTACGACGGGGGCGGAAGTGCTGGACATGTACGCTTCCTCCAGGCAACTACGAATGCACAATCATGATCGCGTGTATGCACAAGACCATGCGCCCAGTCGCACCGCAATGTAGCGGCTCACGAACCCGAGCCTGGGTGCCGGGACCCCAGACAAGTCGACGCGGGCTGTGATCGCCGAACAAACCGCAGCCAGGTCGAGACCGACTCCGCGGCCACCCTGGACGGTCTCGCCGTTTGCTCCTCCTGCGCCGTTCACAGGAGAAAACGCCCAAAGAGGCATGCTGGAAAAAACAAAGAGCAAAGCCACATCGCCGAATGCCATGGCATTGGAAAGCGTCCTCCAGCTTGCCCACGCCGCGACAGCTCGACACCGCCGCGGCATGATGCTCATCCATGGTGATTTGTCCGACGGTCGAAAATCCAACGCCTGACATATAAATGACAAGTCCAGCCATCGCCGGGACGCGTACGAGCCACCATGCAAGACATGCAGCTGATGGTCCCAACGGACCGTGCGATCGGGCCGCCCAGGCGGGCGCTCCTCCTTGCGCAGTTTCTGTGAAGGTATGGATTTGTTTCTTTTGTGTTGTGTGTATGAGCCGTGTGTAACGCACGACCGTCCCCATCGGCGGGCTGCTTGCCTCTTTCAGCTGCGCTCTTTCGCCCTTGTGCATCTTGCTGTGGTGCTGCGTCCTGTCATGACCAGTCACGGACGAGCGGAATCGGTGGATATCGATTCCTGGGAGCGCGGAGGAGTCGTGGAGGTTGGGAAAAGGGGCTTTCCGTGGGTATCACCGCTTCGGTGTTCTCCTCGGATATATAATGAACGTCCCGGCATTGTGTCATGCTAGTGGATAGGAGCTATTTGGTTCAAATATTCCGTTGTCGTCATTCAGAAATAGTCTACTCTATCCTTTAAATTTTCCTGAAACCTGATTCCCGTTCTTCATCATGGAAAATATGTCGTCTATCAAAGATCATGCTAGTTCGCCGTCGTCGACGGAAGAGACTGGCGGCGTAGGAGCTCTTCCAACGTCACTTCCTTCAACAAGAAAGAAGCAGCCGCAGACTCGACAAAGTCTATCGTGCACCAAGTGCCGCGAGCGCAAGGTCAAGGTCAGTCTTACCATCCCGAGTCTCGAATATATATTGACCCACTTCTAGTGTGATCGTACGAAACCTTGCTCGGCATGCTGTGCTCGCGGCCAGCCTCGAGAATGCCATTTCATTGTCGAGGAAGGCAGAGACTTCAAGCCCATCCAGCAATCGTACGAGCTGCGCAAACTCAGGACCGAGAACCTGAGACTGAAAGAGCGGCTCCGTGCGGGTAATCTGTACCTATCCGAAGATGATGATGCCTCTCAACCGACCTCTGAACGCCGGAGAGTGCAACGCTACGGCCCCAGAGTCTTCAATCCAGCAACTGCTGTCAGGCAGAGAAGGTTCAAGGGTTTGGATCCGGGCGACAATATCTACTTTGGCAGCCCTGGCCTTGCGAGTGTCGTCAATGATGTAAGTCCACAGTCTAAAACTCCTCGTATTGAGCATGTTTTAACTTGCTTGTCAGTTTGCCAAATTGCAAGTGGAGTCCAAGTCCCTGAGCCATACCATGCCCCGTGGCGTGGACATCTACGGAGCCAACAACGGCCCCGCGTATCCTTTCGCAACTATGTGGCCAGCGTATCCCCAAGCCTGCATCCCTGCCCTGCTCAACTGCCTTCCGCCGCACGATGAGCTTTTCGGGTATCTCGAGAGCTTCCAGAGACGTGCGCAGAGCTGCTCGTTCCCGCACACGCCGGATGAGATCACCCGTAAAGAGGTCGATCGCTTCCTTCAGAAGCCGGAAGTCAATGCCGAGACGTATCCGGACATGTTGGCCATCATCTTCGCCGGTCTGGCTCAGGGTGTGCAGAACGGCGTCTACGATAGGAGCGGCGAGAAGTGGGTTGAAGGGGCCATGGATACGGAGTCGTTGAAGGGCGATGTCTACAGTAAGTGTTCATCTAGTAATTCTTTGACGCATATACCATGCTGACACACTGGTCAGTTGCGGCTGCCATGCAATGCCTACGCATGGCATCCTTCATGAACCGTCCCACCTTGCTCGGAGTACAAACTCTCATCATGATCGGCCCTTATCTAACCAACAGCGGCAGATTCCTCGACGCCTGGACCTTGTTCGGAACAACGATCCGGCTAGCGCAGTCGATGGGTCTCCACCGAAACCCAAAATACCTGGACCCTGCACCGCCTCTCCGCGAGTGCGCTCTGCGGCAGACTCTGTGGTGGTGGATGCTGCACATGGACCAGCAGTACTCGATGACGCTTGGTCGGCCTTTGGGGATCAGTGGCATCGGCGACTGTCCTCCTCCCGAGCCGCTCGTGACGGATCCGACCATTCGTCGGCTCTCGGAATATGTTAACCAGTTTACTGTTCTTGCAAGACAGATTCTCAGCAGTGATCGGCTTGGCAATTCGAAGATTGACGATTTTACGGATAGGCTCAGGGGACTGTGGGATACCATGCCTGAGTTGGTCCGGTTCAATCAGGAGTGGCTCAGCCCTCAGAAGGAGCTACCGGATTGGCCTCTTGATGCCATGGCTGCTGGTGAGTACTCGATGTACATCCAAATGTCTTTCTGTGACTGACGACCGCGACAGTG
>QQTW01002729.1_pt1 | contig 12908 bp, 13 predicted proteins | sample 1904831 | NCBI WGS metagenome assembly QQTW01 (sample SAMN09435610, study PRJNA476489) | Subsurface metagenome, whole genome shotgun sequencing project. | reverse complement strand
TTTTCAAAATTATAGTGTATCGGTAACAAGGTTAATATTTTTTAATAGTAAGTTTATCTAAAATGAGGATAAGCCGCTAATGGTCATTCGTCCTTCGTCATTGGTCATTCGTCAATTGAGGGTAGGGGTAGAGGGTAAAGAAGGAAAACTTACCCTTGATCAAAGAACTTTGAACAAAGAACAAGTAACTTTGTCCAAAGGACAAAAAGCTAAAGTATTGCAAACATGAGCGAATAAGTGTTGCAGATAATTTCATTTGATTGAGTTCTACTCATAGTAGCCCCGGCTCAAAACTACAATATAAATATTCAGTAATTTTGGTCGTAATTATCATTCAACTCGCACTGTTTAAGTAAATTAGTTGGCTCGAAACAACAAGGAGCTTGGTGCTATGGGTATTTCCAGAATGATTGACAATAGCGTTAAATATATTATTGAAGCAATGACGCGGATTTTTGGCCCCAGCGATGATGCCTATCCTGTCATAGGTGTACAACCGTTTGGTGGCGATCCTTACAAGCAAGATAGAGACGAAGATTGGTAGATGGGCTGTAAGAATAAGTCGTAAGTCGTAAGTGAAGACTGTGGTTTTAGTACTATTTATAATAACCGCATCTATAAACAATGGCTGTTTACTTACGACTTATATAAGCGGCGCAATTCTTCTTAGTTTTGGTTAAATTGCTGCTGTTCTGATTATGATTAAATTATTATAAAAAACTGAGATAGAAAAAATGCCAAAGCGGCACTACCTAAAGGTACAGATAAATTATCAATTCCGTATAAAGAAAAAGCTTCTAAACCTGTAGCAACGGTGGCAACTGCTAGTGAAACTAATGCTGTTGACAAAAGATTACCTTGCAGCGTCAAAAGAATCAAGCTACTGACAATATAACTGACCAAAAACATTGCCAGAGAGCCTTCCCAGCTTTTTGTCGCTCCCCATATTGTGTAGGGATGTTTACCAAATCGCTGACCGATCAAGGCTGCTAAGCCATCCCCCCATGTCATGACTAATATTCCTAAAGCGGCGTACTGGGGTTGAGCGATCGCCCAAAACCAAGCTACCAGCACACCAATACTGACAGCGTAGAAGAATGTGCCTAAGCTTTTGCGTCCTACACTGTTAATACCTGGGAGGATGGGGAATTGGTAGGACAACAAAGTTACTACACTCGCTAAAATCGAAGCCGAAATCCCTACCCAAGGCGGGATGTCCAGCCACCAAGCAAGCAAAATCACATTGCCAGTGCCAATGTGAACGACCTTACGTATAAGTTCAGGATCGTCACTAAAAGAGCGGTTGAGCCAGCCTGCTATAAGTAGAATTATGCCCACCCATACGCCAACAGCTGCTAGTTGTAGCCAAAGAGTTGGGATTGACGCTAGCCAAGGAAAATCAGTAATTAAGGATTCGAGCAAAGTAGAAAATTTGAGCTACCTCCATAAACAACTGTAATAGATTTGAGTTCCTTGGAAGTTTACACTTATGAAAATTTTAGTAATTTGGTTAATTCGCAGCTATAGAGTTTTGATTTCCCCACTGTTTCCGCCGACTTGTCGCTTTCATCCGACTTGTTCAACCTATGCCTTAGAAGCAATAGAGAAATTCGGCGCTTGGCGAGGCGGAAGGCTTGCAATAGGGCGGATATTGCGTTGTCATCCTTTTCATCCAGGCGGCTACGATCCAGTACCGGACGAAAAAAATTTGAAATGCGAAATGCGAAATTATTCTGAATTCTGACTTCTTTAACGTACAGTTTTTGTTACCCATCTATACGATCGCTTCACCTGGCGTTCGATCTTAACACTGCGTTTTACTTGCTTGCGGACGATCCAGGTTGTGCGTTTAACACTTGAGCGTGTTATTCTTTTCTGTTTTTTATTGATAATTCGATTGGTCGGCTTTGCGATCGCATATGGTGGTTTGGAAAGAGAAATTGGTAATCGTCTGGGAATGGGGGTTAGTCGTTGAGAAATAGAAGCGGGTTTCCGTCTTGCTACAACACTTTTTGCCTGTCGCGGTTGAGTATTCTTGCCTGAGCTAGTAACTTTGAGCGATGGTTTTTTAGGAGTGGGTAGGGGTTTTCTAGCAATAGGGCGCTGCGCTCGACTGGCGGCACCTGTTTTAGCTGCGGGTATTTTGGCTGCTGCTGGTTGAATAATTGGTTCAACCAGCTTTCGTCTATCGGGATGCTGAGTTTGTCCAGCTATACCGATCGCACTGGGCGACTTACTTGCTTCGGAGGTGCTTTTCGCTGCTTTCTTTTGCCGTTCCTTGTCCCATTGCTCGATCGCCCCTTGTGCTTGTTTGTGAATCGGGCTGGTTTGCTCAATAGCTTTAGCTTGTGCGATCCCACTTAGCTTTCCCGATGGATTGTCTTTTGTGGCTGTTTCCAACAACCGATTAGACCATTGAGCAATTAGCTGCTTAGCTGCTGGATAATTAGCATCAGTTGGGGGAATTTTAACCGCCAGCGCAATCGCTGCTGGAAAATTTTGCGCTGTTGCTAGTTGCTTAGCCTGGGCGAGATCGCACTCATATCCTAGGGCTTGAGCTTTTGTGTTTGCGTTTGCAGCTTTAAGGTTTGTTTGCGATCGATCTACACACTCTCGATCTTTTCCCTCTGCTTTGATAGTAGCAATTCGATCCAGCGTTTTCTCTGAATTTGCCACAGGAAGCCAGTCAATGGTATAGATTGCAGCCAAACTCATTAATATAGTCGTAATAGCTGCGCCAATTTTCAGCCGACGCGGCTTTTTGCTGACAGGAATAACAGCATGAGTTGGCTGTGAAACCTCAGTTGCTGTCGAGTTAGCACTTAAATTTGAGATTTGTGCTTCCGATGAGACAAAGACTGTGGGATGAGTCGTCAGTTGTGTGTTGTAAGTGGCGAGTGGTTTTTCTCCCTCTGCTCCCTCTGCTCCCTCTGCTTCCTGAGATTCCCCCGTCAACTCTAGTTGTTTCAGTGCTGCTAATGCTTCTGTCGCTGAGGAATAGCGGTTTTTGAAGTTGTAGCGTACCATCTTTGTCAGGACAGATGCGATCGCCTCACTCACATCTACCAGATGTCGCCATGCAATTTCCCCATTCTCAGATTCTTCATGTAATTCTGTCGGATTTACACCTGTTAATGCTTGGATGGCAATCATCCCCAAGGCATAAATATCGCTATTCGGTTGAGGCCTGCCTCGGCCTTGTTCTGTCGGCATATAGCCAGGAGTCCCGATCGCGATCGTTGGCGATGGCTGATGAGCTAGTACCGAATTTGACTGCTCTGGCGCAGTAATTACTTGTGTCCAAGCTTGTTTGACCGAGCCGAAGTCAACTAAAACTATTTTACCGTCCTCAGCGCGGCGAATGATATTGTCAGGCTTGATATCTCGATGAATTACGCCGTGACTGTGTACGAATACTAAAATCCCTAAGACTTCTTGCAGTAGTTGATAGACTTGGTTTTCACTCCAACGTTCGCCTGGTTGCAATTCCGCCCTTAAGGTATGTCCTTGAATAAACTCTTGCACCAAGTAAAACTCTTGGTTTTCTTCAAAGTAAGCTAACAGCCTCGGAATCTGGTTGTGATTCCCTAGCTGTTCTAGAATTTCCGCCTCTGTCTGGAACAGACGGCGGGCATTTTGTATAAATCCAGAGTTAGCACTAGCGGGCTGAAGGTGCTTAACGACACACTCAGGAGTGCCTGGTCGATGCATATCTTTAGCAACATAAGTTTGACCAAAGCCCCCAAAGGCTAACACTTCTACTACCTGGTAACGTCCACCTAGTAACTTTTCTCTCATCGCCTAACTTTCCAGCAGTTTTGATTTATGTTACAAAAATTACAGCCAGTGTACTTAGTTTCACTGTTCTAACTGTATGATTTTTATCAGTGGCTGTAGTCTAGTTTTAGATAGATATAAACAGACGTTTCTGAATAACGGAAAGATTCAAGCGGTAAATTCAGAACTTGAGTCAACTGATTATGCTGCTCATTAGCAATGCTAAGACACAGGAAATAAAACTGACAGAAGTCAACAATATATTTACTAAAAAATCAACAGAATCTTGATAAAAGCTTTAAAGTGGTTGTTTTTGAAGATTTAGCGTTCAAAGCAAAAAATATTAATTATTAACAATAATCCTGACATAATAATGGCAGCCTTTGACTTAAAATTGCCAGAATTAATTGCTATCTTTGCTATATCTGGAGGAGTAGCTAATAATTGCTATTGCTCAGCCCCCAGTAAAGAAGGTAGTTCAGTATGTTCAATTTGTCTAGCCTCTGGTACGATTTTAGATTTTGAAGCCATAAATTTTAGATTAATCAGCTTTTTTTGATTCTTTTGCGGAACTATCAGCTACACGATACCAATGTCATCTCAAAAGCTTGTTTTGATTGCTACTTTCGCCTCCTTACTTAGTTTTAGTTATACTCCTGCTATATTAGCTACTCACCATTCGCCACTGGAAAGACGTAATATATCGCGTCTCTACCAATCACCACTGACTTTGGCAGCAAATTCTTGGCGAGGTAAATTTAATGTAGACACGATCGCAGGTGGACACGCGCAAGCAATTTATTCTGTTGCTTTTAGTCCAGATGCTCAAACGCTGGCTAGTAGTAGCGGAGATAAGACTGTCAAAATTTGGAATTTGAGCCAGAAGAAGCTGAACCACAGTTTTAGCGGACATAAAGACTGGGTAAGTTCTGTTGCTTTTAGTCCAAATGGGAGAATCTTAGCAAGTGGTAGTGGCGATAAAACTATCAAGCTATGGGATGTGAAAAATGGTAAATTGGTCGCTACCCTGACAGGACATAAAGACTGGGTGAGTTCTGTTGCCTTTAGCCCAAATGGGAGAATTTTAGCAAGTGGTAGTGGCGATCGCACGATCAAATTATGGAACTTGAGAAATGGTAAACTAATTCGTACTTTCTTTGATCGAGGAGGAGTTACGGCGATCGCTTTTAGTCCTGATGGTAAAACTCTTGCCAGTGGCAGCTTTTTTCACAGCGTTAAACTTTGGGATGTAAACAAGGGTGAATTGATTAATAGTTTCACAGGTCACTTGCGACCAGTTTACGCGATCGCTTTTAGCTCTGATGGGGATACTCTTGCCAGTGGTAGCAATGATGGACAGATTAAAATTTGGAATGTGAAAACTGGGAAACTGCGTTACACAGAAGTTGGACATAGAAAGGCGGTAACGTCTCTTACCTTTAGCCCCCAAGGTAAGACTCTTGCAAGTAGCAGCGAAGATAAAACTATCAAGTTGTGGAACTCAGACACCGGGGAACTGTTACGCAGTCTCTCGGATCATGCAGCGGCGGTAACTTCCGTTACCTTCAGTCGTCGCGATCGAACCTTCGCTAGTGGTAGTAAGGATAGAACTATCAAGATTTGGCGAAAAGCCTCGTGATAGGATTTTAGATTTTAGATTTTGGATTTTGGATTGTCTAACCAATACCTAAAGATGAAACCATACCAGCAGATACCAATTAAAGAGTGTGGCGAACTGCTTGTACCAATTCCTTTAGAAAAATTTGCGGTAGAGACACCCCATCCTTATCAACTACTTGGTGCTACCTACCAAAAGCGATCGCCATATCATCTACGTCAAAGCGTACTCGACAGTTTACTCCAAGCTCAAACTCAACTCCAGCAAAGTTATCCTCACTGGCGAATTCAGATTTTTGATGCTTATCGCCCGATTGCCGTGCAGCAATTTATGGTTGATTATACCTTTGCCCAAGCGGTTGAAGCACAAGGATTGACAGCAGAGAATTTATCACAATCGCAACGCGATCGAGTTTGGCAACAAGTGTATCAAATTTGGGCTTTACCCAGTCACGATCCGCGCACTCCTCCACCTCATAGTACTGGTGCGGCTGTGGATATTACCTTGGTAGATCGTAATGGTAATACAGTAAATATGGGTTCGCCAATTGATGAACTATCGGCGCGATCTCATCCCGATTACTTTGCAAATAGTACCAATCCAATGGAACAAAAATATCATTTCCACCGCCAGCTATTGCGGGATGTAATGTACTCAGCCGGATTTACCCGTCATCCCGAAGAGTGGTGGCATTTTTCCCAAGGCGATCAAATGTCGGCTTGGTTTAAAAATCAGGATAACCCAAATTATGCTGCTATAGCGCGATATGGTTGTGTGAATTAAATGATGAATGATGAATGATGAAGGAAACACAAGTCAAAATCTAAAATTCAAAACCACTTTCTCTTTCATCATTCAGGATTATTTTAGGGTGGGCAATGCCCACCTTTCATTATTTAGTATTAAGAATACATTCTGCTTTGAGAATTACAAAGCTATCGCGATCAAAAACCTGACAACGTTCCACCACTTGAGATAAGGCTAGTATTTTTCCTTGTTGTAATAGTGCGATCGCTTCCGCTGTTGCTGGTTGATATTGTCTCAGCCAACTATTATTAGCTACATATTCTGGTGTAAATGCTGCTTTATCCAACAACCAAAAATCTATACCATACTTCTGAATTAGATTTTGTGCTGCTGCTAATTTTAGACTATACTGAGCGCTAATCAATTCCAGCGTTCTTTGCCGAAATTGGCGATAGTAGCCTAATTGATAGGGAATGGCGTATTCTCGTCCTACTAAAATTGAACGTTGAGCAAAAGTTGGTAAATTGTTTGCTTCTTCCGCTAAAGATGCAATTAAACTGTCTTTGGGTTGCGCCTGAAAGAATTGATATAGAGTGGGAAAGCTGCCAATTTTATATTTAGTGTTGGGGAAGTTTTTGTCAAAGCTGGGATACAAAAGCAGTGCTACCCCTAACAAGGATACTGCTGTCAGTACTAAAACTCTTTGACTGCAAGCCCGCCACAAAGCATCCCAAAGCACAATCAAAGTGATGCCTGCTGCTAAAGCAAGTACAATTCGCAGGCTATACCCTGAGTATCGCCCAGGTAGATGCAGCTTGAATAGTAGCGCATGGGCAGCAAGAAACATCACCACAGATGCAACAACCATTTGTAGCAAAATGGCGATTTTGCGATTAATCTGTTGTGTTAGTGGGAACACAGCGGGATATCGTAGGAGAACGGGTAATAGAAACCCCACTCCTAATGTTGAAGGTTGAATTGACGGTAAAAAACCGCTGCGCCCGCCACTTAGCCAATATCTCCAAGGATCGTTAGAAAAAAAGGCTGAACGTCCTCCTGGTAAAAACTCTGGTAAGCGTCTCGCCTCAGCCGCAGTGATGGTAGGGGCAAATTCTGACGTTCCGAGGACAAAAGGTAATAACACTAATACTGTTACTGCTAGCCCCGCCGCACAGAAAAGATAATCTCGGAGATCGCTAGATAATTTAAATTTCCCTTCATTCCAGCGCACCAGTTGTAAGATTAAGACAATAGCAGCATTGAATATACCTTGGGGATAAAACAGTCCCAAAAGTGCGATCGCCACGCATACCAAAACCAGCGATTTTCGCACCAAATAATACAAAAATGCTAAAAATATCGGATAAATAAAAGCTCTTGGTGTAGCTGATACTAAATCGTCCTTCAACCACAAACTTTGATTTAGTAACAAACTAGCAACAAATCCTGCTGCCGGGATGGGAAATAATTTTATGCAGACACCAAAACAGTATGCAGTTGTAATTAGTCCGAGAAAGACAGGCAAAATTTTACTCAACAGTAGAGGATTAATTCCTAAACTGGCGAATAACTTATAAAAAGTAGTATAACCTGCCGGGGCAACTGATTGAAAATAATTAGCAATCAGATCGTCAGGAAATAAATCAGGTTGCAAAAACCGCTGCATCCAAAAAACGTGCTGTCGCGCATCATCCTGCACCACATATTCACTGCCAAACGCCTGCTTTAGTGCCAAAACACCGTAAATTAGAGTAAAGGCGAGGCTAAGACTGAACCAAAATATTATTTGCGATTTGGATGTCTTAACAGTCGTTGCTGTCAATAATTTATGCAAGCGCCCACTCAGCATAGCAGCCATATAATTTTTTTAGCAGTTTATTTTAAACTCAGATCGTATAAATATACAAATGCACCTGGCTGGGAAAAAGTATCAATTCGTTTACCGATATTATCTAAATATGTATTAATAAATTCATTTTCCTGCTTTCTTTCAGCATGAGAAAAAATTAGCCAAACTCTTTTATTTCCTCGTAGTTGATCTAAGTCATTTTTATATCTGTTTGCTTCAGTTGGAGAAAGATTTTTACCGTCGTATTTATCTAAATCTTCTACACCAACAATATAATCTCCTTCGCTATAACCATATTTATTAGCATAATATTCAAATTGATATCTTCCTCTTTGAAATATATATAGAACGTCACCTGGTTGTTGATTTGTTTTAACATAGCTAATTACGGGCTTTATTTCTTCTTTTAAGTATGGATTTACTACTAGATTACTAGCACTTGCTAATGGAGGAGCAAGTAATAAAAATAGAATTATAATACCTAATACATAAAATAACTTATGGCGATTTTTATTAAGTAAATATTTTACGCCTTCTGCAATTAAAAGAATAATAAATGGAGCCAGAAATAGAACTAGACGACTGCGAAATGGATATTTATGTAGATAAGCAGCAACTAAAGTAATAAATAAGGGTGAAAGTAAGATGGCTAATGTTTTTTTGTTTCTATAAAAACATGATATACAACCTATTAAAAAAGCGAAGATGGCGACACCATCCATCCCGCCAGTAAATCCTAATGGTTTATAGAAAAATTGCCCAAAGGCATCAAGCAGCCAAATAATATCAAATGGTGATGAAGGAAAAGCTCGTCTCCAAGATGTTAATAAATCTTCGTTTCCACCAATTTTACGTATAAAACCAAAATAACATATAGCAAAACTTAATAACCAACTTGCCGAAATTACTAAAATATTTGTAATTTTTAGTTTTTGCTTGCTGATGATACTAATTAGTAAAGAAGCGATACCAACACCCGCTAAGACAAAAATTGCTGGATGAGAAAACCAGATAGCGATCGCACCTAGTAATGAAACAGTTATTATCTGAGTTCTACTCAATTTGGGATTGCCTAAATGCATTGCTACTAAGCATGAAAGTAAGGCGAGCGCTACATCAGTTGAGTATTGTTTGACTTCTGAAGCATAGTAAACCAAATAATTTAAACTGGCAAAAAGAGCCAAAGCAATTGGAATAGCTGCTTGTGGGATAAATCGCTTAGCTAATTGATAAAAAAGCAACAAAGAAATAATGCCAGAAAATAAAGGAAATAGTCTCAGAGCATATTCATTGTTGCCAAATAATTGCACCGCCAACTTTTCAACGAGCAAAAAACCAATAGGCGCGGCTTGATCGTAATCTAAAGGTTGGAGAAGCTCTAAATACGAACGATTGACGATATTTAATGCCAGAACTGCTTCATCAGCCCATAAAGAGCGATTATACAGATATTGCACCAGCCGTATGAGAATGCCAAAACCAATAATAATCCACGCGAGTTTTGGAGAAGAAAAGAAAGAATTAGCTCTTTGTTTCATTAGAGAATGTCTAAGAAGTTTCCACCGCTACTTGCTATAGGGTGAGCTAGTTTACATTGACGAAAAATCGTCTTCATTTGGACTATTTGAGTGCTTGGGTAGAAAACATTTTTGATTCAGACATTCTCTGACACTTGCGCTGTAAGGTAGGATTAGAACGGGAAAGATTAGGTATAGTTAGGGTTAAAATTTATATTCTTTTGAAAACTGCCGTAATTACAGTAGCTGGTACGGCTTCTAATACAAGTATCTCTTTACCATTATTAACAACAGTGCCTGTCCAATTTACTGTATTGCCAAAATTATCAGTAAACTTGGCACTAAAAGTACAATCTTCTTGCACTGAATATGTACCAGAATAGTTAGACTTTGTTATGTTGCCATTAAAACTTACAGTATCATTTCCATTCAAATTCTCTTGCCCGTCAAAGTTTATAGCTCCAGTCTCAGCAAACAACACAGGAAGAACATTCTCTCTCACTATTTGACCTGATGCTTGAGTCCCATACTTTCCTGCAATACTAGCGTTACTACAAGCTCGTTCAGCTTTAGCTATAGGAATGTTTGCACTTAGTAAAGCAGTAGTAAAGATTAAAGCAAAAAGGTTTTTCATGTTATGTATTTTTCTAGACTTGAAAAAAGATTACACCACGATTTAATTCTAGTTATTCTGGCTTAATAAAAGTTGTTGATTATGCTCTTGGTTAGACCGAATACGGCAAAGGCAGGTATATAGTATACCTGCCTCAGTTTCTATTAGTTTGTTTTTCATGTGCAATAGGCATTTCGCCTATTAGTTTTGTGCCTGAAGTCAGAGACTGCTCTTACCAAGCTACCTGGCTGGAACCAGGTAACAAGAAAATGTGCGCTGCTGCCTTAAGTAAACATTGATGCAAAATATAAGCTTCTTTTTACTCTTCCAATCTCAAAACTGGTAACAAGAGAATAGTGATACTTTGCATCCCCTAATTTAATGCTTTTGGCAATTGTAGATAAAAATGAGCCTTTTATCCTTGAAGATTATTGACAATACTAGGTTTTTGCGTCAATCGGTAAATCACGGCTTTAGTGGCAAACTTGGGTAACGCTAGCATCCGTCGCCAGCGCCAAGGTTCTTGATAAAGACGATACAGCCATTCCAAATGATTATTAGCTAACCAAGCTGGCGCTCTAGATTTTACTCCAGCCCAAATATCAAAGCTACCGCCAACACCAACCCAGACAGACTGGGGACACAAGAAACGGTGTTGTGCAATCCATAATTCTTGGCGCGGCACTCCCAAGCCAACTAAAATTAGCTGCGGTTGGAGTTGTGCCAGAGTTTGTTTTAATTCTTCTGCTTGTGCTGGGGAAATGTAGCCGTGTTGAGTTCCTAAGATGCTCAATGGTACTTGTTTTTGCCAAGCATCTGCGGCTGTTTGAGCTACTCCTGGTGCGCCGCCATAAAAAAATACTCCCGCCTTAGTATCTCGCAGCAGTGACTCTGCTAGTTCAATTCCCGGACACCGTTTGACTTTTTGTCCAAGTAAGAGACGTAAGTATAGTACTACGCCTGCTCCATCTGGAATGACTAACTCTGCCTGACGAATTATTTGAGCCAAGGTAGGATTATGCTCTGCTTGCATCGACATTTCGGCATTGAGCGTCACTACATGAGTTCCTATTCCCTGTTTGATGCGCTGTTGCACCCAACCTGCATAGTCATCTATCAAATGAACTGGTAGCCCCAATACAGAACCAGGCTTTGGTGCCTCCGACATAATTATCCTCAGCTAACCTCGCACAACACTGGTTTCAAGGCTACCTTATTTAGGGACTGGAAGCTAGGGGCTAAGTCGCTTCGCTCCAGTTTTAAGTTTTAAGTTTTAAGTTTTGAGTTAAACGAGCGTTTTTTAACTCAAACCTTAAAACTCAAAACTTAAAACTATTCAAGTCCCCTCCTAGCGGCTTGGCTTGAGAAAACCATCTGCATATAACTCCATTGGCACTAGCTCGACTTTGCCTTTAACTATGACTTTGGAATAAACAATTTTTACCAAAGGCGATTGATTGTGGTTGTATTGAAGTGCCATATTTAATTTCCCTTCTAAGTTAAAAGTATTACAATTATTGGTATTCTTACTTACTAAGCTAAGCTCGTTTTCAGCAAATTCACTTACTTAATGTTTTACATTGACTTGATTAAAGATTGTGAAAAGCAGATCGCAGAAGAAATGTAGATTTGATGAAAAATTAATTATTGTCTCATCAGTAGTAATTAATACTACTGATTAAGTAATGTCTTTTCCAGTAAAATAATTAACAAAATCTTAAGCAAACATTACTCTGCGAGGGTGATCTCGTTCGCTGTGTAAAAAATTCTACAGTTAACGCTCGACGGTCATGCACAAAATGTTTACTAACAATTAACAAAATCTAGATTTAAGTTAGTTGCTCAATAGCTGTGAAGTGTTTGCTATGAAGAAGCGATCTCACGACGACGCGAGTCACCTGCAAACAAGCTGCGCTAATGCCTCATTCCCGAAACCCATAGACGAAAGAATGTATAAATCTGCTGCTCAACTGTTATCCCGCCTGGAATATTACTACCAACAAATCGAAACAATTATTCTTGTCCGTCAAAATCCCATTACAGGTTTACTACCAGCAAGTACCGCCATTACTGCCCATGGGGATTATACCGATGCTTGGGTGCGAGACAACGTTTACAGCATTTTAGCTGTCTGGGGTTTAGCAGTGGCTTACCGCAAAATCGATTACGACAACGGACGTACCTATCAACTAGAACACTCCGTCGTCAAGTTGATGCGGGGCTTGTTGTTTGCCATGATGCGCCAAGCTACCAAAGTTGAGCAATTCAAACATACTCAATCTCATCTAGATGCTTTACACGCCAAGTACAACACTCAGACTGGGGATATTGTAGTTGGCGATGGCGAGTGGGGACATTTGCAACTGGATGCTAGTTCAATTTGGCTACTGATGCTAGCTCAAATGACGGCTTCCGGGTTGGACATCGTTTACACGCTCGATGAAGTGAACTTCGTCCAAAATTTGGTTTACTACATTGGACGAGCTTATCGTACTCCTGATTATGGTATTTGGGAGCGCGGCAACAAAATTAATCATGGTAATGCTGAATTAAACGCCAGTTCTGTGGGTATGGCAAAAGCAGCACTAGAAGCCCTTGATGGACTAGATTTGTTTGGTGTTCGCGGTAGTCAAGCATCAGTAATTCACGTCTTACCAGATGAAATCGCGCGCGCCCGAATTACACTAGAAAACCTGTTACCGCGAGAATCAAGTTCTAAAGAAGTTGATGCCGCCCTTTTAAGCATTATCGGTTTCCCAGCCTTCGCAGAAATCTTTTGCAACCGTA
>QQTW01002728.1_pt1 | contig 12911 bp, 14 predicted proteins | sample 1904831 | NCBI WGS metagenome assembly QQTW01 (sample SAMN09435610, study PRJNA476489) | Subsurface metagenome, whole genome shotgun sequencing project. | reverse complement strand
CGACCTCACCGGGCGCACGGTCGGTTTCGGCGGGGCGGCGAGCATGGTGCAACCGGCGTCCGGGTACATGGTCGCGTCGGTTCTGCGGCGCGCCCCCGATCTCGCAGCGGCGGTCGCCGGGGCGCTCGGCGGGCCGGACGCCTCGGCGCAAAGGGCCGCTGAAGCCGCCTGGGCCGCGCTCTGGCCGCGCGAACGGCGGCGGGCGCGGGAACTCTACCTGTTCGGTGTGGAGTCGCTGATGACGCTCGACAGCACGCACCCTGGACGCGTTCGGCGTCGCCCGGACGATGACGGCGATGTTCCGTTACGCCCCCAACAGCGTCCGCTTCCCGCTGATTCGCACCTCGTTCGGCCCGGAACGGGCTCACCTGCTGCAGGCGCTGAAGTAGCCTTCGCCAATAACGGGCCTGTCCCTACGCTTTCATAGTCTTTCACCGACTAGACACCTCCGCAGAGACGCTTGGATAGACTCTGGACTTAGTATTTGGAACTCGAGCATTCACGCCGGTAGCCCAACTTGATACGGACGGAGCGGCGAAGAACGCTATGTGATACGGGCTAACCTGCCTTTCAACAGGACTCGGTAAGGTACACAGATGAACGCCATCCGCCAACAGGTGACGGTGAGCTACAGCTACCCGGTCCACTTCACCCGAGGCCTTTTCAGGGTAAAAAACCCGCTTTTGGGCGCGACGCTCGCCGCCGACACGCCGCCCGGGACCGGTCCCAAACGGGTGCTCGCCGTTCTCGACGAGGGGCTCACGAAGCACTACCCCGACCTCACTGCCGACATCACAGCGTATTTTGCGGGCCGCGCCGGGCTCGAGCTCGTCGCCGCGCCGCTTCTCGTCCCCGGCGGCGAGGCGACCAAAAACACGCCCGAAAACGTCACGCGGATTCAGGAGGCGGTGCACCGTTACGGCGTCGACCGGCACTCGTACATCGTCGCCGTCGGCGGCGGGGCGCTTCTCGATTTGGCGGGGTACGCCGCCGCGACCGCGCACCGGGGCGTCCGGCTCGCGCGGGTCCCGACGACCGTGCTGTCGCAAAACGACTCGGCGGTCGGGGTCAAAAACAGCGTCAACGCTTTTGGCAAGAAAAACTTTTTGGGAACGTTCGCGCCGCCCCATTCGGTCTTTAACGATTTGGACTTTTTGAATACCCTCGAGCAGCGCGACTGGGTCGGCGGCCTGTCCGAAGCGGCCAAAGTCGCCCTTTTGAAAGACGCCGAGTTTTTCGGGTTTTTGGAGCAGAACGCCCCCAAGCTCAAGAACCGGGACGAAGAGGCCATGGCCTACGCGGTGCGCCGCTGCGCCGAACTGCACTTGGAGCACATCGCTACGGCGGGCGACCCGTTCGAGTTCGGCTCCTCGCGCCCGCTCGACTTTGGTCACTGGTCGGCGCACAAGCTCGAGGCCCTCACGAACTACACGCTCCGTCACGGCGAGGCGGTTGCCGTCGGTATCGCGCTCGACAGCGTCTATTCGCACCTCGCCGGGCTGCTGAGCGAAACCGACCTGCGGCGGGTGCTGGGATTCTTTAGTGAGTTGGGGCTCGAGACCTACGTGCCCGAGCTCGAGGACCCCGCCGTCATCGCCGGGTTGGGCGAATTCCGCGAACATTTAGGCGGGCAGCTCACCATCATGCTACTAGAAGACGTCGGTCACGGCAGAGAGGTGCATGAAATGGACGAGGCGCTCGTCCGCCGCGCCGCGAACGCGCTCAGGGAGGGAACATGGCAGACCGTCAGGGAAGCTGTCCACTAGGGCAAAAAGAACTCATCGACCGCTACTTCATGGAGCACCGCAATCAGGTCCTGGCTATTGCGGCCTTTCTGGACCGGATGGACCGCTCGGTACGTCAGGACGCAGGCGACGAGTTTCGCTTTGTCGCGCTGCAAAAGGCAATCCGGGAACTTACGAGCGGCGACTTCGGGCGCACCGAGCGGGTGCAGCTCCTGCTGAGCGACCTCGACCTCACCCTTCTAGACGAGCGCGACCAACAGGGCGCGTTCGGGGCTCCGAGCCGGGGGGAGGCGGCGCTGTGAAGTACATCGATATGCACGCGCACATGGTCTCACGCACCACCGACGACTACCGGCAGATGGCCCTCACGGGCTGCCTGGCCGTCACCGAACCGGCGTTCTGGGCCGGGTACGACCGCCGCAGCGCCGACGTCTTCGCCGACTACTTCGACCACCTGACGACGTTTGAACCGGCCCGCGCCGCCGAGTACGGCATTAAGCACTACTGCTGGCTCTGCCTCAACCCGAAAGAGGGCGAAGACCGGGCTTTGGCCAAGCAGGTGCTAGCCATCATCCCCGAGTTTTTGGGGCGCGAGACCGTCTTGGGCATCGGCGAAATCGGGCTGAACCGCGTGACCCGGAATGAGCTCGCCACCTTTAAGGACCATGTCGAGTTGGCCTTGGAGCACGACCAACTCATCCACATCCACACGCCGCACCTAGAGGACAAGTACAAGGGCACGAAATGGATTGTCGAGACGCTCGCTGCCGACCCGCGCGTGCGCCCCGAACGGGTGATGGTCGACCACGCCGAAGAGCACACGGTCGGGATGATTCTCGAAAACGGTTTCTGGACCGGGATGACCCTCTACCCGAAGACCAAAGCCTCGCCGAACCGGGCCATCGATATGCTCGAGCAGCACGGTAGTGAGCGCATCATCGTCGCCTCGGCGTGCGATTGGGGGCCGTCCGACCCGGTCGCGGTACCGGACTTTGTGCTCGAGATGCGCCGCCGCGGTCATGACGAAACCCTGATCGACAAGGTCGTGTTGCACAACCCGGCGCGGTTTTTGGGGCAGTCGCCGAAGTTTAGGCTCGAGTTTCCCACCGTAGAGACGCCGGAAACGGGGGAACCGCTCTCGAGTCACGTGTAGAAACAATCAGGGCATGGCGTAGCGCCCGAAGGTTGCACTAGTCAACGCAGAGCGAGCGGCAGGTAGAGAAAACGCTGCTCGCTGTCTTTTGGCGACAATCGCAACCGTATACAAAAATAGGTAAGTACGATAGTATATACATCAGAATATGGCGAGGTTTCAATGGGATGACGCGAACCTCGAGCATATCGCCCGACATGGTGTTGACGATGTTGAGTTCGAGGCGGCGGCTACCGCCCCTGAGCGTGTACATCTTTCTGCTCACAGCGGCAACACAGGTTATATCGCCCAAACCGAAACTGGCCGCATACTGGTCGTCATCTTGAAGCGTTTAGGACCTGAAATCTGGAGACCTGTAACCGCTCGCGACGCGACCACGACTGAAAAGAAATCCTACCGGAGGCGAAAAGGATGAAGTTTATTCCCCTAACCGACCCTAGCCAAATCCCCGACGCGATGACCGAGGACGAGGCGCGCACCTTTTGGGACACGCACGAAATTACCGAAGAGTACCTTGCCAAAGCGCAAGTTTCAGACGACGACGGCCCCCCGATTCGTGAGCGCCGCGCGGTTCAGTCTAGGGCTATCTCAATTCGCTTTGAGAACAACACTGCTGAACGCCTCAAGCATTTAGCCGCGAAAAAAGGGATGGCGTATCAAACGTTGCTCAAGCAGTTTGTGCTCGAGCGCCTCTATGAGGAAGAAAAACGGGACGGGTTGCTGAAGTGACGGCACGTAGCGGCTTGTGAAGCTTAAAGACACGCACCTCACCTACTGCACCAACATCCACCCGGCAAGGGGCTTTCGGGAGGTCTGGGGGAGCCTCGAGCAGCACACGCTCCCGCTCAAAGCGGCCCTCTCCCCTGCCGCACCGTTCGGCGTCGGCCTCCGGCTCTCGGGCGAGGAGAGTAAAGAGATTCTTGAGGGCGACACCCTCGAGCGGTTCAAGGCTTGGCTGAGTGAGCACGGCCTCTACGTCTTCACCATGAACGGCTTTCCGCACGGCCCCTTTCACGGCGAGCCGGTCAAGGCGGAAGTTCACGCCCCCGATTGGCGCACCGAGGAGCGGGTCGCCTACACCTTGCGTTTGGCGGACGCCCTGGCCGAACTCTTGCCGGAAGGCGTCACAGGCGGCATCTCGACGAGCCCGCTGTCGTACAAGGCTTGGGTTGACGAGAGTGACGAAGGAGTGTGGCGGCACCTCACCGAGAACGTCGTGCGGGTCGCCGAACATCTTGCGAAATTGCACGACGAGCGGGGCGTGCGGATTCATTTGGACCTCGAGCCCGAACCCGACGGCCTGCTCGAAAACATGGCCGAACTCACGGCTTTTTTCGAGCCTTGGCTGTTAACAACCGGGGCCGCGATGCTCGCCGAGAGGCTGAACGTCAGCGCAAACGCGGCTAGAGAAACCTTGCTCACGCACGTTCAGGTCTGTTTCGATACCTGTCACGTCGCCCTCGCTTACGAAGAACCCGCCGACGTTTTGGTCCGACTCAAAACGCTCGGTATCCGGGTCGGGAAGGTGCAGGTCAGTTCGGCGCTCGAGCTCGACCCGCAACACCGCGACGCGGCCCGCGACCTCGGCCCCTACAACGAGCCCGTCTATCTGCATCAGGTCATTCAGAAGAACACGAGCGGCACCCTGACGCGCTTTCCCGACCTGCCCGAAGCGCTCGCCCGGCCCGTCGCCGGGGACGCCGAACTCTGGCGGGTGCACTTTCACGTGCCGGTCTTTCTCGAACGAACCGAGACGTTCAGGACGACGCAAAAAACGATTCTGGAGACGCTCGAGCTTTTACAGCGAGAGGGTTTTACGGAGCACCTCGAGGTCGAAACCTACACGTGGAGCATCCTCCCCGACGGGCTCAGACTCGATCTCACCGCCTCCATCGAACGCGAACTCAGGTGGGTGCGGGACGCTTTGTGAACGCGCCCGTTCTGTCACACTGAGGGGTGTTCAAAGAAAGCGTCCCGCTCGAGAACGGCGTCTACGGAGCCCTCGCCAACCGCCCGCGGGTGCCTTTGGCGCAGAGCAGCAACTTCTGGCTGCTCACCGCCGCCGTCTATGAACCTTTATGGCGCAAGAGGTCGCTAGGTCTCCTCACGCGCGGGGCGTTCTCGACGGAGCGGGAACTCGAGCTGCTGCTCGCCTGGCTCAAACCGGAGCCGGGGGAGCGCGTCCTCGACGCGGCGGCCTCCGGCGGCCTCTACGCCCGGACGCTCCTGCAGGCGCAGCCCGAGCTAGACGTGCACGTACTCGACTTCAGCAGGGCGTTTCTCAAAAAAGCGCAGGGGTACGCCGAGCGCGACGGGGTCAAGCCGACCTTCGTCCTGGCTGACGTGCGGGCTCTCCCCTACCGCGACGGCGTCTTTGACGCCCTCGTCTGCGGCGGCTCGCTCAACGAATTCACCGACCTGCCCCGGACGCTAAGCGAGTTTGCCCGCGTGCTGAAGCCGGGCGGGCGGATGTGGCAGATGTACCTGACCCGCGCCGAGGCTTGGCCGGGGCGTATCGGTCAGGGACTCACGCGGTTGTCGGGGCTGCGGTTTGTGACGGCGGCGGGGCTCGAGGCCGAGGCGCAGAACGCAGGATTCAGGCTCGAGCGGGCGCAGTACCGCGGGCCGGTCGCGCTCGCGCTCTTTCGCCGGACGCCGTGACGTTCGGGTGCCGGGCGTCGGCAACCACGCGGGCGCTAGCCTTAACCGTTCGTTTATATCGTGTGCGTTCTTACATTAGCGGGGCCGGTTCTAGCTTACGGTACGGGGGAAAGCCATTCTCGAGGGGGTTACACCGTGAGCTTTATTCTATGGTTGGTTATCGGAGCGTTGGCGGGCTGGATCGCCAGCATCATCATGAAGACCAACGCGCAACAAGGGCTGCTGATCGACATCATCGTCGGCATCATCGGCGCGTTTATCGGCGGCTACGTCGTGAGATTTTTCGGCGTCGATCCGGACGCCAACCTGATCATCAGCCTCATTACGGCGGTTGTCGGCGCGGTTATCCTGCTCGCCATCATCAAGGCTGTGCGCCGCAACACCTAGCCGCATACCGAACGACGTCTGACGAAGCAAGGTCCGGGGAACGCTCCCCGGATTTTTTGTGTCGCTTCTCTGCGGCGCTTTCTTGTGGCACTACACCTCCGCTAGCGCCCGCGTCGCGGCGTTAAAGCCGCACATCCCGTGAACGCCACCGCCGGGCGGGGTCGACGACGAGCAGAGGTAGACGCCCCGCAGCGGCGTCCGGTACGGGTTCGGGCTCAGCACGGGCCGCGCCAGAAGTTGCCGCCAGTCCTGCACGCCGCCGCCGATGTCGCCGCCGACGAGGTTGGCGTTTTGGCGTTCCAAGCCCGCCGGGGCGCTCACGTTGCGGGCCAAGACGAGCTTGTTGAAACCGGGGGCGAAACGCTCGAGCTGCCCCTCAATTGCACCCGTCATGTCTACTCTTGAACCGTTCGGGACGTGACAGTACGCCCAGAGCGTGTGCTTCCCCGCGGGGGCTCGAGTCCCGTCGGCAACCGTTTGTTGGGCAACCAGAACGAACGGCTTTTCCGGATGCCGACCGCGCTTGACCTCGAGCTCGGCGTGCGCGATTTCAGCCAGTGTGCCGCCGAGATGAACCGTGCCCGCCTGCGTCGCCGCTTCCGCCGCCCAGGGGACCGGCCCGTCTAGGGCGTAGTCGAGCTTGAACACCCCGGCCCCGTAGCGGTAGCGCGACAGGCGGCGGCGGTAGGATTCCGGCAGCGTCCCGTCGGCGAGTTCGAGGAACTGCCGCGGCGTCACGTCGAGAAGGGTCAACCCGGTTTCGGGCAACTCGCTCAGGCGCGTGACGGGCGCGTCCGTCAGGATTTCGCCGCCGAGCGCCCGGAAAAGCGCGGCGAGCGCGTCCGTCATTCGCCCCGCCCCGCCCGCCGGAAAGGGCCAGCCGACCCGGTGCGCGAGCGTACCCAAAACGAGCGCGACCGCCGTCGTCGTGAGGGCGGAAAGCGGCAAAACGGAATGTGCGGCAAGCCCGGCGAGGAGGGCGGGAGCGGCCTCGCCCTGAAAAAGGGCGCGGGCGACGAGCGTCGTCGGCGGGCCGCCGCGGAGGCCGAAGCGGGCGAGCTCGAGAGGATACTCGGGCAGCCGGAGGAGCGGGCCGAGCACGGCGTTTTCGAGCCCTTCCCAAGCTCGCACCGGCTGCCCGAACAGCCATTCATAAGCCGCCCCGTCCCGCCCGAAACCCGCCGCCGTCTCCTCCAGCGACCGCCGCTGCACCGCCGCCCTACCGCCGTCTAGCGGGTGCGCGAGCGGCAGTTCGGGGTGAACCCACTGCAGGCCGTGACGCTCTAACGGCAGCGTGCGAAAAAACGGCGACGCGACGCCGAACGGGTGTACCGCCGAGCCGAGGTCGTGTACGAAACCGGGCAGCGTCAACTCGGCGGAGCGGAGGCCGCCGCCGAGCGTGGGCTTAGCCTCGAGCAGCGCCACCTTTCGCCCCGTCTGCGCCACGGTAATCGCCGCCGCGAGGCCGTTCGGCCCGGAACCGACGACGACGGCGTCGTAACGGAGGTGCTCGAGCCGGTCGCGTAATGTCGTCACCAAACCATTATCGGCCCGCCGTGCGTAACTTACTCGGCCTGCGGAACACAAAGCCGCCTAATCTTTCTGTGCAGCGGTCAAATAGAGGTCGTAGCGGGTGTTTTTGCTCTCCAAACGCCCGTCGGGTTTCGCGTCTCCCAAAAACGGCGCACCCGCCGGGCGTTTGACGACCACGCGCCGCAGGGCCGCAGCCCGCGCCGCCGCCAACAGCCCCGCCGCGTCGTCGTCCGGGCCGACGAGCAGCCGGAAGAGGCGCATCTCTTTTTTGGGCAGGGCGCTTTTGGTCCGGTGCGGGTACATCGGGTCGAGATAGACCACGTCGGGCGGCTCGAGCGTCTTCAGGAGCGTTGCCGCCTCCCCGACCTGTAGTGTCATCCGCGCGGCGATGGCGGCCACGTCCGGGTCGGCGCGGGCGCGGCGCAGGGCGTCGGCCAACAGCGCCCCGACGACCGGTGAGCGCTCGAGCAGCGCCACGTCCGCCCCAAGCGCCGCCAACACGAAGGCGTCCTGCCCCGAGCCCGGCGGTCGCGTCGGTGACGGTGAGGGGCGCGCGTCCCTTACCCTTGAGGCCGACGGCCCGCGCCAGGGGCTGAGCGCGTCCGCCCCCGTGCAGGCGGCGGTGCGCGGCCCGCCCCGACGCGAAATCGGCGTAGACCGGCCCGGCGTCGTCGGCGGCGCGTTCACGGAGCTCGAGACGTCCGCGCGTCACGCGCAGCACGAGGTCGGCGTCGGCCTGATTGACGAGCGGCAGCGAAAGCTCGTCGGCGAGCCGCCGCGCCTCGAGCTCCATACCGGTTTCCCAAGCGACCGCTACCCGCGAAGAACTCACCGAGACCTCACCGCTCGAGCATAACGCGCCCCGAAAAGCCGCGCCCGCACGGGCCGAAGTCAGGCGAGCAGGCTAGTCGTTCTCGCCGGATTCGTCCTCGTCACCGCTGTCATCGTCGTCGTCGTTGTCGTCGTCGTCGTCGTCGTCGTCATCTTCACCGCCGCCCGAGCCACCCCCCCGGACCGCTGTTGTCCCCGCCGTCATCCGAACCGCCGCCGCTGTCATCGCCGTCGTCAGGGTTGTCGCCACCACCACTGCCCCCGCCGTCATCCGAACCGCCGTCACCTGAACCGCTGTCGCCACCGCCCGAGCCGTCGTCACCGCCCGAGCCGTCGTCACCGCCGTCAGGATCATCCTCACCGCTATCGTCGCCGTCGTCGGGATTGTCATCGCCAGGATTGCCATCGTCGGGATTGTCGCCACCGTTGTCGTCGCCACCACCGTCGTCGCCCGAACCGTCGTCGCCCGAGCCGTCGTCGCCGTTATCGCCGCCGTTATTGTCGTCATCGTCGCCGCTGCCGTTGTCCTCGTCGTACTCCGCGTTGTCACCGCCGAGGTCAACCTCGAGCTCGAACACCCCGTCGAGCGCGACCTCGAGCTCGAACTCCAGAACCTGAGCGCCCCGCGCGTAGTCGGCTTCGGTTTCGCTCGGTTCGGCCTCGAGGTCGGTGCGCTGCCACCCCGAACCCGTCAGCTCGCCGTGAAAAAAGTTGTACACGTCCCCCAACGAGTCGTTGACGAAGAACGTGACGCGCGTGTCGTCGCCGTCCTCGGTATAGCTCACATCGGTCGCGCCCGGGTAGGCGGGCAGCGAGGCCGCCCGGTTGAAAGGTCCGTTGTAGACCGAATCGCTGCTGCACGCGCCTAAAACAAGTCCTAGAAGTCCTGCCCAGAGATATTTCACGCTTTTCCCCCAACCTTGTGCCGACAAGCTGCCTCGTCGTCCGACCGAACGTCTGAAATCTGCTTCTTCTACCCCAAGCTAAACAAGCGTTCCTTAATACCGGCTTAAGTCGGACTCCATAAGAGCAGGAAGTACGTCGCCGACGCTTTTTTCGCCGGGCGACGATAAGACTAAAGTCGGATGTTAAGAGGCCTACGCGCGGTCGGGCTCGAGCAGCCGCCACAAGGCCGGGGCGGTGAAGTCCTGAATAACGAGCCCCGCGCCCGCATTCATGAGGAGCGCCGGGTGTTGCGTCGTCGCCACCCCGACCGTAAAGATACCCGCGCCGACCCCCGACCGCACCCCATTAACCGAGTCCTCGAACACGACCGCCTCATGAGACCCTATGCCGAGCAGCTCGAGCGCCGCCGTGTAGGGCAGCGGGTCAGGTTTGCCGCGTGGCAAGGTCTCGCCGTAGACGAGCGGCTCGAAGGCGTCCATCAAACCTGTTGCGCCGAGCAGGTACGTGACATTGTCGCGCGGGGCGCTTGTGACGAGGGCGATAGCCAGACCCCTATCCCGCCCCCAAGTTAGCAGTTCGCTCAGCCCGGCGAGCGGTTCCCAACGCTTCGCCGACGCCCTAAAGCGCGACTCCTTGCGGTCCATCAGACTCTGCCGCGCCGCGTCGGTCTCGTCCGGGAAGTAGTCGCGGAAAATCTCCGGGTTGGGCCGCCCGGCGATACGCACGTCGTACTCGTCCCGGCTGAGCGGTTTGCCGAGGCTCGAGAACAGTTCGGTAAAGGCACTGAAGTGCAGGTTGTCGGTGTCGATAAGCGTGCCGTCCATGTCGAAGACGAGCGCACGCAGAGCGGCGGCGCGGAGGGGTGCAGGGGGCGTCATGGAAGCAGTCTATGCCGTACAGGTCAGGCGAAATTCGCAGCCTGACGAAGCCGTCCCGAAAAGCTCACAGATACCGATTGTCGGCGTCACAGGGGGTTCACAAGGTACTACAAAAATGCTACTATCGGAACACGCACGAGCTTCGGATGCTTTGTGTTTCTCTATATTCACCCACAAATCATAAGCGGAATGCTTTTATAGCCTAAGAACCGCAAGCTGTACAAGACAGGAGATTTCGATGAGCAACCAACACCTTGCCGAACGCCGCCGCCGGGCCGTCACCCCCGCCGCCTACTCGTCACACCCGGTCTATCCGGTGCGGGGCGAGGGCGCGTACGTCTGGGACGCCGACGGGAAACGCTACCTCGACTGGACGGTCGGTATCGCCGTCATGAACGTCGGGCACTCGCACCCGAAAGTGATCGGGGCCGTGAAGGCGCAGGCCGAGGCGTTTCAGCACCTCTGCTTCGCCGTCGGGATGAACGAGACGTACATCAAACTGGCCGAAAGGCTCAACGAGATTGCGCCCGGCCCGTCGGAAAAGCGCACATTCCTGGTCAACTCGGGTGCGGAGGCGGTCGAGAACGCCGTCAAAATCGCCCGCGTCGCGACCGGACGGCAGGGGATCGTCGCCTTCACACACGCCTTTCACGGGCGCACGCACATGGCGCTCTCCCTGACCGCCAAGGCGAACCCCTACAAGGCCGGGTTCGCCCCCCGCGCCGCCGAAATCTACCGGGCGCAGTATCCGTATCTGTACCGCAACCCCTGGGGCGCGACGACCGAGGCCGAGGTCGCCGAACGGGCCTTAGCCGCACTTAAAGACCAGGTTCACACCGTCATCGGGGAAACGGAAGTCGCGGCGTTTATGCTCGAGCCCGTCGCCGGTGAGGGCGGCTTCATCCCGGCCCCGCGGGCGTTTCTGGAGGGCCTGCAGGCTTACGCCAAAGAGATCGGGGCGCTCTGGATCGACGACGAGGTGCAGTCGGGCATCGGGCGCACGGGGGCGTGGTGGGCGGTCGATCACTACGGCCTCGAGCCCGACTTGGTCTGCTCCGCGAAGGCGCTCTCGTCCGGTTTTCCGCTGTCGGCGGTTGTCGGCAAGGCCGAGGTGATGGACAAGCTTTCGCCCGGTCAGCTCGGCAGCACCTTCGGCGGCAACCCGGTAAGCTGCGCGGCGGCTTTGGCGACCCTTGAAGTCATCGAAGAAGAGGGGTTGCTCGAGCGTGCCCAGGAGATCGGCGCGGTCGCCATGGACAAACTCCGGACCCTGCAGCGGGAAATGCCCCAAATCGGCGACGTGCGCGGGTTGGGCGCGATGGTTGGCGTGGAGTTCGTCACCGGACCGGACAAGACGCCGAACCCCGAGGCGGCGCAGGCCGTCCTGGAGCACGCCCGGAACGACGGGTTGCTGCTCCTGACGACCGGTACCTACGGCAACGTCATCCGGTTGCTGCCGCCGCTGCGGATGAGCGACGCCGAACTGAACGAGGGGTTGGAGAAGCTCGAGCGGGCCGTCCGGGCAGTGCTCGAGCCGGTAGCGGTCAGCGCGTAAGTTTAGATAGACGACAGCTCGGCGCAGCGAAGAGCCGGGTTACGAGCCCGGCTTTTTCTATAGGTATTGCTTGACGAGTTCTCGAAACACCGCCGAGCAAGCAGCTTTGGCTTTGTCATCCGCTTGGTTGGTCGCGCATACGACCGCTTTGCTTTTGGAAAGAGCCAAACCGATAACGGCATACGATAAGGTGTTAGAACCGGCGTGAGTCAGCCCGCTACCGCCCGCCCACTCTGAATGAAATACGCCCCAACCGAGCGCGTAGTCGTCCAAAACGGGTGTGTGAAGTAGCTCGAGCGTCTCCTTCTTGAGTAGCGGCGGCTCGCCCATGAGATGAAACGCCGCGTGCTTTGCAAAATCGGTGATGGTCATGTGAACCGTACCGGCAGGCGACAGATAGATAGGATTGTCTGCTTCCGGCCCCGGTTCGACGGGTTCCGGGTCGTGACCCCAAGGTTCGTCGACTTGGCCGGGCATACCTGCCGCGCCGAAACCTGCCGAGGTCATTCCCAACGGTGTAAAAAGCTCTTGGTTGAGAAGTGTCTCAAACGGCGTTTGGGTAAGCTGCTCAAGCACCGCACCCGCGACGCTGTAGCCTATGTTGGCGTAGTCGTAAACCTCGCCGGGCGCGTAAGGCGGGTTTCTTTTCAAAAGGTCCGACACCAGAAAGGCCCGCTCTTCAGTCGGCGTCAGCCCATCCGGCATATCGTCCTCTTCGTCGTCGTCATATCCTCCCGACGCAACAAACTTGTTTCCCGGCATCCCGGCAGTGTGCGACAAAAGCTGTTTGAGGGTCGCCGGTCGGTAGCCGGGGTGAATCTCTACATCCGAAAAAACTTCACCGAGCTGCGTCTCCCAAGACAGCACACCCCGCTCGACCAAAATCCCCGCCAGCGTCGCCGTCATCGCCTTCGCGCACGACCCGATGTGATATTTGTCGCTCACCGTCACAGGCGTCGCGTCGCCGCGTTTGCGCACCCCGACCGCCCGGCGGCGTGAATCTCTGAACCATATACGACGGCGGCGGCGAGCGAAGGTACGTCGGTGTCGTCAAGCAGCGGTTGTAACAAGTCGCTGAGGTTTTCCATAGATGATTTCACCTGAGAAAGATTCCCCATACCGACGCTGCGAGCTCATACTGCCTGCTTCCTAGTGCAGACGACTCATAGGCGTAAGTTAGCCCATTTTTTGATAAAGTGGACCAAGGAGACGGTATGACCAAGGTCAACATCCATGAGGCCAAGACGAACTTTTCACGGCTC
>QQTW01002727.1_pt1 | contig 12913 bp, 9 predicted proteins | sample 1904831 | NCBI WGS metagenome assembly QQTW01 (sample SAMN09435610, study PRJNA476489) | Subsurface metagenome, whole genome shotgun sequencing project. | reverse complement strand
ATCGATTTGCGTTTTTGGTTAATCGTTGATTTTGCTGAGATTATATCTCGGCACCCCAGGTGTATTTCCTGAGATTACTGTGTCATTGGTATATCAAAGATGTTTCCTGAGATTTGTATCATTGGTATCAAAAATCTTTACCTGAAGAAGACGAAGAATGAGAGAGGAAGGATATGAATTCTATATACAATGGGTATTTGGTGATGGTCGTGTCATTTTGATCTGCTACACTGTATGAAGCATACTTACTCATATCGATTGAGTAGCAGCGAGTGTGATACAATTGGTAGTAGTATCAAGTAGTAGCAGTTGACACTACTAGTAGTACGATCGAGTTGTAGCAGTTGACACTACTAGTACTATCGAGCAGATTAATGGGGTTTGAAGAAGATAAGAGAATCAAATGTATAAAAGAATAGAAGACGGGGTCATTGGTCGCCCGTCAATAACGATTATAAGACGTCCGTCTTCAGGTCCCAGGTCGGCTTCAACGACACCGCAATCTCGCCCTTGGTGCCGACGACTTCCTTGGGCAGCCGACTGACGCGGTAGGCGCCGGCGCGCATGCTGTGCAGCTGCGCCGCCGACATGGCGGTACCACCGGTACGGCCGCTCCTGATGCTGCCGGAGTCACTGCCGCCAGCGTCGCTGTTCTTGAAGCGCGGCGAAGGGGCGAAATCAAGCGCCGTGAAGGTGCCGGATTTGCGGAGGGCGTGTCTAGAGAAGATCTCATCAGCTTCGACTCAATATGCAAGATTGAAGAGATAGAAACGTACGGGCTTGGCATGACCGATAGATCATCGAATGATGACGCGAGAGGAACATGCGCCGGCAACGAAGGAGAAAAGGGTCGCAGTCCGCCGAGAGGACTCTCTGGTCGACCCGCTTGTCGCTCCTTGTACGACGACGGCGGGGCAAAGTCGATCGGGGCCGCAAAGGAGTCCTCCGTCATGAGATGCGGCGTCGGGAGCATCCGCAGGGGCGCCGGCGGTGGGGCCGGCCTTCGCTGCGGCGCTCGACCTCGGGCCATCGGACCGTTGCCATACTGTCCCGAGGCGGACGAGAAGGCCCGCGGTCCCGGAGAGGGGACGCCGCTCATCGAGAACTGCGGGAAGTGTCCACCGCGCTGTCGGGGCGGCGCGCGAGGGGGCGGCGTCATGGCTCGGCGGGTCACGGGCTGCGCGTACGGCGCTCGCGACGTGACGAACTCGCGCCGGTCAACGTCATGATACGTCGCTCCACCCTGGTACGCTTGGTCGTAGTCCTCGTAGTATGCCGGCACCTCGCGAGGCGGTCCCGCCTTGGACTCTTCAAAGTACTCCTTGTAGAAGGACCGGATCCGGTTCGCCCGTTGCTCGGGGTTGTCCGTCGCATCCTCCGGCGGCAGGGGCCTTAGCCCGACGGACAACCTCCGGACGTCGTAGCCCATCGCACCGACGCCGGAATCTTCGGCCGACGACTCTGGAATCGTGATGGAAGGGATCGTGAACTTCTCGGCCGCCTGCTTGGAGGATTGTCGTGGCGGGATTCGGCCGGGATGACCCTCGTCGTCGATCCGACTGACCTCGTCCGACAGATCCGTGCTCGCGGACGAGTTGACGACCGAGGCGATCATGGATCGAGGCGGCTCGACATGATGAGGTCGGGTCGACCCGCCCGCGACGCGGCCGAAGGACGAGGGATCGTCTCTTGACGGCTCCGACAGCTCGGACTGGAGCGTGCTTCGCTGAGTGGTCTGACCTCGAGCCTCCTGCTTGCCGCTCGACGCAGGTTCGGCGGCGTTAATCAGTGCGCCCAGGTAGTTGTTACTTCTACGCATGTCGCGGTCGACATACGAGTCCCTCGGCTCGTTTCCACCAGCAGAGGAAGGGGCCAGATGGACCTGAGGTGGGGCTGGCAGCGAGTCCTTCCGGGCTGGCGGCACCGTCGGCTGGGCGGACGAACGAGGCGGCGAATACTCCAGGCCACCAACGGACTCGAGCACGGGTAGGCTCGGCGGCGGAGGGGTCGTTCTGGACGTCTTGGCCGCGTTCTTCAAGAGACCTTGGTCCATCCCATCGCGGCCAGCAGCCATGGATCCGGCAAAGCTCGAGGCCTCGTCCGGCTCTCGCCCGGCCGGGTACGATCGCATCGAGGTCCCGTCGTTGCCGAGGAAGGTCGTGGCCGGACGATAGCGGTCATCCTGCTGGTTGATGGTGCGCGAGAGCGAGTGCAGAGACTCGCGCGAGCCGTGCAAGCCCGGGGGCAGCACATATGGACTACCCAAGTCCAACGACAGACCACGCGTGTGAGCTGCACCGGCGCCCTTGGCATGCGCGTTCGTCATCTCTGGCCCGCCTCTCTTCTTGCGGCCTTTGCCGTCAAAGGCGCGGTCGAGCGTGTCATCCATGCCGAAATCGAGGGACTTGTGCTTGTCGTTGGCATCCTCTTTTCGTAGCCGGCGAAGGTGCCTCCGGTGCAGCACGACGAAGACCACAATCGCAATCACCAGGGGAATGCTGCAAGATCCATCAACACGACTCCTCGATCATATCAACCAAGGCCTACTCACACGATACCGAGTACGATCGGCAGGGTCATATTTCTCGCGCCAATTGGCTTCTCGCATCGGGCCGATTTGTCCCCCGGTTGACATGAAGTGGTCTCGCTCGAGGCAGACGAGGTCGATGATCCTTTCGATCGATCATCACTGCTGCCCTGTGGGGTTCTCGGGACCAATTTCGCCGCGGCAGCACCCTCAAGAAGCGTGGCAGGGAGTTCGGCGCCGTTCAGAAAGTCAGAAGGACCCTCCTGAGACGACGATGTACGTTGGACCAGATGCCAGGCATGGTGGGTATGATGGGATCGATGCCTCATATCTTCATGTAGCCGTCGTAGAAGTAACTGCGATATCGTCAGACCAAGGTCATCGTATGCCCGCGGCCTTCGCCCGACCACTCGAAGATCGCACACATACAGCAGAACCTCCGCTGACCGTCAACCCCTTGTTTGCAACGTCGAAGCGCCAGTAACTGTTGCAATGCAGAGAACGAGGCTGAGTGAAGGATGGCAGTAACGATGGTCTATCGGCAGCACCAGGCGGCGGAGAAGATGTAAGGAATCGTCAATGAAAAAAGAGAGCGACTACGGTCAGTGATGTTGGCGTTAGGATCCGTGGGATGCTGACAGCTCCTGGATTGTGAGATATTAAAGGCCGACCAAAAGACCCGCTACCAACGTGAAGAGAAGCAGAAAGAATGACGAGAAGGATGAACAAAGGAGTGACTTGAGGGACTGCAGTGGAAGAGGAAGAGAGTGAGGAAGAGGAAGAAGGAGAAGGAATGGCTGATGCTAAAAATTGAACGTCAAGAGGGAGTTGGAGAGAGAGAAAGACAGAAGAAGGGAGAGGGAAACAGATGAGAGGAGGGAGAAACCGAGAGGGATTGACACTGCTACAGCGGGAATGGCGGTAATTTGGCCCTGAGTCCTCGTACCTCCGTCTAGCGAGAGGTCAATTATCCAATCACGAGCTGACCGTCCATTTGGGGTATAGCGTGGACGGCCTGATCGGCTCTCGCTCTCAGCCGATTGGATCGTCTGCCGACCACACAGGGGTATCTCGCTCTCCGTTGGCTGCCGTGCCCTAACCCTAATCTCTCACGATTCCTTTTTTCGAGGTCCCCTTTTCCTTTTGGCCTCCACCTTGGTCTTTAATCTCAGGTGGTTCGAAAATATCGAGATGAGGAACTGGTCGCTTAGGGCAGTAGCCACCTCGGCATTAATGACATAAGGTAATTTCGTATCACGTGATTAACGCCAACCGTTGTCTACCGCTGATATGCGTCGAACATTGACTGCAGTAACAATGCTGTGCCGCAGCAGATCCCAATGTTGAAGACCGGATGAACAGCTGCCACCAAAAGTTGCCGTTTGGTTTCACGGTACTCCGTACGAGTACATTGAATCTATACTTATATCTCTTCTGCAATCTCCGTCCCTGTGAAACTCATCTCAGCCCACTTGTACTTCTGACATTTCAATTCCAACAAAAAGCTGAGCCGCAAGGTCGATGGCTGGTGATTACGCCCTGATGAACGGATCAGGTAGCTGAGCAGGTCATCGATCGAGGTTGATAAGTCTGGTCCTTGTAGGGCAGAGATTTGCTCCTGGTAGAGATGAATACAAAGCGCTCCAAATGACCATGACGATTTAAATGTAGAAAGAGTTCTGGACAGAGGCATTCACGTAGCCACCAGCGCCCATACGACGTCACATCTCAGGCTAAGGTTAGGCTCATATACATGCTGTGTAGATGAGTGACAACCCATGTTATTGTCCTACTGTATTCTCAGGCTGTTTAGAATGAGATTTGGTGGGATGCATTGTGTTCGTACAAGCTGCTACCAGCCGGTGCGATGCGCAGGTGGACCTACGCCCAATCGGAAAATCGACACACGTGTCACGATGTTCGACGAATTTCCGGCCACCCCAGCAGGTAAGTTTTGATTCCTACCTCGTCAGACGTTCGACGGATCTCGGGCCACCTTACCCTGCTGAGCTTGCCTTCTACGTCATCCATTCGTCGAATTTCGGGTCGGATCAGCTCACTTGATTCTGACGTCGCCAGACGTCAGACGAATTTCAACTCGAGCTACTGAGCTCCTACGTTCGTCATACATTCGATAAATTTCGAGTTTCTTACATAGGGATGGCTCGTACGTCTTGAAGGAGCCTGACTTCAAGGTCAATGTCATGAATGAGTCTGAATGGTAGGATGGTCTATTATATGTATATAGTCGATGAATAATCTAAGCTTGACTCAATCTATTTGTACAACAATTTCTGGCGTATTTGAGCTCAGATTCCAGAGCTCAAATCTTCAGCGAGGCGGGTGATGGTAGCCTCGACGTCACCAGCTTTACCAGCTTCTTCCGCATCTCCAGCATCTTCAAAATCTTCAAAATCTTCCGACGTACGCTTCATAAGAGCATCCTTCATCCGTTGGGTCCAGTCGATGTGACGGAGGAATAAAGTCACGTGATGACGATGCGTGAGGCTGGCGTCATCAAGACACCCAGTCTTGAGGTTTTGGTAGAGCGTGTCTGCCGGACGTGAACGTGGGTAGTACGAGTCGTTGTCGAAGAATGACCGTACGAGGGTATGATCCATGATGACATCTTAAGCGACGGTGGTGGTCGGTTCGTTAGATGATACGCTAGATGAGGTCGATGGTGGGTCGAAGAGAATTAGATCGAGCCGGCACGTCTGGTTGAAGTCAATCACCCAGAACGCCGCGTCGTCAGAGCTCATGTCACTCACGATAACGAACTCGACGTCCCTCGCATCGTTGTAGCTGGTCCAGGGTAAGGTAGCCAGCATTTGGCCCATCGTCTTGGCAATGATATCAACCCGCGGAAGAATTCTCGCCGCCGAAAGGGTTGAATATCTAGTCCGATCGAGCGGGTAGTTGACGGTTGGTCATTAAGTCAAACAGATCCTAAATGGATGCTGGATGATTCCATAATAGAATGCTCAAATTCTTCGTCGAACTCTTGACGACTTTTTGTCATGTCGAACAAACGTTAGATGAATGTTGGGCAACATCATGAAAGAATGCTTAGATTCTTCGTCGAGCTCAAGACGGTTTGTCATCAAGTCAAACAGATCTGGAATGCATGACGAGGAAAGCATGTTCGTTGATTTCAGAATGCGTTGATCTGCCCGTGCCCTCAAGATGATCATCGATTCACCAAAACGAAGACGGTTGGAGGAAAGATGGATCTGATATATAGGTTGGTGATACTTGGAAGTTGCCTGATTCTGAGGTTGATGGTCGTGATGCTGGTAGTAGCTTGTAGCTCAATTAGGGTGCTGTGGTAGTACAAAGTAGTACCAAACCTCAACCCTAGCGTACCCCACCGTACTAGTAGTAGCTGTACCCCACCAACATTAGTACCACCACCACTAGAACTACCACTAATCTAGCGATGGTGAGACCCACATCAAGTGGGACCCTCCATTTCGCCTCACCAAAACCTAAACGCCTTACGCGAAAAGAGCCCCACCTAACTCACACCCACCTCTCCACCACTTACCACTTTGTTGTTTGAATGATGGATATGGAGCAAGCGTGGTAAGATATCTGCTCTTCTTCGGCGGGCGTTGCGGCACGCGTCAAGCGAGTTGAGATATCCTATTTGCTTCTACTTGCTCTTGATCGATTTGGACGAGGAGGCGCTTGGCTCGCAGTCAAGCGGACGGCTATCAAGATGGCGATGTCGATCGAGGAGCTCGACAAGACCGTCCAGTCTTTCTACGAGGGCCGTGGTGAGACTGTAGGTGCTTCACAACGTCCCAGCACCCTCATGTCTCAAGATTGGCTTCCGGAGATACTAACTTGTTACTGTGAAACCCATAGCAAAAACAGGCGCAAGCGGCCCTCAACCAGGTAGGATTTTCCTTTCTGGCTTGGGCGCTTTTTGGGTGGTATGATCATCTTACTGACTCTGGCCACAGTTCAAAGAGAATCCGGATGCGTGGCTTCTGGTCGACAAGATCCTTCAGGAAGCTACATATCCTCAGACGAAATGTGGGTGATCGTATATGATATCACCAGACCGAAGATGCTAACCGTATCGCTACCTCAGATCTCGGTCTACAGATCTTGGACAACGTGATCACGACGCGGTGGAAGGTTCTGCCACGAGAACAGTGCCAAGGTGATTACTGCTCATTGCGTAGTGGACCTTCATCAAGACTGAGTGATTGGCAGGCATCCGCAACTTCGTCGTCAACTTCATCATCCAGGCTTCAACGTCCGAGGAGAGCCTTAAGTCGAACCGGATATTGATCAACAAGCTCAACCTCGTCTTGGTATCGATCCTCAAGCAAGAATGGCCCCACAACTGGCCGACGTTCATCAACGAGATTGTCTCGTCGTGCCGCACCAGCCTCTCCATCTGCGAGAACAACCTGGCCATCCTTCGTCTCTTGTCGGAGGAGGTCTTCGACTACTCGGCCGACCAGATGACGACAGCCAAGATTCAGAACCTCAAGTCGACCATGTGCACCGAGTTCTCGGCCATCTTTCAGCTGTGCTCGGAGATCTTGACGACGGCCAATCAGACGAGCCTCATCAAGGCGACCTTGGAGACGTTGCTGCGCTTTCTGAACTGGATCCCGCTGGGCTACATCTTCGAGACGGACATCATCGACACCCTCCGCAACCGCTTCCTTCCGATGCCCGAGTTTCGAAACATCACCCTGAAATGCTTGACCGAGATTGGTGGCCTTCACATCGACCCGTCCGCCATGCACAATGAGAAGCTCGTCGAGATGTTCACGTCCGTGCTGACCACGATCGCCGAGATCATCCCACTCTCGCTGGACCTGAGATCCACCTACCCGACCAGCAACCCTCGAGATCAGGAGTTCGTCCTGAACTTGGCCCTCTTTCTCTGCAACTTCTTTGGCATGCATCTGCCCGTGAGTGTGTTCTCGAGACGGCGTCTCAAGTTCGTTGTCGTCCACACGCTGACCATGACCGCAGCTGATCGAGAACCTTCCAAACCCGGACTACCTGCTACACGGCCATTATTACCTGATCCGCATCAGCCAGATTGACGACCGGGAGCTCTTTAAGATCTGTCTCGAGTACTGGACCAAGCTTGTACAGGAACTGTACGAGGAAGTGCAGCAACTGCCAATGACCGAGATTCATCCCTTGGTCAACTTGGGCGTCAGCGGCCTCCAGAACAGCGGCGCGCCTCACCCAAGTGTGCTCGAAAATTACCCGCTTCGCAAGCACAAGTATGCTGACGTCCTCACCAACCTTCGACGAGTCATGATCGAGAAGATGGTTCGACCCGAAGAGGTTCTCATCGTCGAGAACGACGAGGGTGAGATCGTGAGGGAATTCGTCAAGGAGAGCGATACGATTCAGCTGTACAAGACGACCAGGGAGTGCTTGGTGTACCTCACGCATCTGGACGTTGTCGACACCGAAAATATCATGTCGCAGAAGCTCAGCAAACAGATGGATGGGTCGGAATGGTCGTGGTCGAACTGCAACACCCTCTGTTGGGCCATCGGCTCCATCTCGGGCGCCATGAACGAAGAGACCGAGAAGCGCTTCTTGGTGACGGTGATCAAGGATCTGCTCGGGCTGACCGAGGCAAAACGAGGCAAGGACAACAAGGCTGTGGTTGCGAGCAACATCATGTACATCGTCGGCCAATATCCTCGATTCTTGAAGGCGCACTGGAAGTTTCTCAAGACGGTCGTGAACAAGCTATTCGAGTTTATGCACGAAACTCATGAAGGTGAGCCGAGCGGACCAAGATACAAGGCCCACGCTGACAGAATACAGGCGTGCAGGACATGGCATGCGACACCTTCATCAAGATTGCCAACAAATGCAAGCGGCATTTTGTGGTCCTACAAGCTGGCGAGACGGAGCCTTTTATTGATGAGATCGTTCGAAATATGCGAAAGATCACACAGGATCTGTCCCCCCAGCAGGTTCATACCTTTTACGAAGCCTGTGGCTACATGATCAGTGCTCAAGGTCAGAAGAGCGTGCAAGAGCGACTCATTCAGGAGCTGATGTCGTATCCTAACATGGCGGTGAGTGGACTCTTATTCTTCGAGCGCCCTGGACAATCATCCCTAATTTGCCTCAGTGGGATCGGATCATCGGCGAAGCAGCTCGAGATCCCACCGCTTTGCAAGATCCCGATACGATCAAGATCATTGGCAACATCATGAAGACAAATGTATCGGCTTGTAGCTCTATTGGGCCCTACTTCTACTCGCAGATTGGCCGGATATACATGGACATGCTCAGCATGTACCGGGTCACGAGTCAGATGATCTCTGAGGCCGTTGAGCGTGATGGTGAGTCTCTTACGATGAAATGGCCCTTCGCGGGCACTAACACATCTTCGTAGGTCCCGTTGCAACAAAGATGCCCAAGATTCGAGGGCTGCGTACGGTGAAGAAGGAGATTCTGAAACTCATCGACACCTTTGTTCAAAAAGCCGAGGATATGGACATGGTCAACAATAGCATCGTGCCACCGTTGCTCGATGCGGTCTTGGTCGACTACAATCGCAATGTTCCTGACGCGCGAGATGCCGAAGTTCTCAATGTCATGTCCACCATCATCACCAAACTCCAGGTACGTATGATCGTCATCTGCTTCATCGCCATCTGAGACCTCTTCCGGGGCTGTAGTGGCTGGAAGCGCTGGAAGAGCTCCTCCGGCTAACATGAGCGACAGGGCTTAATGGAGGATAAAGTGCCCATCATCATGGAGAACGTCTTCGAGTCCACGTTGATGATGATCAACAAGGACTTCTCCGAGTACCCCGAGCATCGGGTCGCATTCTTCAAGTTGTTGAGGGCCATCAATGTCTGTTGCTTTCCAGGTAGGCCGTCTCTTCATCTTGGACCGGAACGATCGATCGGGCTGACGACCTTCTAGCGCTTCTCAAACTTGACAATCGGCAATTCAAGTTTGTCATCGATGCATGCATGTGGGCTAGTAAACACGACAACCGCGAAGTGGAAAACGCTGGGCTTTCCATGTGCATCGAACTGATGGACAATATGGTCGAAGCCCCTCTCGAGACATCCAATGTTTTCTTCCAGCAATTCTTCATCCCCATCATGCAAGACGTGTTTTTCGTTCTCACGGACTCGGATCACAAGGCTGGTAAGTGATGCCGCCTTACTCCACCGTGTATGTCTGCTGACTGCCGATTGAGGCTTCAAATCGCAATCGATGCTGCTGGCCAGGATGTTCTACTTTGTCGAATCGGGCAAGATTCGAGGTCCCATTTATCCTCCAGACAAAGCACAAGTCGGCACGAATAATAAAGCCTTCCTTCAGGAATTTATCAGCAACCTGCTCCAAAACGCCTTTTCTAACCTTCAACCGTAGGTGACATTTGTATCAGTTCATTACCCAGCATTACTGACCGTACTCATCCAGAGCACAAATCCGAACATTTGTCGAAGGACTCTTCAAGCTGAACGAGGATCTGCCACGATTCAAGGTGCACCTACGAGACTTCCTCATCCAGCTCAAGGAGTTCGCCGGGGACAACGCCGAGCTCTTTGCCGAAGAGCGCGAACAAGCGCAGCAACGAGCCAACGAGGCAATACGGGAACGGGCCATGAAGGTCGGAGGACTGCTTAAACCAGTCGATCTCGACCAGGACGATGAACTTTGACTAGAGGAGGAGCTGAGATCAGAGGTAGCCGTCCATCAAGCAGACATTGCGCGTGACAATGAAAACGGGAATCATGATAGAACGGGGAGGAGGTACAGACAAAGGGAAGAAGCTACCGCGATCGACGCGTCTGGTCTTGACGGGTGGGTCATGTACGGCCTCTAAAGAACAGGCGGGAATAGGTAAATGAGTGCAAAAGTGCAAAGGTGTGCCAGTTGAAGGCTGGGCCAGATACAAAGATTAGAACTTCCCAACTCCCTCCAACTCCTTTCAAACGAGAGAGAGATAGAAGCGAGATGGGAAGCGAGAAAGTTCATTTTGTTCTTTTTCACGCATATAAGAACCAAGAGTGTCGTCGGTCATGCTTCATGAGCATGGTCGTGAGCATGGTCGTGATTCTGAAAAGAGGAGTGGGGACTAAAGCGTTAGGATAATACTACTACTGCGAGTACAAAGAGAAAAAAGGAAAATGTACATTAATCACTCTCTCTTCTCCCTTCCCTCTCTCTGCCTTCCCTCTCTCTCTTCTGTCCCTCTCCCTCTTCTGTTCCCTCTTCTCCCTTCTCTCCCTCACTCTCTCTTTCCCTATTATCTCTCTCTTCCCTCCCCTCTTCTTTCTTTCTCTCACCCTCTTCCTTCCTTCTTTCCTATCCTGTTCTACAACTTCCACTCGTCCCTTGAACAAAAAAATAGAGATGAATGAACTTAGCATAGGCGCGGTTCTTTTGCGCCCACCCTTTGGGGCTTCTTTTTTGATCCAAGTTCCGCTACTGTTTTGCGAGGTTTGATACCTAACCACTAATTGTAGGTCTAACTTCGGTCAACGATCTGATAAAAGTATATACCTTCAGAGATAAAGTGAGGATGGCCTGGAAAATTCCGTTACTTTAATTCATCGCATCTTCGACGAAGCTAACAGATAGATATCAAAAAAGATCTATAATTTTATTCAGAACGTCTAGTGGAGTGGTCTACGTTACGTTGCTATAATAATGTCATAGAACTATCGTCAGGTTCTGAATAGAATATAGAGTAAAATCACAATAGACACATATCACAATAGGCACATATCAAAGCGAGCCTCATTTTTCCGATATACGTCAACTATTTACATTGGCACACACTTTGAAACCCTTCTGTGCTATTTGTTATACGTCATCATATTATACAGGTGTGAGATGTTCATACATCGTTGATATCTATCGTGAGGCTTGAGGAGGAAATTGATAGCCAGCTTCCGTCAAAGCTTCCTTGAGAGCTTGCAACGCTTTGTCGATATCGTCTCTCCTGGGATCGGTCTAGATCGTTGCATCAACTGCGTTAGCTAGGGACTGCTCTCTTGGAACGACGCTATTGGGAAAGGGGCAGAATACATTGATGAGGGAATTGAAGGGATCATTAGAACAGCGTACGGAAAGGGACATCACAAGACTATGCAGCAGTAAGATAGAAAAGACGTACCACGCTAATCCCCATATGCCCCATCCTCAGATACCGGCCTTTGATTTCCCGATGAAGCCCAGCAGCAAGCACGACGCCTTTCTTCGCTAGTCTCGGCAGGAGATCACTCGCCTCAAGTCCATCCGGGATATAGAACGCCGTCATACCATTTGCTTGGTTCTCAGGCCGGTCAGCTAGTTGTTTCAACCCGAGCTCTTTCTCGATGCAGTCTTTGATCTTGCGTGATGCTTTGCGGTGGGCTGCGAAACGGTTCGATAAGAGACTTGCTGGTTCTTGCTCGGACGGGCTTGGGGCTGATGACGGTGGAGAGGCGTCAGAGAATGGACGGCTTGAAGATGGAGAGAGGATCTGGCCGAGAGAGGTGTGTAGTGCCCGAACTAATTGCGGTGATGGAGTGGCGAAGTACGCGGGTTGCTTGGCTTCGTAGGATTGCATTACTAAAGGTTGTTAGCATGGGTTTACTTCAGAGTTGCTGAACTGATATGGCATGGTTTTCTGAGAAGGAAAGTGCGGTAAAAAGATGGATATGATTATAGTACGAAAGGTGTATATACTTGGTAACCAATTCTTGAAAGAGGCAAAGTAAGACCCTGGTGGAAGTTTTCTGTCTTTAAAGCGCTGTATTGCTCTTCCGCTGACCATCATGATGCTGAGACCAGCAGGACAACCAATACCCTTTTGACTGGCTGTGACAACCACATCAAGGCCCCAATCATCGAAATGTAGCTCTTCAGATCCAACACGCCATATTCGGCCGAGAGGTTGGCGACGGAGCCAAAGAAGTCCGCTATGGACGACCACACCAAAGCCACGTCGCAGTCAGCAGATCATAAGATGTCCTCGAATCAGGCGCCTCATCCTACCTTGCTCATTCCTGGCCCTGTCGAGTTTGACGATGCCGTGCTTGAGTCTATGGGCCATTATAGGTATGCAAATCCATCTGCATTGACTACATTAACGCTGATATGTGTCCTAGTGAGAGCCATGTCGGTGCAGCATTTGTCTCTGTATTTGGCGATGTCCTGTCCATGCTACGGAAACTCTTTCAAACATCCGAGCCAACATCACAACCATTTGTCGTTTCTGGATCTGGCACGTTAGGCTGGGACATGGTGGCTGCGAATCTGGTGGAGCCTGGTGACGAGGTGCTTGTTCTACACACGGGCTACTTTGGCGATGGCTTTGCCGACTGCTTCGAAACGTACGGAGTCAAAGCTACACAACTCAAGGCTCCTATC
>QQTW01002726.1_pt1 | contig 12914 bp, 8 predicted proteins | sample 1904831 | NCBI WGS metagenome assembly QQTW01 (sample SAMN09435610, study PRJNA476489) | Subsurface metagenome, whole genome shotgun sequencing project. | reverse complement strand
GTGGTACTTTACGCCTTGGTCTTGCTTAATGTCGTCGATTATTTTCTTTAAAGTAAGGCGTAAAGTACCACGGCTACTTGTAAGTAACGAAAATTATAGCAAGTTAGTGAAGATATTCGCTATTTTACTCACCTAAATTTAGCTATCGGCTGTACGTTATTAGCTGTATGTAAATACGTAAATGCGGGATAAATTAGTTTTAGTACCTGGGTTTCCTAAGGCTTAGTGCTGCTGGTAGGGCGTTCTATTTTCCCAATTTTAGGAATTACCTGAATCAGAAACCGTTTATTATCGTATTCGCGGGAATTTTTGTACCGGCCGGTGCCATAAAAACCGCTACCGGCAATAATTACTTCAAAGCGTTTTTCATCGAAGCGAATGCTGCGACTCTGCCATAAATTAAGCAAAGCCAACGCCCGGTTATAACTCAGTTGGTACCCGTAATCGCGCTGCCGGATATGAAAAGCCGGATCGTACGGATCACGGGCCGCCATACCTTCAATAATTACGAGGTACTTTACGCCTTGGTCTTGCTTAATGTCGTCGATTATTTTCTTTAAAGTAAGGCCGGCGGCGTATAAATCTTTTTTATCGGATTCTTTAATTACCCAACTGTTTGGGTCAAATTTGGTCTGTACTTGTAGTTCGTGCCGTTTGTTGACTGGGTCGAATTTAAAATATTTACCTTCCAGCCCTTTTAAAGCAGCTTCAATTTCGCGGATTTTATTTAGTTGCTCTACCTGCACGAGTAACTCGCTTTCTTTATCCCGAAATAATTTATAGCTGAGCACAAACAATACGAGCATCACAATGAACAAACTCGTCATCAGATCTACGTAGCTGGGCCAGAAAAAATCTTGTTTGTTTGTATTCAAAAAAGTTAAAAAGTTTAAAGGTTTTAAAGTTGGAAAGTTTTCGATTGTCTTTTCGCAAGTAGGTGCGAATGGTAACTATTCCGTTTTTTTAAATTTTCAAATAGATACGCTGCCCTTACTTAAACATTTTATCCATTAGCTTTTTCAGCATGCCGGGTTGCGTTACTTTATCCAGATTTACGTTCAGGTGCTCTAATTGCTGTAGTAAACGGGTTTGGGTTTCGGCGTCCCGATCCATTTTCTGGAGAAGTGCGCTTTGGGTTTGGTTTATTTTCTGGTTTAATTCGTCTTGTTGGGAGTTCAATCGTTTAAAAGGCTCCAGGTACTGTACCACCCGTTCGTAAATATTATCGCGGTTTAAGGCTTCAAAATGGCTGGCCCAGCGTTCGTAGGCATTTTGCGCATCTTGCTCCAGGTAGCGCATACGGGCATCCATTACTTCCGTTAACCGACCGGCGGCTTGGTCGAAGTACTGTTCTATTTTCGCCGAAATATCGGTCATTTCTTTTTCGTGGGTACCAAAGAAATCCAACTGCTTTTGAATTAAATTATCGTGCTGCCCAATGTATTGCCCCACGTTATTAATCCCGCGCTCGAAACCAGTTAACCGGTCCAGAATGCTTTGCACGGCCGCCGCCGATCCGGCCCCGGCTTCCAACGACCGGTTTAAGGCTTGCTGGTAACCCAAAAACTTCTGAAACTCTTCGGTGCTTTGGGTAACTTTATCGAATACCTGCAAACTGGCTTTCGCCATCTGATCGTAGCCAATTTCTTCGAGTTTTTGCAAAAAGTCTTTCTGAACTTCAATGTTCGCGGTAATACCCGCAATAATAGGTTTAAAATCAGCCACCTTATCCAGAAACTCGCGGTTAAAGGAATCCAGCACCGCTTTTAAACTGCTTAGGCTACCCGCCATATCAGAATGCAGACGAGGCAGCAACTGGGCTTGCAGAAAAGTATAATAATCGTTTTGGTAACGATCGCGCTGAAACCGAGCATTTTTTAATAAAGTATTGCCCCATAAAGTAAGCAACAAGCCTACAAACGACCCCACCATGGCTATTACAACACCGGTGATAAAAGTTTGAATGGCCTCGTTGGTAACGCCGCCGCCCAGAATAATACCGGATAAGCCAAAAATCACCCCCAGAAAAGTACCCAGCAAACCTACATATAACGGCGTGGCTACCGTAGCATTTATTTCATTTTCCAACACTTCCGATTGCCGCTCCGAAATATCTTTCAGAATGTTAAAATCAGCGGCGGCTCCTTTGTTATTGCGTAAATAGTTATTGGTATCGTCCAGTATTTCGGCAAATCCAGGGGAGGGCCTTTCGGCATGAATCAGATCTAGTTCCACCTCGGGGGCTATGGTCATTTCGGCAGCAGGAGTAAGAGGGACTGTTGCTTCTGCTGTGGTTTTCAGGCCGACAAATTCTATGTCGTTGTTGGTAGCCAGATTGACTAACCGAATGTAGGGAATGTAGTAAGTTTCCGAATTAGAGGCAAAGCCATCGTAAACGGTTTTGCGGATTTCCACCTGTTCGCCGCGGTTATCCAGGTTGGTTACCCGGTGGATTTCGGACGGTTTATGCAGGTACAGAAATTTTTTACCTTGCTCCAGTAGATCCAGTTTTTCAAGTTGAGCCGCTGATAAATTATTTTTAACAACCTGCGCGTTTTTACCGGAAGAACTCAAAAATTCTTTAACAATTTTTAACTGCTGTTTAGTAGGATAAAGAGAAGCCAGCCGGTTGATTTTAAGCTTATTTTGCAAGAAAACGTAACCTTGCAAAAGAACAATCCCAACAATAATAATGGCTTCTAAGAATATTTCGAACATAATAGTGTATTCGTCTATAAAGCAATTAACCGACGCAATGGCCGGTTAACTAGGAAAATTTATTCTTACAGTGCTGGTTCATTTTCACTCAGCAGTAAAATTTAAAAAGGATTAAAATTTACATTCAAAATTTAATAGTGCCTAAACTATCCATTTTTTTAATTTTACTCAAAATGAATGTGGGCTTTTCGGTCTATTTTCCAGGAACCGTTTGCATAAGTTAAAACGCCCGGTTCGTCGTTTACAATACGAGTGGCATTGGTATTATTCATCTGGTAGGTGCAGGCATCTTTTAAAGATAAGTAAGCACTCTCAATTGCGCTGCGATGCACATTTGTGTTGGTTACAATCCGGAACATAGCCCGGTTTGGATCTTTGCGACTAATCCGGATTTCGTAAATGCTATCGTGTTGCGGGGTATCATATAAATCTTGCTCATGAAAGCCGCCATTCACCGGAATGCGGGCGTATTTGCTTTGAGGCTTGTCGGTGAGAAGAGGAACCGGATCCGGGCTGGTCGGGGTGATTAGTTCTTCTGAATCCGGCGAATCATCTACATCGGGCTGCTTGGTACTTACTGGTGCAGTTGTAGACGCTGGCACTGTTACCGGAGCCTGATTGCCCCCTGCCAATTTAATAGGGCGTTGCGCAATAGGCGCCCCACCAGCAGCAGATTGCCAGCTTTCCCGCTCCTTGGCAATGGCCCGGTTAATTAAGTTTTCGACCGCCGTCATAGTAATTTTACCACCTCCTTCAGTTCTGCCTGGCAAGTTTACCATTTGGGCTAAGTTATCAATATCCACGCGGCGCTGATCGATGCGTTTCGTTTGTTTTTTAATTTCTTTGTTGAGTAGGAAAATCAAAACTAAATTGATTAAACCTAAAGCAAGGGCAAGTATGGTCATAGAGTTATTTCCGGTTGAGGTAGTTGTTTCTTCACGTTTGGCAAGGGAGGATAATTTTTCTTCGGCGGTAGCATCGGTGTCGGTGCCGTCGGGGTCGGTAAAGGTTTCGTTTTCCTGGGCACTATCCGGGCTTTGCAAATCCACGTCTTGTACAATGGGCGCACCAGTAGCCGCCGGAACCCCGTAATCGGCCGCAATTTGTTGCAATTGTTTATTCAGGTCATCTAGTTTTCGCCGGCGGTTGATATCGTTCATGCGTTGGTCGTTGGTGCGTAAACGGGCATAAATACTTTTTACCAATGTATTTAACTGCGCTTTGGCCGCTTTGGGCTGCTTGTAAAAACCACCGTCTTCAATGGGTTTGTAAAGCTTCGAATAAATTGCTGAATTAGCGTCTTCTTTTTTAATTAACGCCACAAACTCAGCCATGCTGGTAACATTATTAAACTGACCGGCATTGGACAGATTAGCGTCGCGGTAAACAAAATCAGCCGTCTCTGTCCAGATATCCAGTTTAGCCTGCTCCATATCAGCCTGCGCGAAACTGGCCGGAGCTATGCCTAAATAAACCCATAAAATTAAAACAGCAAGCTTATTCTTCATTGTACTCTATTTAAATCTTCTGCAAATATAGCGCATAATGGTTTTCACGTTTCGGTTATCTCAAAAAAGAACTGCTGACCAGAAGATCCAGCCAGGCAGCTACTTTTTTAAATTTTTCTGGTTTTTTACTTCACAAACTACTTAAACGGTGGCTTTGCTGGCATAATGCCGTTCGTACAAATCCCGCGATAGTTGATACAGCGTTTGCTTAAACGGATAAAAGAACAAGGTTTCGGCCAGAACTTCGTCGGTGCGCAAATTCTGGTGCGTTTGGTTCAGGCCAATGCTCAGGCTATCTTCTACTTCGTTTTGCAAATACGGCAACAAGAAATTCGGGTCAATTTGCACGCCCAAATCCGGGAGCATGGAAGTTATTTCGGGATCTTGCAGCGCCAATTTCAGGTATGCTTTGGCGTTTTCTACCACCGATTGTCGTACGGCCGAATCGATTTGCTCAGTAGTTATAAAATTAGTTCGGATGTCCTGGAGTTCCTGGCCGCCTACTAATTTCACTTCTTGTATATGTCCGTAATCGGCTTGCTGCGCCGAACCTTGGAACAGCACGCCGCCGTTAGCGGTAGCTTCTTTGGGGTTATTAGCCAGAATAATTTTAAAATTTTGCTTGGGTTCTTTACCGGTAACTTTGCGCAGAATAGTTTTGGTTAAGCGCTCTACCACCAACATATTAGGTCCCCCACTGAGTAATTTGATGTACAAACTGCCTTTGCCGCTAAAACAGAAATACCGCGGTGTTTCCAGTTCCAGGTGCTTAATCAGTTGCGCCACGTGGTAGATAATGCTCGTGTAATGCAGGTAAAATATAATACGCAGATGGCGAGCCTTCATTAACTGATGGCTAAATTTCAGCTCATCATCGTAACTAAACAGCAAACTCACCACATCCGCTGACCGGAACTGGTCGTTGTTCATGGCCAGTTCGAAGGCGGTGCGGGCTTCCTGCTCCGCACCCGAAACCGGTACATTGCGACTCTCCTGGCGGTATAGTTGTAAAAAGCCGTTGTGCTTGCCGCTGCCGTGCAAGCGGCTGTAGCCTTCGCCCCACAAATCGTCGCCGGCAAACCGGAACGAAGTGCTGTACGCTGGCTGCTGCCCTTTCAGAAATAATAAATCGGTTGTGCCGCCACCAATATCAATGTTTACCACGTTTTCGTCGCGGTTAGGCACTACCTGGTTGGTGGCCGTGAGGTAATAATACGGTGCTACCGACTCGGTAAGCGATACCGTAAACTCCGTAGTTTTAAAAATATCCTGATACGCTTCGTCCCACTTTTGTTTAAACTGATTCAACGAGAATAAATCAAAACTTAGCGGCCGGAACCAGATCAGGCGGGTATTTTCGATGATGCCGTTGTTGAGCGCTACTTTGTGTTTAATTAAGTAAAGTAACTCCCGGAAGAAGGCTTCCACCCGCGCTTCGCCTTGCGTATCTAATTCCAAGGACCATTTCAGGTTGGTTTCGTAACGGGCCTGCTGCACCATCGATACTTCGGCGTTGATGGCAAAGCCGATATTAATATTGCCCAGCACATTTTTGGGTTCGTTCGGAAAGTTCGGGGTTTCGCAAGTGGCTGTGCGGATCGGGAATTCAAAAATACTACCCTGCTCCCCGATAAACGACGGCACAAATTCGCGGTTCTGAATGAGCAATACCGGAAACAACTCGCCAAAACCGGCCCGGAAACGCTCGTACACCGTTTTATTTACATCCGCCGACGGGCTGTTGAGCAATACCACTTGCATGTCGTTCTGCCCGATGGTAAAAGTTTTCGGGTGGGCACCGGGTGCATTGTTAAAAGCGACGTGCGTGTTGGTGGTGCCAAAGTCAACGGAAAAAGTAAAATTTTGGGTTCCGCGGTCTAGTTCGGTCCATTTCGGTACAATCAAGCCTTTCACCTCCTGGCCCTGCGGGCAAATTAATTCTACATAATCAAAATGGGTATGTTTTACCTCGTAGTACGTAGACCCGGCCCCGACCGGCGTTTTGCCGGTTCGCTCTGTTTTGTTAGCGCTGCGACTACCCCCTTGACCGGCAATGCGTTGGTTGCCCACGTAAAAATGCAGATCGTAGCTTTTGTTTACCAGCGAAGGTGCCGTATCATCGTCCACGAGCATTATTTTGTATAAATCGTTATGTTGCGGTTGGTTGCGCATTTTGTAAAACGGAAATATTCCCAGTCCTACTTTGGCCCGAATAATAGTCCCTTTTTCCGGAATTTCGCGACCAAACTCATCTTTTACGTTCTGCGGGTTCTGATAATAGCTGCGCTCGTAGGTCACAAATTGCCCATGCTGTACCGGTATTTTCAGGCTTACTTTTACATGATTAATGTCAATGGTAAACGTTAAAAATTCGTACAAATCGCGCACTTCAAAGTAATCAAAGAAGGTTCGTTTAATGGGCAGCAAATACGGGAACTTATGCTTTACGCGGGTGTCAGCGCCGTAACTATACGCAATCTGGCCCACCTGGAAACGATCGGTATTTACTTCGTACGGCAGTTCCACCAGGTATTCTTCTAAGAAATCTCCAATGGTTAAGAAAGGAAATTTGTATTTTTTCCCCGGCAACACTCTACTTTCCAGCGGCAGCGGGTCCGCCCAGGGAACAATAGTGGCATTATCCCAACGCTGGCCATTGATATAATTAGCCTCAATTTTTAAATTTGGCTTAAGTACAATCGGTAAAGTACCCGGATGCTCCACGCCCGGACTTATACGCACGAATAAATCGCTGTTGATTTCGATACGGTTGGAACGGGTGGGCAGCGCTACATTTTTAACTAATACCGGGTTGCCATTCGCATCAGCCAACGGAATGTATTGGGCATCAAAGCTAGGCTGCGATACCTCACCGCGCAGTTCCAGGGCATTAAAGCGTTCGGTCAGTAAATTAGCGAACACACTACCGCAGAAATACTTGCTTCGCAGTTCTGGCTTCACCATAAATAAGCTGTACACAAAATCCTGAAATGCCTTATCGCGCTCGTGCAGCAACACAATATTTTTATCGAAATAATGTCCGCGTGCTTGGGGCCGCTCGATATCCAAGGGGTGTACGGTAGGTGCGGTAAAGAACAAGGTAAACGGCGAAGTTCCACCAATCAAGCGCTCGGCCGCTTCGCCGCTGGGCAAATGGTATTCGTAGTAAATCAGGTATAAATCGGAGAAGCTGGTAAAGCGGTCATCGTTCAGGAATAGCCGCAAGGTATCGCCCAGTATTTTGGTAGTTGGGTTGTTGCGAAGTAGTTGTAACTCGCTATCGATATTCCAGCGGCGCAACGTTATTTTTTTACCAGCCTGGGCGTATTGGTGGTAATTAAAAATCAGTTCAAACAAATCCCAGTAATGCGACACCAGTTCGTGGTATATCGAGTGCCGGTTCCCGCTTTTATCGGTATTCACAAAATCAAACGCCGTCTCGAACAAATGCATCCGCGCAAAAGGCGTTGGGATAGACGTTACGATTTTACTGGCTTTGGCCCCGGTCGGATCGGTAATGTCATTCAGTTCAATATGCGTGATCGGCGAGGATTGCTGCCAGCCTTCTATTTGCTGTTTTCCTTTATCGTGCAAGCGCAGTACTTTCGGCATATGTTTATTTTTTAGTCTTTTTAGTCCACGGTCCACGGTCGATGGTCCACAGAGATAATTGCTTTTCGTTGTTAGGTCCTCGTTGTTCGAGGCAATATTTTAGTAATATCTAATAAAAGCTCCCCTCCAGTTTTAGGAGAAAAAAGTCCCCCTTGGAAGGGGGTAGGGGGATGATTTACTTCTGCCTTTCCGTTATCCAGCTTTCGAGCATTCGCTGAACATTGGGCAAATCATTCAGTATTTCCTCATCTGTAAATCTTAAAACGGAATACCCTAAATCAGTTAATATTTTATCTCTTGCTATATCTTCTTCAATTTTGAAATTATGAGAATACCCATCCACTTCAATAATCAACTTTAACTCTTTACACATAAAATCAGCAATAAAGTTGCCAACAGGTCTTTGCCGAAGGAAAGCATAACCCATCTTACTTTTGTTTAGCAACTCACACCATAATCTTACTTCGGCTTTAATAGAATCATGGCGCAAACTTTTGGCAAATGGTTTTAACTTCTTGTTGTAAAAGTTGTTTTGCGTTGTTGCCACGGATTTACTTGCTCACATCCTTTATCATCCCCCTACCCCTTCCAAGGGGGACTTTTTTCTCCTAGTTAATTTTCTCGATTTACACCGTTTTTACCTTCTCATTAAACGCTTTCTCGGTGACCCGATCGAAGAGTTGGATGAATTTGCGGAAACGGTCGCGTTCGGGAATTTGTTTTTCGGCGGCGTCGAGTTCGTTGCGGAAAAAGCCGTGGCTAATGCCTTTATCAAACGGGTTCCAGGCTTTGGTAATGATTTCTTTGCCCCGAATAAGCTGATTAAAATCGTCGGTGCTCAGGTTAAATGGCGCGAAACTGCGCTGGTTGCTGTTAAGTTCGCGGAGCCAGTTCAGGAAACCGTAATCCGGGCTGTTGATAATTTTGTCTAAATCTTTGAATAAACTATCCTTACCGAGTAGATTCTGCAGTTCCATATTTTTGTAATAAGGCGAATCTTTATCGTCTTTCAGCAAGCCATTAAAATACTTGGCAAAATACAGGAAACGGCTCAGGCTTTCGGTAATCTTTTCTTTCGATTCGGGGGCCAGATGGCCAAACTGTACCTCGCGGGTATCTTCGGTAAAACCATATTCGTGGTACAAAGTGCCAGCACTAAAATCACCGGCATTGTAATCCATAAAATCGAGCACAGCCATGGCGCTGAGTAATTCTACCAAGTGCGCTTTGTTCTGCTGGCTGCTGCCGCCCGGCTGGTTTTGGTACGGTGCATCGGGCGTATCGGCAATGTAATACAGGGCTTCTAAGCCTTTCAGGTGGTGCTCGTAATAAGATAAAGCCGCGCGGGTTTTGGTGATAAAGGTATTAGAATCAATAACACTGCCATCCTCGGCTTGCAGGGCAAAGTAAGGTAGCACAGTTATAGCTCCGGTTAAAGCATCCTGGATGTAACCCGCGTTGGCTAAAGGTGCTTGCTGGTCTTTCAGGTTTTTGAGGAGCAACGGGAAACCAGCCGCTCCGGTGCCGCCAAAAATAGAACTGATAAAAAAGATACGGTCGCCTTTTTGAAAATTCTTAGCGAAGTACTGGATCTCGGGCGAATCCACAATTTTATTCAACACCACACTACCCACGTTGGGGCTGCCCCGGAAACCAATGGTAAGCGGACTTTCTAGGTTATCTTGGGTAAATAGCAAATCTACCACGCTTTTGGTACCCGGGGTTAGCGAATTATAGTTAATGTAATCCCGGAAACGCTGGTTGATGCCACCAAAGTCGTACACAAAAGTATCCTGCACCACGCCATCGGTATCGTTGGCAATGTTAGATAAGGTACTAATATCGGTTTTAAAAAAACCTTTATCGCGCAGACCCAAGTGCTTCTGAATACGCTTGTACGTTTTGAGTAATTCTACGGTGCGGTTCATGTCGCCGTTTTGAGCATCCGGGTCGATGATGATCGGCACTACCCGCTCGCAATTTTTAATTTCGGCACCCGCCGCCAGCAACATGGTCAGCGACCGGATTACCCGTGAACCCGTACCGCCAATACCAAATAAGAATAATTTTGCCATTATTTAGATGTTAGATATTCGATGTTAGATATTCAACTTTCGTGCTTTATCTAATTCATCAACAAATGCTTATTTTAAATATTATTTGAAAGTAGCATTATTATATTGCCGATTTTCACTTACTCAATCGCGAACATGCCTCGCTCGTGCTATTTATCGTCCGGCCTCTGGCAGATGGTGTACAAACTTAATTGCTTCTAAGAAAAGCTTAACCGTTCGCACGGCCGGAGGCCTCCCACATAGTAGACACGAGCGAAGACGCTCGCGCCAGTATGTTTTTTTAAATTTTTAACAATTTTCCAACTTTAAAACCTTCCAACTTTACAACTTGTAACCTGCAACCAACCTAAAACCGGACTGGCGTGGTACTGGCCCCCCGGGACCAGCGCCGAAGTAAGAACGAAAAAATTAAGTAAAATAAGGCGCCATACAAAGCATTAACGGTGGCAAAGCTATAAACGTAGTCGCCTTCCACTTCTTTGCCGTGCGCGTAATTAACGGCATAAGCAAAACCGATAACCGCACTAATAATCATAAAAAGAGCCCAATGCCAGGCTTTCCGGAAAAATGCAACCGGCAGCCAATGATTTATGACATAGTAAAAAATCACCATCATGGCCAAAGCCGACAGCACCGTAACTAAGCCCACCGTCGGGAAAATTTCATTCCAGTAAACGGGCCGGGATTGCGGGGGCTGTGGAGCCGATAAAAAGAGTTGGTAAATAAATTTAAAAAATCCGGGAAGCATATTTTTAGGTTATATAGAACAAAAAATTAGTAAAATCAACAAAAATGAAGGTGTTCTCGCTATTGTGGAAAACCTACTTCTCTTTCTTGGCGCGAATAGCAGCTGTAAAGATAGTGTTACCAATATTTTCGGCACTATACGCCCGTTCAACCCCAGCCACTATACCGGCCAATTGAAAGGTTTTAGCTCCTTCGCTGTTAATCTGGCTATCGTTGGTGGTCGTACGATTTTGCACCCAGGCTGGCCGCTGATTTTGCAAAGCGATTTGTAATTCCACTTCGGGCGCTACCATTTTAGTAAGCCTGGCTTTAACGAAATGCGTGTATGATTTTAAAGGAGTAGTATTTTGCCCCGCTACGCCTTTTTGCGTTTTAAATTGAGTGGCGGTGTACAAACCCGTAATCTGCGCATCGGAGTTTTCGGCGGATAATTTTAAATTTTGTTTCAGGTAAGCCGGGTTAGTGTAAGAGGCGGGCAGTTGCGCTAAGTCTAAACCTATCACCATTTCCAGCGGTGTTTTCAGGTCGCTCACCATTATCGCCTGGCAGGCATTGCCCGTACTGCTACAATACCAATTACCAACCGGCATAAATTTATCGAGCACGGAATAAGTTGGAGCCGGAAACGCAAAGCCAAGGTGTAATTCATCGGTAAACTTGTTGGCCATCATTTGGCGGTTAAATAGCTGCACTTGTTCCGGTTTACCCATCACCCACACGTAGTAAGGCACCTCGGTATCGCAGCAATTTGTAATGGTTTTACGGGTAGTTTTTACGGCCGGGTAAAAGGTGCCTTTAAAATCCGAAGTAGTGCCAAAAATGGAAACCGCCTGCCCCTGCTCCTGGGCTTTCGCCATTACCCGGTAAATATCGGTAGTAACAAAATTAACGGCCTGGCCGTTAGCGGGCGCGTAAATAAAATCCGAAATAAATACGTTTACCCCGTTAGAGCTACTATAATTAGAAATAATAGAATCCAGCATTACCGGAATGGTGCTGCTGCTGGCCGTTTCTTCTAAACCATAACGCAGGTGCTTCGAAACCTGGTTATAATCGACGGGATATATTTTTTCGCGTACTTCAAAGAATTGCTTCCGCCCCAATTGGTTATTCTGCTGCACCGTAGCCAGCAGCGCATCCAACGTTTCCTGAAATTGTGTAATCTTGCCATTGTTGCTCGCCGGCATGAAACCTTTCATACTCCCTGATATTTCCATAAAAACATTAACCTGACCTACCGTAGCGGCGGGGGCTGCTTTAGGTTTTGCCTTCGTGGAACTGGTTGTTTTGGCAGTAATGTCGGCAGTAGCAGATTCATTTTTGTTTTCCGAAGAACAAGAACTAAAGCATACAACTATCGCCAAAGCTGCTGCCCGTAAGGGCTTATTTAAAAATTGCCGGTTTATATTCAGCATGGATTGTTTTTAAAGTAGATGTATTTGCCCGATGAAACAAAGTAAGATTCTTGTTTACGCAGTAACGAATATAGGTGTTCTTATATTTTTTAAATTACGAGCCTTTCTGATATTTATTTCGGGTTTGATTGTAGCTAACACTATAAATTAGAGCAGCCTTTCTATTTGGCAGTACTAACTAGTTATTCAGTAACTATTTAAAAATCAATACCTTTCATCTAAATCAATTTTAATCCAGATGCTGGCGATGGCGCTATTTGATACAAATAAAACTAAAAATTCAGATTACGCCGTTAAAGGATAAAACCCAGTTAGCTGGTATCAAAGCTAATGACAGGATAATGTAAATTATTTTGTGGATTATCCGTATACATCTGTTTGTATCCTTTAGTAACTTAAAGTAGCAAAATAGTAACCTGGTTAAACTGCTATCGGTTAAATGCGTACCCAGTAAATCCCGTTTGGTTGCTGGCTACTGCGGGTAGCATACCGATTAAGAAATAATCCGGTTAATTTTATTTATTATTGTTAATTATAACGCAGAACAAGAAATTAATTAAAAAACTATGAAACGATTATTGCTTTACTTCTTTGGCTTTATTATTCTGGCTACTCAAACCTCGTGTGGTTACAACGACATGGTTGCTAAAGACGAAAACGTAGCGGGCAAATGGGCCCAGGTACAAAACGCCTACCAACGCCGCGCCGATTTAATTCCAAACCTGGTAAATACGGTAAAAGGTGCTGCTAATTTCGAACAAAAAACTTTAACCGATGTAATTGAAGCCCGCTCAAAGCCGAACCAGCCGGCAAAAAAGTTACGTGGGAACGAACGAATG
>QQTW01002725.1_pt1 | contig 12915 bp, 16 predicted proteins | sample 1904831 | NCBI WGS metagenome assembly QQTW01 (sample SAMN09435610, study PRJNA476489) | Subsurface metagenome, whole genome shotgun sequencing project. | reverse complement strand
TATGAGCGCAGGTTCAAACTTCGTAGGCGGCAACGACGCTTGACGGGTCGGTTTGGGAAGACGGTTATGATTGTTCTTTGAGACTCTCAATGCAGGTTCAGCGTTTGCGGATGACGAGGATAGCTCCCGGATCGATTTGGTGGCATGCCGATGACTGTCACGATGTCTGGTTCTTGGGACTATGAGCGCAGGTTCAAACTTCGTAGGCGGCAACGACGCTTGACGGGTCGGTTTGGGAAGACGGTTATGATTGTTCTTCGAGACTTTCAATGCAGGTCCAGCTTTTGCGGATGACGAGGATAGCTCCCGGATCGATCTGGTAGCATGCCGATGACCGCTCGGCTTTAGCGCGGGACCGATGTATTTTTCCATGTGCCGTTGACGAAATTTATCCAAGGCAGCGTAAAAGGCTTTCTCTTGGTTGCGCCTGTGGAGAGTCAGTCCAATCCAGCGGGGCAAAGTGATTATGCTTACTCGTCGCTCATCAGCTTTTCAATAAGCGTCTTCTCAGTAGCATGATGCCAGAGGCTCTGCATATATATCAAGACCGCTCTGTCTAAGTCTGTCCGTTTCTTGGGCTGCATGATGACGTCTGACGACAACAGAGTTGGAATTGTCGGTTGCTCTTCGGACCCGTACTTTCTCAACAAAGGATGCGCCCAAATCTCATCAATCGTTGGTCGAAGGTCTGGATTGCGTTGCATGATCTTGGTGATTAGATCTGCCGCCTCACGGCTTACCTCGCGCGGCATGATATAGTAACAACGTTTGATCTTGCTCAACGTCTCATTCATGTCGTTGCCAGGGAAGGGTACTGTGCCCGTCAACATCACGTAGAGAATAACGCCGCAGCTCCAGATGTCAGCCTTCGCGCCAGAATATGGGTAACCCTTGACAATCTCGTAAGCGGCGTAGTGCGGACTGCCGCAGAAAGTTTTCAAAGTGGTCCCGGCAGGCTGTAAAGCCGCCAGGCCAAAGTCTGCGATCTTGACATCGCCATTGCCATCGAGCAAGATGTTCTCGGGCTTCAGGTCCCGATGGCAGATGTTGAATTTGTGGCAGTACGCCACGGCGGCGAGGATCTGGCGAAAGATCCTCACCGCCTCTCGCTCGGCGAGCGTCTTGTTGCGGGAGATGTGGTTGAAGAGTTCGCCCCCTTCAACCTTCTCCATAACGAGGTAGCTAATTCGTTCCAGTTATATTCCATCGCGTCGAAGGATTTGTAACTTACATTTCACCTCGGTTTTCCCACGCGTCGTACAACTTTACGACGTTTGGGTGGTCCATTATGGCCATGATGGCCAGCTCTCTGGCAATGCCAATCGGCAGTGCCCGCTCCCCGTTGGTTGGGATCAAGTTTGGCTTGATCCCCATCATGCTTTCGGAAGGCGATTGCTCGACCTTCCGGGCCACGATCTTAACCGCGGCAGGCTCTCCCGTAACGAGGTGCCTCGCGGCACGCACTCTCCCCGTAGCCCCTTTCCCGAGGCTATTGCCCAGTTTCCATGGGCCTACTTCCCTCTTGCGGCGCGCGATGGCCCTCGTTACGGGAGAGCGAGGCGCCGGCAACCCTTCGGCGCTGAGGGATGTGGAGGTCACATCCCTCAGAGGTTGCCAGCGCAGGAGCGGGCACTCGTCTTGGTCGTCGCCCCGCATTCTATTTCGCCTCCTGTCAGCGCAAGGAACGAGGAATAAGGTACGTGTATGCTGTCGGATCATGGGGAGGGGATTTGCCTGACTAGGCAAAGTCAATGGAGGCATTAGAGAAGCATACCTGGCGGAGATCCGCCGCACGAAATTTCTGAGACCCATGTTCGTCAGAAAGCGTCGGGAAGATGGGAAGATGGGAGGATGGGAAGATGAGAGGATGAGAAGAAGGACGAGAAGAGAGCACAGTTTGTTTACAGAAAACGACTCACTAATAAAGGCGTCCAGAAAGGCTATCTTTGTGTTGTTACTCGTTTAAGACTCGCAATTGCCCTTTAGAGCAGTCTCCCCAGCCGGTCGGTCGGTCCTTCTCCAAAGAGAAGAGAAATAACGAACGCTATGGAAAATGACCGGAGAACGGAATGTGGTCAAAACTTCTTGAATCCTGTTGTTCTTTACAACTTGCCAGACAAGTCTGGTCGATCTTGAACGCGTAAATCTCATCTAATTGCGTACTTTCTGTTGATGGGAGCTGGGCGGAGCGGAGAGCACCTTCACAGAAGGGAAGGTGGTCTCCACCCACAACATAACAAATGAATGGATCTAGCAACCGCGAGCTAGACTTAAAAGAAAATAAATTCACTGCCCGTGAATAAATCATCGTCAGCACTGAGAGTTGGAACTCGTGCCAATGGGATTAATCCTCCAATCCGTATACCCTGGGCGTAAAAGTATCCCATGCGAAGGCTCTACCGAGTCTCACAAGTAGGAGCTATTGGGCGAGTCACATTGCTATGGTACAGCAATCCCTTGTTGAGAATGTTTCTGAGCAGCTCTCATGTCTTGGTCAACTGAGCCCAGGAATGAGATCAAAATGTCCATCACGAGACTGCTGGAAGAGAGTGATGAGTGGGTAACTCGCTCGCACTGACAGCCTGGCAATAATGCCAGTCATGGCAAATGACAATCCTTCTCCAGACAGCAAAAGCGAAGGTCCTTCCTCCTTGATCAATGTCTTCTCCATTTCCGCATATGCTTGACCATTTAAGCATTCTTCTTCAGATGATGCACAACAAACGTACAATGTTTTTGTAATCCTAGAAGCTGTGAACCTACTATCACCGTCAACGGTTGATGATGCATTGTCGTCAGTGAGGTCTTGGCCGATTAGTAAGCTCATGACAACGCTGATACCAACTGCGCTCATGCTCTCCAGCAGGACATCGGGCAATGATTTGGAGAAACTTAGTTAATAGAAAAAGAACTTTCTCCAGAGGCAATAACCTCTCGGGACTTAATGCAACACAATTGTGGCCCGCTCTTCCACCTCCGTCATGTTTTCCGATCCCGGCTCTGCGGCAAGTACCTATCTTTCCGTGTCCTATTTTTTGATACTATCTGCAATATTGAAAGCTCTTCATATCTAAGTTTACTGCCTGGCCTAATCATACACTTGCTCTGAGGCATGTTCTCTGATACAGTGTTCAAGGAACCGGAGTGCGAGTTTATATCTCACTTGCTTTTCACGCTGACTTTTCCGGCATCTTGTTTCAACACTGTGGTAGTCACGGTGTTGATGGCCGATTGCAGAGGAGATTGTTTTTGTGACCGAGCTGTTACGGCGGTAAAGCTAACCATAGACTCAGGACGAAGGTCGAGGTAATCTCTGTTGACCAGGGACAATTCAAAGATAGTCCGGACTATCATTCCCAGCGAGGGTCGACTAATCCATATTTAAGTCCTTATGAACAGCGTCCACTGTCCTGCCCTACCAGTACCGGAGTTGGAGCCAATTACTGGAGTAAGGTTTCGAGCTGGGATCAATCACGATTACTCATCATGTAATTGAGGGAAATGTCAACTCCTGCAGGTGAGCGCAAGGCCAATAGATGTCTAGAGTGAGCTCCAAGCAGAGAGCATGGAGCCTAAGCTACCATGGTAGGTTCGTCGGAGCTTTATGTGGATATCGATGTTGTTGATATCCTCGCACAGGCCATGTCTCGAAGACTACTCCGCCGTTACCACGATCCACAACAAGGCTCGATGGATCCAAATCCAGTCGGAACGCTCAGAAGGATCCGTCAAAGCTGCGATACTTATCGTCCTGGCAGAAGTAGCCTCTCTCGGAGGTTCGAACACAATCCCAGGCCGAGAATGCGCAAGACAGGATGTCTCGTGGACGATGGTGACACTGTCGAATCAAGACCTAGTTCTTGAGGAAGCTGAAATGTTATCTTCAGTCAAGGACGGTCGAGTTCTTGGCGAAGTGTCCCTCGAAACAACCAAGAAGCGGCTGTCGATCTTATCGAGGGCTCTTGAGACCTGCACGAGCAGCTCAAGGTCAATAGAGCAGATCAGCCCGGGGAACTTTAGATCGGTCTTCATGCCCAGGGTTGTTTTGGGCAATGTGATTGTCACATCCCTTGGTTGAATGGTTGTGGCATTCCCACCGCCGACTACGCGCTGAAGTAATGGTAGAGAGAGTCGTGAACAGAAGAATTGTCACTGTGCGTACTTGGTCTTGGGAAGAAATGAACGCATCTCAAATGCAGATACTTCGTTTTAAGAGCAAAGAATATGGCATGCAATACATACGGTAAGGGTATTGTCGACAAGGCGGTCGGTATGAGTGATTGACGTTCGATGCCCAGACCTACAACATCACTCATAGAATGACCAAGAACAATTGACAGGACGGTAAGGATGGTCTCACCCGCTTTTCCTCAAGATAGCTCCCATCAGAGAACGGTGACCTCAACGAATCTGGATTGAAGCACCCTTTTCGGCCGCAATTCGACTGAGGTGCGAGAAAGGGGTTTGCTCTGAGCTTATGCGAACTCCCGAGACAACTCAAGATTACCTTTTGATTTGCAGGTCACGATTCAAGAGCGTCACCATGTAGCTGACAGAACGATTTGCTGATGATTACGAAGCAGACCAAGTGAAATTACCTTAGGTATCAATGCCAGCAACCTCATTCTTCAAGCTTAGGAGCAGGATCTCGATCGTCCAAGATTGATTGGGTCGAGTGCGTCGGGAAGGGTTTTCACATGGTCGATGCGAGATGCCGGCTCATACTGTATCTCGCATTGCTGCTACTTTGCTACTGCACATCCTCAGGTGCAGTGCGGTAGTTAACTCGCACACCCTGGGTTTCCTCAATCATGATGGTATCACAACCGAGGGGAAAGGTCTCAAGCTTACTAACCGTCACACCTGCAGGTCGGATGCAGATGCTGGGGTGTCGCAGAGAGACCAGAATTTTCAATGTTGCGGAATGATGTTATATTTCCTCTTCTCAATTAGCGGGTCTTTGCCTTTTGGGCATTGAAGCTTTTGTGACAGGACAATTGGTCAATCAGGGTGGCTATTTTAGGCATGTCGCTACGAAGTCTCATCCGCATGAGTTTAACTAACGGAAGCTTCCGTCTCAGTTTTTGTTCTGCACGACGACATTCATCCGAGAAGGGAGGGGATTGGCACCAAGTCAAGATCCACTAACAGGATTGTGGCTGCCTGAATCACTGCAAGCGGATTAGCTGGTGTGCAAGCATGCGCTGATCCGCTAAAGTCGACGACTTGTCGCGTGGCAGCAAGGGACGGTCTTGAACTCTAATTCGTGCCCGAGGGAGGGGAAGGGGGCGTCGAAAAGATCAGCCCAAATTCCGGCGAAAATCCCAAAGGCTTCTTCGTCACCACATTGATGGGTACGCTCTGGCTTGGGTGGCAGCCAGATGGGATTGGTCCCGGTATCGCCGACGCAGGGGCCGTGTGGTTGGTTATCAATCATTGAATACAAGAAAGATACATCAAGTAAGTTACGAGAAGCTTAAGGCCGAACGAGAGAGGATTCTGATACTGTCCGGTGAGATCAGCAACGGTCCTCCTTTCTTTCAGGGAATCCTGTATTAATGATCTCTTCATCGTGATAGGCATGTGCCCCAGGGTCCCGGTTCATCCTTCTCTGCCCTGCCCTGCCTATAGCGATGCGACTCAGACGAAGGGGCATGGGCATGGGCACGGGCACGGGCATGGGCATGGCATGGGGCCAAGGGCAAGGGCAGCGACCGAAAGATCACGATCAGATTAAAGTAATGTGCGATTTTACGAACCAACTTACAAGTGTGCCTTAAACCGGAATTCCGATGGGAAAAGGGCCGCGATACGGGTGCTGGAATTTGGGGGGAGTTCGTATGGTTACAGGTAAGGCGAGGTGCTCGTACCTTAGCTCTTCGCTAACCCGGCGCTGTGGTTGGTCATCCCTCGCGGACCGAACAAGTCCGGCGCAAAGGCTCCTGGGACGTGCATGGCCTTGTTGTCTGCTCTGGGTCAGTCGGTCGAACAAGCAAGGAAGATGCACATCATAAGGTAACAACCGATGTCAATAATTATTGTCGGACAGGACAGAGAAAATTTCACGTGAGTGATCTGTCAAATAACGTTAATCATGTTTGTCATTGACGTTAGTACTGTCTCCGACTTGGGTCGGGATTTGGTGTAGGTTATTATATCTCATCGATATTGCTAGGGCCTCTTGCCATGCGGAAGCCGTGGCGCACATCAAGCAGAACTCTCTGTAAGGGTGCCTGGAATAACAATCATATGGGTTGGTGGACAGGCCGTGCTTGGGGTGTAGCCAACACTGGGCGCTCAGCGCGCGTCTAAACGTCCAACAGGATTGGATTCGAATACCTTAGTCACATAATAGTAAGCTGTGGTGCATCGCATCTAGCACTGTCTTGCACCCGCAGCGCATCGCATCCCAGCATTGGGCGGAAGGCCGGCTTGCGACAGGCTACCGTGCACCGAGCAAGCTCATCCCTTGCAGATGCCAAAGGCGTCTAGATTACCTTTCAGCCGAACCGCATCCTCGGGTCGACCACCAACCACCAAACGTCATTTCCTGGAAGGGGTGGTGATTGTTGGCTAAGTGGATTATGCGGGGGTGGAAAAAGCAAAGACACAACAGAAACGAGCGTGCACGGGCGTGGCAGTTCAAACTCTCCGATTATTGAGAAGCCATACTACACATGTGCCAGAGGCCTAGTCCCACGTGGTTTTACGACAAGAGCCATGGTCATGGGTGAAAATTGAAAGGTCCCAGAAGCCAGGAGCCTCAATCAGCCAGTCGGCCAGAAGTTCCTCCTTCTCAACTTACCGGTAACTTATCGTGTTAAGTAACTAAACTGTCGCTTCTCCCGCCCTCCGATACCCTGCCTTACAACGAGTGACTAGAGGCTCATCGCAGCTACTCGAGTACCAGTCGGCTGCCCTTCGCTACTACATTTGATTAATCCCCTTCGATCAAGGAATTACCTGCATGTTCCTCCTTAGTCCCATACAGACGCTTACTCAGAGCGTAACTTCATGGACACATTGACACGGTCTGGCTGCGCGACTTGAAGGATACTGAGAAGTAAGTTAACTCAGCTCCCATTGCAAATTGAAACCACATCCTGTAAGCCGAATCTGTCCCCTCCACCCACGTTGTTACGAGGATGATCCCCTGTTGATTTTCGCAAAACGATCACAGATCTGATCGACAGCCTTGCACTACAGAACATGATCATGTCTCAGACATTAATCAATCATTTGGGACCAACTGCGTGATTTAATGAGCGGGCAGGGTACCTATCGTACCAGGCATGTGTGACCACGGCTAAGGCAAAGGTAAAAGTACCACCTCTTTGGAAAAAGCAAAGCGCCGCCTAGATCTGGGTCCTTTATGCATGTCACTCGAGCTTGTCTTTCCTTCATTTGGATCGAACACCCTGGGTACGGCATGGACAGACAGTAAGGTAAGGTATCATCATTACTACCTTAGCTGAGTATTATATCGTCAGTATTGCCAAGGGTAAAGTATACCTGGTAGTAATATGGAAGCTGAACGCACAGACATCACTCAACAGCTGACAGATGCGCAATGTAACGAACAGATGAGGTCCGAAGTCAGAATAGTTGACAGCGGTTCAGGTTCTGAACTTAACTCAACATACCTTATACACCCACTCGTACTCGGTCGTACTCGACTTGCATGCAACTCGGACTTCCCAATGATCCTCCCCTGCTTGCATGGTCGCTTACTCGCCAAAGCAAAATGCATTATTCGTCCAGCAAGATCCCATCCATGTCAAATATCCCCATACCGCATCTCATCCGCCCATACCCATCCCAAGTCCCTCTTCCCGTCTCATGCAATGTCCGTTCCCTTCCTTCCCATTCATTGAATTTTTGTTGGTGCCCCCTACCCGGACTCATGACTGAGGTGAATAGTTCCGACGACAGGTCTACCCTCCTCCACTCCACTCCATACGATGACCACGGTCTACCAGGTTCCAATGAGGCTAATTCGAGTCCCTACTTGGCGGCACCCCTCTTCCTACTTTGGTCGCTCATGGAGAACTTGCTTTCGGACCCGAGCAGACTCTTGGCGGGTAGTAATCTAAAGTCGGACAGGTACAGTACGAGTACTCGAGTTATTTGTTGTAGGGAGGATTGAAGGAAAATTGACTCGGTTTCTGAGATATGATAAACCTAGAATAACTCCACGGACTGTGTTCCGCATCCAACTGTCGTCGAACAAGAACTGGCCAGATCAATTGCTTGGAGCCCCGTACCAGCATGGTAGCAAGGTAAAGTAAGTGATCCGAATTTTGATGGTGATGATAGTTACAATAAATACATGAGAAACATGTTACAGAAGAGGGTACAGAAAATCTATCTCAGCGTAAGGCAGGCTACCTAGTACATACCTTCCAACAACCCTACAGAGTTAGAGTACTCACTCCACTACCCCAAGGTAAACTGAATGTTTCTTTGCTCGACATACACACACAGACACACACACACACACCATCGCTTACAATCTCTTATAATTTCATTCAAATTCTATTTCTCATATTTCTCATTGAAACGACTCGTACCTTCATAATTACTCGCCTCCTCTCTTTCCCTCTCCTCTTCCCTAGGTCGCAAAAGGTCAATCAGGACCCGCAACACTTTACCTTACTATTCGGACTCGTAAAGTATCGTGCGCCGTACGGTACCCTTGTTCGTGCTGCAATGTTATATGAGTACTAACTAGTTCACTTCAGAGATAGTTCTCATTCAATACCTGGCGTTCCAAGAAACCCTAGCCAAGCTGCAGCAGGCATCCCTCGAATCCATCCTAGATAAGCTACACGAATCACGACTTGCCTTAGCACGGCAGAGCCATTGCAGCTTGGGATCCTTTACGCGAGAGGCCCGCATCCAGCCTTCGAGACCGCCATCCGCCCCTCTAAAAGCGCCCAGGTGGAACGAGCTTGATCATGTAACAGAGGGATCGACATAACAATTCCTCAAGTACCTTAAACGTTAGTTAATACCTTACCAACGACAAGGTCAAGGTCAGGGCCAAGCTTCATCATCTTCAATTATATCTTTTTGTTATTATTATCATTGTCGACAGGAACGACGACGACCAGTTTCGATCAACAACATATCTTCTGCTTACTTGACATTGCCGAGATCTAACAGGCATCGCGGCATCATACTCCTGTGCCCGGGAGAATATTCGGTGAACCGCATCGGTGATCTACAGCCGGTCGATCGGCCTTGTCTTCGCTCTTTCCGCCAACAAGGAACCATCCCAGCACGCATCAAGCGTCGTGATCATCGTCGAGCTCTCTGCTTCATCAACATCAACAGCTTCACAGTGCACAATCCAAGAAACCTTACGTTTAGGGCATTGTCAGTCCAACCATCACCTCTTCTCGGCTTCAATATCTTCTCCGCGCGAATCAAGCATCGAAACTAATATCTCATCTTGAAAGAAAATATACGCTCCTACATGTATGTCTCCATTACCATCTCGTAGGGAATGCTGCATGTCTCTGGACAAGGTGCTGACCCGGCGAAGCTGTCAGATTTCTTAACGTGTGAACGACGTTGAATCTTCATTGAAACTGGCTTGCCAAAACTCCCATACGTCTCCAGCCATCAACTTCCCCGGGATCAAGAAATTTCCAAACGGAGCCAAACGGGCCTCCAACGTCTGCGCTGTAATCATATTGACCTGTCGGTGATCGATTTCTGAACTTGTCGCCAAAACGGCTACTCTTACGCATCCTCCTCCGCGTGATTACTTTCGCCTTCCGAGCTTCGTGCAGCCTCGGACTCCACCACATATTCGCTATTCGACTTCATCCCCGTCCGCGGCAGAAACGGTCGCGTTGCCCCCGCTGGATTTCGCCCAGTCCCAGTCCGGTCAGTATTGGCCCGGGGGGAACGTGTCATCGCCAGCCTTGGGAATTCATCCCGGCAACACTCTACCCACCCCTCCAACGGTAGAGACCGACGTTTGCAAGCCGCGCGGCCAGAGTCGTGAAGAATCCTTCAATCTGGCGGCCGTGGCAGTTCACCAGCCCGGGATGGTCTCCAACATGGATCCCCTGGGCGCCCCGTCAAGCTTCAGCGCTCGAAGATCCGCAACTTCGAATCTTCCGAATTTCGAGCTGCCACCCCCGCAACTGTCGCAAAAGTATCCTCCGTATTCCACGATGAACGTTACCCAACCGTCACCGGCGAATGTCAGCGTGGGAAATCTGTTGACGCCGCCTTCGAATATGTCAGGCGAAAGCCTCAGTCCGATTTCGTCGGGAATGAACGCACCTGGCTCAGGTGTGAACAATGGAATGTCTGCTTACACACCCAATGGTTTCTGGCCACATCCGACAGCAAGCACAAATCCGTACGGATTCTCATCCGGGAACACTCCTCAGGCATGGGGTCAAGGCCCTTTGAATCCGCTCTTTCCAGCGCCTCGTGGCATGTTTTCGCCTTCCTTGGGCTCACTCATGCGGAACAACTCGAACTCTCCTACAACCACCGAAGGCCTTCCACCTCCACCGTATGACTTTAATCAGCTTCCTCCGTTCTCCACATCTATGTCAATGTCAGCACCACCCGCCCTCGGTGCACAACAGCAGGCCATGGCCAATGTGATGATGAGCACTCAAACCCCCGTTTCCAGTTCGGCGACTCAAGCATCGCCGATTCACGCCTCCGAATCATACATGCAGAGACCTTCTCTGACACCCTCCTACTACAGTGGTTCACAACCTTCCTCGACGCCGCAACAAGGCCAGTTTCCATCATACACAGCAGCTTCCCCGGTCCAGCAGAGTCCCATGACGTCAAATGGAGCTTCGAGGATATCACCAACCTCCGGCCAGCCACCACATCTCCATTCTACGGCACCGCAGCAACCCCCCCATTTTTCTCGACCTTTCAACTCATATCCGCTCCCTGCGATGACCGGTCCCGTTATGACCAATGTACATAGCCCAGGAAGTCAGATGGCAATGGTTGGTGGGATGCCGGGCGGAATGATGCCTGCATTCAATAGCGGTCACGCTGCGATGCAGATGTATGGAAATCCACACGCGGCGCAACAGCCGCCACTCAACGATCGCCCTTTCAAGTGCGATCAGTGTCCGCAGAGCTTCAACCGCAATCACGACCTCAAAAGGCATAAACGCATTCACTTGGCTGTGAAGCCGTTCCCGTGTGGCCATTGCGACAAGAGCTTTTCCAGGAAAGACGCTTTGAAGGTGAGCCAGTATCCTATCATCTCACGGCAGGTGCATCCGCTGATCATCTCTGCAGAGGCACATCCTCGTCAAAGGCTGCGGCAAATCTCATGGATCAGACTCGGCAATCAAGGAAAGAGACTCGCTCTCTCCCATTGGGAAATCAGAAGCTACAGGCACCGATATCGACGACAGTTCAACCCTTGACGGACGTTCTTAAAATCTACATACTTGCGTTATCTATTTAATACTGTAAAGTCGGTTTTCTTGGTTCGGCGAAAAAGGTCTCAGCGTCTCTCACGGTGGTTGGCACGGTCCGGGTTCGCTGTCGAAAAAAAGGATAATTTCCTGGTTCCTTATATTTCATGTATATGGTACGGTTACGATGTTGGCGCTCTCTGTCGGGTCACGTTTCTTGTTCCTCGCGCAACGATCACCACGGACTGGTACCATGTTCTTTGGTGTGTTTTCCCTCTCTGATGCACATGAAGCGCTTCTTGTTGCGCTCTGTCAGGGTTACGGTACTAGTGCTTGTGTATTTGGGCCCTCCGGGTGTCGCTATTGCACCCAAAACTCGGTCTATTTTGTCAAATGTCAATGTCTATGGGAGGATGAGGTGGTCTACGATCGTCCGGGTTGGTGGATGGGATGAAAACCTCAGCCTGAGCCTGAGCCTGGGTTTTTGGTGTTGTGTGTTCGTTTCATGCCATCTTAGTACATATCTTACATAGCTTCGTAGGAAGCAAGATGATTTGATCTGTACAAAGGCAGCGTGGCCAAACTGATCAACTCAAGTGTTCACTTGACGATACTACTTAGGATGGTTGCTATCGTGGCTTTCACAGTGTCCAGTTCGAAGCATCTCATCGCAGTCCTTCGAAACGTGTACCGTGCGAGTTGAAGTAGCTGCGCAGTCGTGTTCTTTGCCATTTTCTCCATCACAACTCCACTTCGTGTGCGCTCAGCTTTTCTTTCAACTATCTCCCAATCGTCCACTAGGCTCGCTCTACAGCACGCACATACTGATCAACCTGTTCCCTTCCTACCTCACCTTGAAGTCTCCAATCTTTCCATTCATGATCGCGAAGCCCCGGGTTCATTCGGACCATCACCAACCACTTACTTCATCACAGACAACGATCGATGACCTCTCGGCCTTATCTTCATCAATTCAACATTCTCCGCCGCAGCCATCGTCCATACACTTACAGCATCACCCACAGCACTCGCACCGAGCACCGTCATCACCTCTCAGACTCCTCGAACCTCGCATCCGACAGTCCTTCCGGTCTCGGTCTCCGATATTCTTTGCTCGCAGGAAGTTCGGAGCCTTACAACGTACCAACCACCCACTGGACTCTACTCTCCCCTACCATACAGTCACAGACTCCGCACCACCGACTCGACGGTCATGTTCAGCTCGACAAACAAGCACAATCAGACAATGGACGGATCGTCTAGATTCGTTGGCGAGCAAAGTCGCGCAGTGAGTTGTCAGCTCGGTTTTCGCGGACCCAACCTAGGGGAGGGTAGAGTAGGGTGGGTGAGGAAGGTTCTTTGGAATTTTGGGCATGGTGTGCGAGGAAAAGGAGGACAAGGAGGAGGATGAGATGGGACCGACTTCTTTACGGGCCGTTGTAACGTAACAGCCATTTATGGTGTCTACCTTTCCTTCTTTCCTTCCATACTGTGTGCT
>QQTW01002724.1_pt1 | contig 12915 bp, 11 predicted proteins | sample 1904831 | NCBI WGS metagenome assembly QQTW01 (sample SAMN09435610, study PRJNA476489) | Subsurface metagenome, whole genome shotgun sequencing project. | reverse complement strand
TTAGTAGCGAAGCTTAGACGGCGACATAGATATTCTTACCGGGCACTAGATGGCTTCTTTGCTCGAGGATCTTTGCTGCTTGTATCATCTTGGTTTTGTTGATGCTCGTAGTTTGGGGGTGGAGTGAATGTCCTTCACCTGCGCCTCGGTTAGATAGCCGCTTATCGTAATTACCGAATGCGGCAAGTTTCGAAATCCGTCGATCTTCTATCTTGCTGAAGCACTTCAAGTGAAATTTCAAAGTTTCTAACCACCTAACTACTTGCTGAAGCACTCCAGGGCTACTCGTCGTTCGTACATTCACCACGCGCATGTTGCTGACACCCTCCAACAATCGCCTGCCGTTTTCTCCACACCGCGCATTGCCGCTGCCTTAGCGCAAAATAAGGAGCCCCACATCCACCACAGTCGCGTGCAGGTACGGAGGATCAGCCGAGAGCTCACCCTTCGTTCTCGATCATTTTCAAGTCTTTGATTGCCATTTTGGCACTCAGGGATTCTAAAATCTCAAGGTCCAACATTTAAACCCACTTTTGAGTGCACTCGTACGGAATCTTTGTGGGCGAAAATTTCCAGCAACTGCGGGGCCAAACTCGACCAAAATTCGACAATCACTTTAAGAGACTGATACTTTGCTTGTTTATACCAGAGTGCGTTCTGAAGAATACCTGTAATGGCGAAGGACAAGAAAAAGGGCGACAAGGCCGCTGCCAAAGCAGCTAAAGCCGCAAAGCAAGAAAAGAAAGCGGGCAAGAAAGACAAAAAGGTAGCTTCCAAGAACAAGGACGTAGACTCAGACGCCGAATCTGTGGACCTAGATGCAGTCCTGGCACAGTATGCAAAAGAGCAGGAGCAGTACCATGAGATCACCGAAATCGCCTCGGAGCCACCATCCCCAAGGTCATCCAGTACACTGATTGCCAATCCGGCTAATGAGAACGAGATCTTTATGTACGGCGGGGAGTACTTCAATGGTGCGACTGCGCATTTTTACAACGATCTGTTTGTGTATAACATCAAGCGTGATACCTGGAACAAAGTCACGAGTCCGAATTCGCCATTGCCACGATCTGGACATGCTTGGTGCAGAGCTGCAAACACGAAAGAGATCTACCTGTTTGGCGGCGAGTTCAGCTCTCCTAAGCAGGGCACATTCTACCACTACAACGACTTCTGGAAACTCGATCCTACGAACCGAGAATGGACGCGTGTGGAGACGAAGGGCAAGGCATCGAGCCCGCCAGCACGAAGTGGACACCGTATGGTCAGCTTCAAGCAGTACATAATTTTATTTGGCGGCTTCCAGGATACCTCAGCTACTACAAAGTACCTCAACGATCTATGGATCTATGACTGCGTCAACTTCACATGGCATACACCGAAACTGCAAGCAGCACGGGCCATGCCGGATGCACGATCAAGTTTTACCCTGCTTCCCCACGACCAAGGCGCTGTCATCTATGGTGGATACTCACGAGTCAAGGCTGCTACAGGCGGGAAACAGCAACAACAACAAGCCAAGGGCAAGAAAGCTTCCGGTGGCGGTGGACCAGCCTCTCGCATGGTGCTGAAGCCAAAGGTGCACGATGACAGTTGGTTCCTGCGCATTACGCCGCCACCAGCCGACCAACCTTCTACAAACCCTCCCACAGTGTCGTGGGAGAAGCGCAAGAAGCCTGCAAACGCCCCCAATCCATCACGTGCAGGAGCCACCATGGCATTCCACAAGGGTCGTGGCGTGCTATTTGGTGGTGTGCACGATGTTGAAGAGAGCGAAGAAGGTATCGACTCGGAGTTCTTCAACCAAATGTTCGTCTGGAACATCGAGCGAAACAGGTACATGCCGCTCAAGCTCCGCCGCCCCAAAGCAAACGCAAACAAGAAAGCAGCTCAGCAGGCGAACGTCAATCGCCGTGCGAGAGGCAAGGCTGATGAGGAGGAGCTACTCGCCAACCTCAAGGCTCTGGAGATGAAAGCTGGTGGAGCCGCCTCGTTGGAGTCGGACGATGAAGCGGACAAACCCAAGGAGGAGGAAGAGGATGAAGACCAACGACCCGAAAAACCACGTATCTACGAATTCCCACACCCCCGATTCAACGCCGCCCTGGCTGTTCAAGGCGACACATTGTACATCTACGGCGGCACATTCGAAAAGGGCGACCGTGAATACACATTCGACGAACTATGGTCTGTGAACCTGAACCACCTCGACGGTGTACAAGAAATCTTCAAGCGCGACCTCGAAGACTGGCAAGGCAGCGACGACGAAGCCGACTCAGAAGACGAAGAAGACTCCGAGTACGAAGACGATGACGAAGATGAAAATGAGGACGACAAGACCACACCTTCAACAGCACCAACAAGCATCACAGACTCCCCCATCGTCACCCCATCCAAAGACCTACCCGACGAAGACCAAGAAGAAATCTCCGCGCTCACCGATACACTTCCTCACCCCCGACCCTTCGAGTCGCTACGCGAGTTCTACGCCAGGACGTCAGAGGCATGGCAGAACCTCACGATTGAGGAGCTGGGTCGGTCGTCCAAGGGAGCTGATAAGTCGCCGAAGGAGATTAAGAAGATGGCGTTTGAGCAGGCCGAGAAGAAGTGGTGGGATTGTAGAGAGGAGATTCGTGCGTTGGAGGACGAACAGGAGGCTGCGGGGATTGGGGAAGTGGTTAGTTTGGCGGATAAGGAGACTGGTGGTACGGGGGCTGGGAGACGGAGGTAGACACAGCATGTTCAGGTGTTGCGGTCAAGAACTTGAAATCCATTGGTCATTACATATATACAAAAGAAGTGAAGGTCGGCTTATATAGCCTTGTAACACCACCATATAGTGTTTGAAGTCCTAACATCCCGCTATGTATGGCGTACGTTCGCTCTACAAGCACTGGCTGTAGTAATCGTTCTTCTTCTTGCAGGTACCAGCAGCGCAGGTAGTGGCGCCGGTGTAACCGATACCACCACACTGACCGCACATTGTAACGGAGTCAGAAGCACCAGCAGTCTTAGGAGGAGCGGGCTTCGCAACAGTAGCAAGAGAAGTCTTAGCCGGCTGGGCAGCGGCCTTGGAGGTGGTGGTAGGCTTAGCAGCCGCAGCAGTGGTGGGCTCAGCAGTAGCAGTGGAGGCCTCGGTGGTGGTGAGAGGAGCAGGAGCGAAACCAGAGCTAGGGCCATCCCAGAGCTTGTCGTCTCCCTTCATCCAGCCAAGCTGCTTCCAAATACCCAGCTTGTCCCATTCCTTGACCCAGCCTTTGATTTTCCCATCTTGCACCTCGAACATTGCTTCCGCATGCCAAGCTGCCTTGTTACCACTCGGCTCGATTCCATTGTGAGGCTCACCGTTGTGACTGCCTGACGCACTGTACCTCAAGTATACGAGCCCACCTCTGGCGAAGATCAGATTGTAAGAGTCGATATGTATATCCGAGACGCAAGCCATAACCTTGGAGCGAGACTCAGCGTAGTCTTGGGGCGACTTGCAGTCTGGAATTGTGGTTGGTGCAATGAAGTACGCATTGTCGTGGCAGAGATGCTGAACGGTCGAACGGCCCTTGTTTTCTTTCGACGAATAGACAAGACGCATGTACTCCTTGACTACATCAACATTTTTCTGTGTTCATGTCAGTCTGAAGGCAGTCGATAATGTTCGATTTAGCTTACCTGCTCTTCTTCAGTCCGTGCGAAGCTGTGCTTTACGGGTGGGTATTCCTTGTTTGACATTGTGAAGTGGTAGAGTGTAGTTCGATGAGTCGTGCATGATGCTGCTCATGATGTTTACTGTAGCAGAGGCGCTTTCCTCTTGACACCATGTCACGTATCCGACGTCATGCGGTCTACTCAAGCGGGAGGTGCGACCGATTCAGAAACGACGTTCGTCCGCAAAGTGAATTCACTTTAACGGCTCTCACCTGCTGATGGCCCTGATTGCGCTCCAAACGACAAAAGTAGTTGATCTTACGTTGAGCAGGTCGTCTGGGATCCAATATCTATTCGATGTGAAGTGTTGGTTGCGCGTGCCGTTATGCTGTCTGGGCAAGAGCCATGTCGAGAGCGTCCATGCAGTCAACAGACATGGGGCCTATAATGGATTAATGGTGGTCCAGATGGAGATTCATCCCGTCATACGCTGGTCTCCATCACCTGCCTCTGCTGCAGGTCGTCCAAGCTCTCGTAGGGAAGCCTCCAAATCTGCAATTCGAGCTTCGAGATCCTCAATCTCCTCTTCTTGATCTTCACAAGTCCTGTCGATCTCAGGCAACGCCAAGACAGCGCGCTGTGCCCGCTGGATTTTGATCTTGATATCCGTCGCGGCAGTGGCTACATGCTGGATCTCGAGAGGTCCGTCTGCCGCCGTTTGGGCCGGTGAAGACGCAGGCGTAGTGTCCAGGAGACGCTTCAGAAGCTTGTGAAGGTCGGGCAGAATGTCGAAGGTGGTTGGCGGAGGGAGGCCGGGAGGAGCAGAGGCTAGAGGTTGTAGCGCCGGCGTCGCAGAGCCCGTTGGTGGCATCGAGGTGCGTGCTGACGCCGGTGCGTGGGGTGTAGCAGCCCCAGACATGATAAGTTTCGCTGAGGGGGCAAGGTGCGGTGATAGTGGAGATAGCTAGGTTTGGTGTTGATTGAGGACGCGCCTTGTCCGACGCGCCGCGCGGGAGAAGCGGATGGTGATTGGGTGTGGGCGACTTGAGTGCCGGCGGGCTGTTGATGCACGTTCTTGAGAGTTGAGTGGACCAGCGAAATGTGCGCTTTGCTTTTCGCACACCAGCTGACCGGTGCCGGCCGCGGGTGGTGTGGTAGACTGGTGGAGTGTTGAAGCAAAACTGTGACGTCCCTGCTCTGCGCCCGCCGGCTAGGGTCCCAACTCATTTCAGCCCCACCATCCAACTGCCCCTCCCACCATTGCTCGACAACTTTTTGGTTCCTGTTCTCCTCCACGACCTATATTCATACAGCTCGAGAGTCCCCCTCGAGTGCTATTCATTTTTTCCTAGATATCCGCTCAATTGAGTCGAAACCATGGTTCAGGTCGACCAGAAGGCTGTCCTCATCGTCATCGACGGATGGGGTGTTGCGACTGAGAACTCGCGCAAAGATGGCGATGCCATTCTCGCTGCCGACACACCGACCATGGACGAGTTCGCGAAGAGCGACTCCAAGACTGCCCAGGGCTACACCGAGCTTGAGGCCTCTTCTCTGGCTGTTGGTCTGCCTGAGGGCCTGATGGGCAACAGCGAGGTCGGCCACTTGAACATCGGCGCCGGTAGGGTTGTCTGGCAGGACTCTGTTCGCATTGGACAGACCATCAAGAACGACAAGCTTGGAGAGGTCGAGAACGTGAAGAAGTCCTTCCAGAGGGCAATCGACGGCAACGGCAGGCTGCACTTCTGTGGTCTGGTCTCCGACGGCGGTGTCCACTCGCACATCGACCACCTCATCGCTCTCCTCAAGGTTGCTAAGAAGATGGGCGTTCCCAAGGTCTTCATTCACTTCTTTGGTGATGGCCGAGACACCGACCCCAAGTCCAGTGTTGGATACATGGAGGACCTGCTCAAGGCCACCAAGGAGATTGGCACCGGCGAGATTGCAACAGTTGTCGGCCGCTACTTCATCATGGACCGCGATAAGAGGTGGGAGCGTGTCGAGATTGGACTCAGGGGTCTGGTCACTGGCGAGGGTGAGGAGAGCAGCGACCCTGTGGCCACTATCAAGGAGAGGTACGAGAAGGGTGAGAACGACGAATTCTTGAAACCCATCATTGTGGGTGGAAAGGAGCGCAGAATTCAAGGTAGGTCGCATATATGAGTACCGAGATGGCTCTGATCTAATTCGTGCATACAGATAAGGATACGATTTTCTTCTTCAACTACCGTTCCGACCGCGTTCGCGAAGTCACCCAGTTGCTGGGTGACTTCGACCGCTCGCCCAGGCCCGACTTTCCTTACCCCAGCGACATCCATCTGACGACCATGACCGCATACAACCCCAAGTACACATTCCCTATCGCTTTTCCACCTCAGCGAATGAACGATGTCCTTGCAGAGACGCTCGGAAAGCAGGGCGTAAAGCAGTGTCACGTTGCTGAGACGGAGAAGTATGCTCACGTTACCTTCTTTTTCAACGGTGGTGTCGAGAAGCAGTTTGAGAACGAAGAGCGTGAGATGGTGCCTTCGCCAAAGGTAGCCACATACGACCTCGAGCCTAAAATGAGCGCCATGGCTGTTGCCGAGAAGCTTTGCGAAAGGATTCAGACAGGCAAGTTCGAGTTCTTGATGAACAACTTCGCACCTCCTGATATGGTCGGCCACACTGGTGTCTACAAGGCAGCTATTGAAGCCTGCGCGGAGACCGACAAGGCCATCAAGAAGGTCTACGACCAGTGCAAGGAAAGCGGCTACGTCCTCTTCGTCACTGCTGATCACGGGTAAGTTCCTTACTCTCTTCACCTGTGTACGCACCGTGCTAACAGTCCTAGAAACGCCGAGGAGATGCTCACAGAGGAGGGCACCCCCAAGACATCTCACACCACCAACAAGGTTCCCTTTGTCATGGCCAACGCACCTGAGTTCTGGAGCTTGAAGAAGACCGACGGTGTGCTTGGCGACGTTGCACCTACAATCCTTGCTCTTATGGGTCTGTCCCAGCCCGAGGATATGGATGGCCACAGCTTGCTCGTCAAGTCATAGAATACATACTAACTCTCCTTTCCGTTCGATTCCATTTTGTTTAGACCTTAGGAGCGTTTGCTACGACTGAACGCCGTGATGTAGGTATAGAAACATATATATTTCAAGACATATACATGAAAGACCCCGAGCACGAAGAGCGTGTTTCAAATTAAATTCCTGTACAAAATTGTCACCACTGTGCAGTGCCTGACCCATGAGGCTGGGGCTGGGGTGCCTGGATGTCAACCAATCAAACCTTAGCTGTTCGAGTGTTCACGAGCGTTCACGAGCGTTGATCATCACACTCCATTTTACGAGGCTTCAGTTATAGCTCAACTGTCCAAGCTCAAAGTCTGCACGTTGATGGAACGTTTTCGACAGTTACTCCTCGTTTCGGTCATCTAGAATGTGCATTCAATGGTAGCGGAAGAGCGGCTGTAGAAATATCGTTCGTCGCGTTAGGTACCCCACTAAATACGCGGGGCTTCAAGGGTCACATCCCCGATGCTGACTTACGAACATACGAGGTTCACAAGCTCAGAACGCTCTACACAACGACACCGACATACCTTCCAGACACAGTTCCACGATACATAGCTCGCCTCATTACGCAGTCCACTTTTTTCGCCAGTTGAAAAGTGTCTATCTCCCGATCACCATCGGTCAGGCTGATATAGCGGTCTCGAAATCCCCTACACGGCGGTGTCACCTCCTTGAGCCGCGCCTCGCGCCTTCTGGCTCGAAAGGCCTGTTGATCGGTCGCAGCGAGACGGAAACAGCCACTTTGTCAAAATGGCTTCGAACGGCAATTCTGGAGCACACACACCTCAATCGCAGGCGCAAGTGCAGCCGTGTCGATACAAGACTGGAAAGACGTTGGGTGCTGGTAGTTACTCTGTGGTGAAGGAGTGCGTACATATCGACACAGGGAGATACTATGCCGCAAAGGTCATCAACAAGAGGCTTATGGCTGGGCGAGAACACATGGTCAGGAATGAAATCGCGGTGTTGAAAAGAGTGTCCATGGGCCACAGGAACATCTTAACCTTGGTAGACTACTTCGAGACTATGAACAACTGTAAGCAGGTCGAGTTAGCGGAGATTTTTGAGCTGATCGTGTCCAGTGTACCTCGTGACTGATCTCGCGCTGGGAGGCGAGCTGTTCGATCGCATATGCCGGAAGGGTAACTACTATGAGTCTGACGCAGCAGACCTAATCCGAGCCACACTCTCCGCTGTTGCATATCTTCACGACCACGGTATTGTGCACCGCGATCTGAAGCCCGAGAACCTTCTCTTCAGAACCCCAGAAGATAATGCCGATCTGCTGATCGCTGACTTTGGCTTGTCGCGTATCATGGACGAAGAGCAATTCCATGTTTTGACTACGACCTGTGGAACTCCTGGCTACATGGCGCCTGAAATCTTCAGGAAGACAGGTCACGGGAAGCCTGTGTGAGTTTATTGTTGAAGACCTTTCCACGATGTCGCTGACTGTAGGCGTAGTGACATCTGGGCTATTGGTGTCATCACCTACTTCCTTCTCTGCGGCTACACTCCCTTCGATCGCGACTCGAACCTGGAAGAAATGCAAGCCATCCTCGTGGCCGATTACTCATTCACACCACTCGAATACTGGCGGGGCGTCTCGCTCACCGCTCGTGAATTCATTCGTCGCTGTCTGACCGTCGATCCAGCAGCACGCATGACCTCCCACGAAGCCTTGTCGCATCCATGGATCGCTGATCTCGGCGCGAAACATGCTGAAGGCGAAGAGGATCTATTGCCGACAGTCAAGAAGAACTTCAATGCTAGGCGTACGCTCCACGCAGCCATTGATACTATCCGCGCCATCAACCAACTCAGAGCGGGCGGCGCGGCTGGCATGATGGACGGTATCAAGGCGCAAGAACCACGACGCGGTGCGCCTCCAGCTCCCAAATTTCCGCAGTCGGCAGAAGAGGGCTCTGATCCCATGGAGATTGATCACGTGGACAGCAGAGGGAACGGTCATGGCCAGACTGAGGCTATGATTAAGGAACAAGAGCGACGGATTCGAGAAACGCAACAAGGCTTGTGGAGCAAGCGCTGAGCTCCAAACAAAGATTGCCTTTTCCATGTTGTCCTGACGCTCAATTTTCATGTCTGACTAGGAAGGCACACGTTCGACCGTGTGCTTGCCATCTTTTCGCCAATCAGGGTATGAGCGCTGGCCGACGACCACCGCTAATGCTTGTATATGCATGCTTGTTCAAACTTTATACCACTGAGCTTAGCAAGCCTTATCATCAAATTTTTACTTTTGCTATTACCAGCCATCAAACGCTCTAGACTGACGAAGCACAGAAACACATCCACCTGACCTAAGTGCTGCTATCATACGCAGAAAGGATAAGATGAAAGCATGTGGCGCATAGTTGAACGCTCAACCACCCTAATAAGACGATTCACCAGCTCATCGGCAGTTGATAGTCAGCCCAACCCTCCTCCGTATCCGCCTCCCTCCACTTCTCCACCCCTCCCACAACACCCTCATCATCAACCTCCCACTTCCCCTCCTCAACCAGATCCACCCACCTCCACAGCACATGCTTAAGCTGCACATCATGCGCCGCAATGAAGTGATTGAACCCCAGCTGGAAGAGTTCCGTACTCCTCGGTTCCACCTCAGGTGCGGCGTTTTCCCCCGCGCTGCGGACAAGCTCACCTATCAGTGCGCCGTCGCTGGTTCGCGCAAATTCGTTAGCGCCCAGGGGAAATGGAAGGACGAGTTTGCAGCCGTCTTCGAAGGGGTGGGTGCGATAAGGGTCGGTTTCTGTGAGGTAGAGGCCGGCTGGGTAGGACACGGTGTCGAAGCCAGGGGGAAAGGGCGAGATGAGTATTTCTTCGCCCCAAGGCGCGCGGCGGGTCTCTTGGTGGGCTGTGTGCGTGCTTGAGAAGAGGAGAAGTGGGTAGAGAGTGTTGGACTCCACTGATACTGGGCGAAAGGTTGGTGTTGGGCAATGCGTAAGCCAGGTGCGATGTTTGTGAAGGAGGGTCTTGGGGATTTGGCAAGGAAACGGTATGCGAAGCTGTCGAAGGGCAGACTCTGCGGAAGACCACCGGTCACGAGGTCAAGCAGACCCTCCTCGGTGGTCTGCGGTTGAGATGGCATCTTGGCATGGATTGTGTCGACCAGGTGCTGGAAAGCCTGGAGAGTGTCGTCGAGGTCCTGCTGGGTGTACGAAGGCATGATCCAGGGCTCCGTACGCTCTTGTTCGCCGTCATAGGCCCCACTGACGGCGAGGACTTTGCCTTGGTCTATCATGTCGATGAAGCCATCGAGTATCTCCTCAAGAGGGAGCCAGATCTGTCGGCCGTTCATGGTGATGAGGGTATCATCAATAGACATGTGCTGCATAGCTTCCCCAGATTCCTGATCTAAAACTAATCCCAGAGGATGACTAGCACCCAAGGCCCAATTCGCCATATACAGACTAACAAACCTCCGCTTGTTCGAATCATCTTCATCTTTATCATAATTGACATTCTGCCACAGCTCGTCTGGCGAGCACAAGCGAGCCAAATACCGATGGAACAGGTGAGGCTGCCTCGCCGTGGACCCTTCCATTTCCATTGCAAATCCATGCCAAGCCGCCTTCAAGAAATCAACAACAGATGCGTCGAGACGATCGGATACGCTGGCGAGAGCTGCATCGCCGCCGTAGCATTCCCACCATGTTCGTTTGTCGAGAGCGGATAAGGAGAGGCCGCGCTGCGTCCAGCCTAGTGAGATGATGTGGTTGTGGAGGGCTGCGCAGCGCGAGGGATCGAGGGATGAGGGTTCTTGAGTGGGGGGTGAGGAGCTGATGTGGTGGTTTGGCATGGTGGTGTGTCTGAGAAATATGAGTAGAAGAGTGAAGGTCGACCTCGGGATGTACTGACGGAGCACAGTGACACATCTACCTTGGCTAGTGGCTGCTATTGTACGGGTAGAGGACAAGATAAATATATGTAGCCGCAAGGTTGAGCGATGGATCGCTGTAGCAAGACAACCTGGAAAAGTTCCTTTTGAGCGTTTTACACCTCACAACATTTAGAACAAAAGTGAGGATGTCTTTCACATATGACCATAGGACGTTGAAAACAAGTTCTCTTCTCCGCTCTGCCATCTTTCATGACCCTGAGTTGGGTTGGGTGTTGCCGAAACAGGAACCGGTGTTCGCGAATCAGATTCCAGCCCCGCCTCCCACATAACTTCGTAGCCACTACGAAGAAGCTCGTCTTTTTTGTCCTGGGTTTAAGGAACACTGAAACACCTACCTCACAGAATTGCGATTATCTCCACCCAACGCAACTGTTAAAACCTAAAAAACAGACAGGCTTATAGAGCTTAAGATTGTATAGCATTGCTATAGGAAATGCTTAATCCTAGTGAGCTGTTAGGTTGTTGTTCGCAGTTGAAATATGTGAGATTTGGTGTTCTCCGCAGGGGATGACAAAAAAAATAGAAACGAGCTTCTTCGTACTTCACGCAGAACAACACTGACCAAAGTGTCCGTTTACCGAGTCAGCAATGGGTCTCTCAGTTTGTCTCCTCAGGCACTCTTGGTCAGGTTGCCCGTTCGCTCTCTCTGCGCCGCCACTGCAGCTGTCCTCTGCTCTATTGACCTTTACTCGTCTGGAGCTGCATCTCTTGCACCAGATCAGAGTAGTGCTCAGAGCACAGTACCGTAGTAGGATGCTTTGGACCAAATACACGCTGGTACCCGCTGATTGCTCTCTTGTATAGCGATAAGGACTCGTCGCATTGGTGCTGTTGGTGAAGAAGGGAAGCCAGGGAGAACACGCTGGTCAGCGTGGCAGTATGCTCTTTTCCTAGCACCTCCTCGCTTTTCTCCAGCGCCTGCCGGTGAAGCATCTCTGCCTCCTCGTACTTTGCCTGGTCGCATAGCACCCGTGCCAGGTCGCTTATGCAGCTTATTCTCCTTATTCTCGAAGGATGGTTTTCTTCAACCATCCTCTCCATTGTCTTCAGCGTCCGCCGGTAAACAAGCTCTGCCTCCTCGTACTTGCCCTGGTCACACATCACCCGCGCCAGTTTGCTTATGCTGTCTATCCTCGTAGGATGCACGTGTTCTACCGCCATCTCCATTCCCTCCAGCGCCTGCCGGTGAAGCGTCTCTGCCTCCTCAAGACGCCCTTGTTTGCTGTAGGTCGACGCCAGGTCATACATGCTAGTCAGCGTGTCAGGATGCTCATCCCCTCGCTTCTTCTCTATTCCCTTCAGCAACTGCCGGCAAAGCATCTCTGCCTCCTCAAGGCGCCCTTGTTTGCTGTACGTCGACGCCAGGTTGTCCATGCTGGTCAGCGTGTCAGGATGCTCTTTCCCTAGCGCATTCTCACTTCCCTCGTGCGCCCGCCAGTTCATCACCTTTCGGCTACGAAGATCATGGATCGGAAGATATCGGGAATACCTTCGACCACTGGAATTTGTCATGACCTCGTGTAAGTCTTGGTGGCACTCCTCACAGAAATACTCATCGGGGCTGGCAGCTTCGTCTAAGATGCCAACACAACCTCCGTGCTGCCAGACCTTGCAGATGTCGCACTGGACAAATAGACCGCTTACGATGCCGTCTGGATCATCAGAATCGAGCAAAGCAGAGCCAGACTTGGCCTCATTCAAAAGCAAGCCCGGAGATTTTTGATTGCCACAGACGCATCTGGTAACTTCATTCCCCTCGACTTTCTCATCGTTGAGCTCGTTGGTAGATTCTGCATTATTGTTGGTGTTCTCATTGGCTCGCTGGATATCCTTCGCGATAGCTCGATACGATTCGTCATCGTCATCTCCAAATGAAGCACAGATGGAGAGAACTGAATCGAAGTCATGCACAGTGGCAGCCTCTTCAGCGGCTTTTCCATCACTGGATGGATGCTCCTCGATGTGGGCCTCAGCTTCACTTGGAGTATCGTTCAAAGATTCATCATCAGAATCTACACCAGAAGGTAGAATCGCAAGAGCAATCTCCTCCATATGGCGGGCAAAATGCAGCGATAGAGCATCACGATTGCCGGAAGTATATTTGAGGCAAAGAGGGCATGTTACCTCCGAGGTTAAAACGTCCAGACCGTGGCGCTGTTCTAAATGGCTCATCATAGCGTGACGATCTTCGAAGAAAACATGGGCGCCTTGAGGAGGCAGAGATGCTTTGCCGGCAGTTGCTGAAGGGAATAGAGAAGAAGCGAGGGGATGAGCATCCTG
>QQTW01002723.1_pt1 | contig 12918 bp, 12 predicted proteins | sample 1904831 | NCBI WGS metagenome assembly QQTW01 (sample SAMN09435610, study PRJNA476489) | Subsurface metagenome, whole genome shotgun sequencing project. | reverse complement strand
TATTATTTTACCGTTCTGATCTGGTTTGCGTACGACATGCCGTACATGGACGACTATCCGGTGCTGGTGGGTTTTCTGAATCAACTACCGGACGCATCGGCAGGAGAACGGTGGCGGCTGTTGCTGGAACAGAATAATTTCCACCGCGTCGTTTGGGTCAAGGCCGTTGCCTGGCTGACATATGCGCTGACGGGGCAGGTCAATTTTACGTTTTTGCAGGTATTGGGAAACGCATCGCTGCTGCTGATAGCGTGGTTGTTGTATAAGTCATCACGGATGAATGTACGTGATGAGCACAAATTTTTTGTCTGTACTAACGTTTCTGCCCGTTCTCTTCTTTCTTTTCCAGTTTCAGTCCTGGAACAACGCCTTTTGGGCAATGGCGGCCATGTCTAACCTATGGGCACCGGCCTGGGCTTTGATGGCTTTCTGGTTGGCGGGTCGTGGATGCGAAGGCTGGGCGCTGCTGGTTGGCGTGGTAGCCTTGATCACAAACGGCAATGGCGTTTTGGTGCTGCCACTGGTGCTGACAGGATTTTTATTCGGCCAGAACTGGCACTGGGCTGTGGTAACAGTAATGCTACTCGTACCCGCTTATGGGTTGTACTTTTCGGGGTACAGCAATCCATCGGGGATCTCGGTTACGCGGTTGGTCGACCCATCAACAGTGGCGCATTTGATGGCATTGGACACGGCCTTTTTGGGAGCCATGTTCTACCACCCGGCCATTAGTTGGCTACCACAGGCAGTCGGTTGGATCAGCGGCATCTGGACGGTCTATTTACTCATCTCGCGCTATGACCGAACCAATCCAACGCTGTTCTGGATGCTGGTTTTTCTGCAATTGACCGGATTGATGCTGGCCATTAACCGGCTCGACAATCCGGTCGACGTGATGTTTGCTTCGCGCTACAAAAACATCACCGCCTTAGTTATGGCCGTGACGTACCTAACAGTAGTCGACACATTAGTCCAACGAAACCAGCCAAGAGTCGTTCGCGGATTTGTCCTTTTCGCCGGGGTTGTATCGGTGGGCATATGCATAATCTCGAACCTAACCTACTTCTCAAAAATTGTCCGGTTCCGGGAGTTGAAGCAGACCGATCAGGTGCTGTGGGAACGGCACGGCATCATCCGGGCAAGCAGCCCGCTGTACGAAGCCGCCAGCCAATTGAGTCAACTAAAAAAAGCCGGTATCTTTCAGCCCGAACCCTTAACGCTGGACGGGTTGGCTTCGCGGGAAGTGGCCCTACGACAACCTTTATCAACTACTGAAAAAGTAGTGTATAAGCTCGACATCAACCGACGCGACGGCGATTTTCTGATCGTCAGTGGATTCGCGAAAATTGACCGGCAAAAGGCGAACTTCAACGATACATTTTTGGCGATTCGCTCGCCGGAAGGCTGGCGTTTTTTTACGACCTTATTTCACCAGCGGCTCGATAACGACGACTCGCTGAATGATAAAGATACCGGCTTCACGGCCATCGTTCCGATAGCACTGGCAGGACCATCAGTCCGGCTGGGCCTGCTGGTGAAATCGGGCGGAAAAACGGCGTTTCAGGAATTTTAATAGGCCACAGTAGGCTGTAGATGACATAATGAGCAACATTGCCATCATTACGGCGCGGGGTGGCAGCAAGCGTATCCCGCGCAAAAACATCCGTCCTTTTTTAGGGAAGCCCATCATCAGTTACGTCATCGAAACGGCCCGGCGGTCGACCCTGTTCGATGAGGTGATGGTCTCGACTGACGACGATGAAATTGCCCGCATCGCCACGTCCTATGGCGCTGCGGTGCCCTTCCGACGCAGTGCCGAAACCGCCAGCGACTTCGCCACCACGCCCGATGTGTTACTGGAAGTACTGGCGCAGTACGAACAGCGCGGTCAGACCTTCGATTTTGGTTGTTGTATTTATCCGGTGGCTCCGCTTATCACCGTCGATTTATTGCAGCGGGCGTACGATACGCTGCAAACCGGGCGTTTCCATTCGGTATATCCAGTGCAACGGTTTAGCTTCCCGATTCAGCGGGCGTTTTATCTACGTAACAACCGGCTGGGTTGGTTCCAGCCCGAACATGCCCTGACCCGGTCGCAGGACCTGGAACCCGCCTACCACGATGCCGGTCAGTTTTACTGGTTCGACGTGGCGGCTTTCCGGCAAACGGGTACGCTGCTCACGGACCAGACCGGCGGCATCGAAATCTCGGAATTACAGGCGCAGGACGTGGATAACGAAACGGATTGGCAATTAGCCGAACTGAAATACCGGCTCCTACACCCTTGATCAGCATCATGGAAAACACAATTCAAGTTTTGGGCCAATCGTCGGACGGCGAGAAAGACCTGCGCACCCACTTTGTCGACCATTTCCGGCAGTCGCCCATTCCAGCTACGGAGCTGTTGCAGAATCTGGGTTTGTACCTGAACCGGCAGGCGCTCTCACGGATTTTGTACATGCACGAACTGTACAAGCAAATCATCGACGTGCACGGCGTCGTTATGGAGTTTGGGGTTCGTTGGGGCCAGAATATGGCCTTGTACGAATCGTTCCGGGGTATGTACGAGCCGTATAATTACAGCCGTAAAATCATCGGTTTCGACACGTTCGGCGGTTTTCCTTCTACCGATGCCAAAGATGGCGACCGGGTGAAGCCGGGCGACTACGGCGTCACGGCCAACTACGAGACGTACCTGACCGAGGTACTCGACTACCACGAAAACGAAAGTCCGCTGGGCCACCTGAAAAAGTATGAACTCGTGAAAGGCGACGCTACCCGGACGATTCACACCTATCTGGAGCAGCATCCTGAAACGATGGTTGCCTTAGCGTACTTTGATTTCGACATTTACGAGCCGACCAAAGCTTGTCTGGAAGCAATCCTGCCCCGGCTCACGAAAGGCTCTGTTCTGGCATTCGATGAACTGAACTGCGCGCCTTTTCCGGGCGAAACGTTAGCCGTAATGGAAGTGCTGGGCCTGAGCCGGTACCGCATCCGACGTACCCCCCTCAATCCGCTCTGTTCGTATTTAGTTATTGAGTGATGACTGCTGACCAACCCATCCTGACCGAACCACACGGGTATTACGCCCTGCCCAACCCACCCACTGCGGACGAGTTGCGGCAATACTACGCCGAGAAGTATTACCAGCAGGAACGCGGATCGTACAGCCAGACTTATACCGAGGAAGAACTAAGGTACTTCCGTGAGAAAGCCGAGCAGAAGCACGTTGTGCTGCGGCAGGAGTTAGGCGAGCAGTCTGGTCGGCTTTTGGACGTGGGTTGTGGCGAAGGATTTGTGCTCGATTATTTCAAAAAACAGGGCTGGGACGTACTGGGACTTGATTATTCAGCATTCGGCGTTCAACGGCAAAATCCCGGCTGTTTAGCTGACGTGCGCGTTGGCGACGTGTACGAAAGCCTGAACGCCCTGCGCGAAGCGGGCGAAACGTTCGGGGTCATCTGGCTGCAAAACGTGCTCGAACATGTTACCGACCCGCTCAAACTCCTTCAGCAACTGCACACGCTGGCGGCACCGGGAGCGATGCTGGTGGTGGAAGTTCCCAACGACTTCTCGCCCCTACAGGCCGATTTACAACAGCGCGAGTTGGTCAATCGACCCTATTGGGTGGCTATTCCCGATCACATCTCGTATTTCAGCCGGGCGTCGCTGGTGTCTTTAGCTGGGGCCGCTCACTGGCGGGCGAAACGGCTACTGGCCGATCACCCCATCGACTTTGCTCTTTACAATCCGGACACCAACTACATCGCCGATAAAACTAAAGGGCGGGGCGTTCACTTACAGCGCATCCGCACGGAACACCTGTTGCACACAACGTCCGTTGAACAGACCATTCGGTATTACGAAACGCTGGCTGATCTTGGTTTAGGGCGGCAGATTACCGGATTTTTTGGTGCCGGGACACCCAATGACTGATACCTACAAGTGCCTACCAAAAAGCCGGTTTGAGCGCGATGAGTTTGCGCTGGTGCCCATTCGCCCGGCCGATATTGAGTTAATTCGCCAGTGGCGCAACGAGCAGATGCCGGTGCTGCGGCAGGCTCAACCCATCAGCGAAGACCAGCAGCAAACGTATTTCGCACAACACATCTGGCCGACGTTTGCGCTCGATACGCCCCCGCAGGTCCTGTTCAGCTACCTCAAAAACGACGAACTGATCGGCTACGGCGGGCTGGTTCACCTTAACTGGGCCGACCAGCGGGCGGAAGTCTCGTTTCTGATCAACACGGCTGCCACGCGCGACATTCCTACCTATCAGGCACTGTTCGGCACGTACTTAGTGTTGTTGCAACAGGTAGCGTTCGACGCGCTGGGCTTTAATCGGCTCTTTACCGAAACTTACGACATCCGCCCCGACCACCTTGCGGTCATCGAAGCCAGCGGCTTCCGACTGGAGGGCCGAATGCGGGAACACGTCCGCATCGACGGGCAGTTTGTCGATTCATTAATTCATGGAAAATTACAGTATGATTACCAACTGGACCGGTAAACGCGTGTTCATCAGTGGAGGCAACGGCGTCATTGGCCGCGAACTGGCCCGCAAATTAACGGATCGGGGCGCCATCGTCTGGCTTGGCGACATCAAACCACGTGGCACCGAACTTCCCGCCAGCGTCCTCTACCGGCGGGGCGATCTGAATGAACTCACCACCGACGAGATCAACGCGTTTGGGCCGGAGGTGTTTATTCACTTGGCGGCTACCTTCGAGCGTTCGACCGAGACGTATGGCTTCTGGGAAGAGAATTTCCGGCATAACGTGGCACTGAGTCATCACCTGATGAGCGTCACCAAAGATTGCCCCACGTTGCGCCGGGTGATTTTCGCGTCGAGCTACCTCATCTACGACCCGGCTCTGTATACGTTCGATACCCCCGCCGATGTCCCCTACTCACTCCGGGAAACCGACCCGATTTTACCCCGCAACCTAACGGGAGCGGCCAAACTGTCGCACGAGATTGAACTGCGGTTTCTGGACGGGTTTCGGCAGGAAACATTCTCGTCCGTTTGCGCCCGTATTTATCGGGGCTATGGCTGCAACTCGCGCGACGTGATTTCGCGCTGGGTCCGCGATTTGCTGCACGATCAGCCCATCACGGTGTATCGTCCCGAAGGTAAGTTCGACTACATCTACGCGGAGGATACGGCCGAAGGGCTGATTCGGCTGGCCGAAAAACCGGACGTGACGGGCATCATCAACCTCGGCACTGGCCACGCCCGACCGGTGTCGGACGTAGTGGCCATCCTGCGGCAGCACTTTCCAACGATACAGGCGACCGAAGCAGAAGCCGACATCCCGTTTGAAGGATCGCAGGCCGACATGACGTTGTACGAACGGGCGATTGGCTGGCGGCCGGAGCACACCCTCGAAACGGCTATCCCAAAAATTATTCAGTTCGAACGGGCGCGTAACGGTGAGTACGCAATCGAGAAAGAAGCGGGCGGTCCGGCGGTCCGGAACGTGCTCGTTACCAGCATATCACGGAAGATTCCGTTGCTGAAAGCGGTGAAGAATGCCCTGCAAAAACTCGGTGGTTCGGAAAAGCTCATTGGTAGTGATCTCGATACCAACTGCTTAGGGCGTTATTTTGTGGACGACTTCTGGGCCATGCCGCGCCTGAGTGAGTTCACGCCCGAAACGCTGCTGACTGAACTGCGGCAGCGCAACATCCAGGCCGTGATCCCCACCCGCGACGGGGAGTTGCTGTTCTGGAGCCAGCACAAACCGATGTTGCACGAGCACGGCATTGCCGTTATGGTCTCCAGCGAAGATAGTGTGAATTACTGCGTAGACAAGCTGGCCTTTTACGAGGTGGCGACCCACCACCAACTACCCACCATCGCCACGACGGGCAATGCCGATCAGCTTCCCGACGGTCCATTGGTGGTGAAAGAGCGCTACGGGGCCGGATCAGTCAGCATTCGGCTGAACGTCACGCCCGACGAAGCCCGGACAGCGGCCAGTCATTTTAGCAGTCCAATTTTTCAGCCTTTCATTACGGGGCAGGAATTCAGTGTCGATGGGTACGTAACCGCGTCAGGCGAGGTGAAAGGCGTGGTTGGGCGCACCCGCGACGTGATCGTGAATGGGGAATCGCAGGTGACGACGACCGTGCAGGACGCCGAACTGGAGCAGATCAGCAAGCAGATTATCAGCGCCTTACAACTGTACGGGCATGTCGTACTGCAACTGCTGAAAGACCAGACCGGGCAGTGGCACCTCATCGAATGTAACGCACGCTTTGGCGGTGCGTCGACCCTAAGCTTAGCCGCCGGGTTGGATAGCTTCTACTGGTTTTTGCTCGAATCGCAGCACGAAGACCTCGCGGCTGTCCCATTCGTGCCGTCCGTCAAGCCCTTGCGGCAGGTGCGTTACCCCGCCGATCTGGTCACGACATGGTAATCACTTTCGATCTGGACGACACCCTGTACGACGAACTGACCTACGTGCGCAGCGGCTTCCGGGCGGTAGCTAATCACCTCGCGCAAACGCACCACCTCGACGCGGAAGCGGTGTTTGCCTTCGCCTGGCAGGTGCTGAGTAAACAGGGACGCGGGGCCGTTTTCAACCGAACGCTGGACCGTTACGGTCTACTAACCCGCCAGCGCGTTGGGCAATGCTTAGCGGTATACCGAAATCACTCGCCCGACATTCAGCTTTTCCCCGCGGCCGTTCGGGCGCTGGACCGTTTCGCTCAGTACCCGCTGTATTTAGTCACGGATGGCAATAAGATTGTGCAGTTTAGGAAGGTGCAGGCGTTAGGCATAGCCAGTCGGTTCCGGCGGTTGTTTATCACGCGTCGGTTCGGGATTCACCGCGAGAAACCTGCCACCTACTGCTTTGAGCGCATTGCTCAGTTGGAGCGGGTACCGCTGAGTCAGGTGCTGTACGTGGGCGACAACCCCCGCAAAGATTTCGTGGGTATCAAGCCGCTGGGTTGCCCAACGGTGCGCGTCCGGACGGGGCAGTACCAGCACCTCGACTACGGCCCCGACCACGAAGCCCGCTTAGTGATTGATTCGCTCGATGACCTTACCTTTGCGGTTTTAACGCAGTTCGATTCATGATTCAGATCGCTCACCATACCATCTCGGCGCAACACCGACCGTTTATCATCGCGGAGATGTCAGGCAACCACAACCAGTCGCTCGACCGGGCGCTGGAAATTGTGGACGCCGTGGCCGATACGGGCGCTCAGGCCCTCAAAATTCAGACCTACACCCCCGATACGATTACGTTCAACGGCCAGTCCGACGAGTTCATGATTCGTGACAAGGAGTCGATCTGGACCGGGCAGAATTTATACAACCTGTACCAGCAGGCCTACACACCCTGGGAATGGCACGCGCCCCTATTCGAGCACGCCCGGAAGCGGGGTTTGGTCATCTTTAGCTCCCCGTTCGACACCACGGCGGTTGACTTCCTGGAAACGCTCGACGTGCCGGTTTACAAAATTGCGTCGTTCGAAAACACGGATCATATCTTACTAAAAAAGGTCGCTCAGACGGGCAAGCCAGTCATCATGAGCACCGGCGTGGCCTCAGTACGTGATCTGGATGAATCCGTAAATGTCCTGCGGGCGAACGGTTGCACGGAGTTGATTTTGCTTAAATGCACCAGCACCTACCCGGCCACGCCTGAATCGACCAACCTGCTGACCATCCCGCACATGCGGCAGTTGTTCGACGTGCCGGTGGGCTTGTCAGACCATACGATGGGCATTGGTGCGTCGGTAGCGTCGGTGGCGCTGGGGGCTGTCGTGATCGAAAAACACGTAACTCTCAGCCGGGCCGACGGGGGCGTCGATTCTACGTTTTCGCTCGAACCTCACGAGTTGAAAAGTCTCGTGATCGAATCAGAACGGGCGTTTCTGGCCATGGGTCAGGTCAGCTACACGCTCACGCCCCGCGAACAGAAAAGTTTGCTGCACAAGCGATCGCTCTACGTGGTCAGCGACGTGAAAGCGGGGGAACCGTTTACGGCCCGGAACGTGCGTAGCATCCGACCGGCCAGTGGCTTACACACGCGCTACTACGACGACATTCTGGGTAAAACCGCCACCCAAGATATTACAGCCGGAACGGCGCTGGCGTGGAGCTTAATTGATGTATGATATACGATATATGATGTATGCGCTTTTAACAGGATTGAGCGCTTGTATATCATACATACTACATCATACATCATATATCAGAAATGGGTATCATCAAACGGCAGACGATTCAGAGTTCGATTTACGCCTACGCGGGCGTAGCCGTTGGATTTTTGACCCAGGGTTACTTCTTTCCGAATCTGTTCAGCAAGGCAGAAGTAGGCTTACTTTCGCTGCTCATCGCCGTGTCGCAGGTGCTGGTGCAGGCGTCCAACTTGGGGGTCAGCAACGCGGGCGGGCGGTATTTTCCGTATTTCCGCAACGCCGACCGGCAGCACAACGGCTACCTGCTCATTACCACGCTTACTACGCTCACCGGCTTTGGCTTGTGCGTACTGGGACTTTGGCTGGGCCGGCCGTGGGTGATCGAGAAATATGGGGCGCAGTCGTCGCTGTTCGTTGATTATTACTACGTGCTCATTCCGCTGACCCTGTTCACAGCTCTTTTCGCCATCTTCGATAATTATGCCCGGCTGCTCTACGATCCCGTCACGGGAACAATACTGCAACAGTTTGTGCAGCGAATCCTGATTCTGCTGGCGGGAGTTTTGTATTGGGTCAGTTGGGTCACGTTTCCGCAGTTTCTGGGCGTCTGGCTGCTGGCGTTCCTGTTGCCAACGGTATTAATGGCGGTGAGCGTACTCCGCGACAAAGCGCTGTATTTCAACCGTAAATTCGTATCAGTCAGCCCACAACTGCGCCGAAGCCTGGCCCGTTACGCCCTGCTGACGTTTACCACGGCGCTCTCTTCGCAGGTCATCCTGACCATCGACAAAGCCATGATTAGCAGTAGCACCGGGCTGGCCGACACAGGCATCTACAGCACCGCTTCATATTTTGCGGCCGTCATCGCCCTGCCCGCCACGACGCTGTATAAAGTAGCCGGGGCGCTCATCGCCGAATCGTGGAAGGCCAACGACCGGGCCAATATTCTAATGATTTACCGAAAGAGCGCGCTTAACCAGCTTATTGCGGGCTGTTTGGTCTTCGTCGGCATAGTGGTCAACTTACCGAGCCTGTTTACGTTGCTACCAGCCGGTTATGAAGCAGGCTATTACGTAATTTTGTGGCTTGGTCTGGGTAAGCTGATCGACATGGCGACGGGCGTGAACGGTATTATTTTGGCTACGTCACGTTATTACGCCCTGGACACGCTCCTGTTTGTGGGGGTCGTTATCGTTACGATTGCGGCCAACTATTACCTGATTCCCCGGTACGGCATCAACGGAGCGGCTGCTGGGGCGGCCCTGGCGACGTTTCTGTATAACTTTACCCGGACGCTGCTGGTCTGGATTGCGTTCAGGATGCAGCCCTTTTCGTGGCGCAATGGAGCGGTGCTACTGCTGACGGGGGCCGTCTGGAACGTAACTGAGCTAGTGCCACATAATACGGGCGTCTGGTGGCGGATCGGGACGGACGTGGCGCTACGGTCGGCCGCCATTACGGGTCTTTTTCTCACGGCGATGTACCTGCTGAAGCTATCACCCGATGCCAACGAACTGTTAAATAGTATTTGGAAGCGGGTGAGAAATGTATGAATTAAGATGCGCTACTGGATTGAAAGGGCAGCAGACGACCGATTGGCAGCATCACATATCGACGTAAAACTAATGCGGGAACTCCTGATTCAACTATTCGGCCTCGACACGCTGTATAAAGTGCGCAAGTCGCCCATTGTCAACTTTTTACCTCGTCTGCGGCAGGCCAGTCACAGCTATAATCACCGGTATGGGCAGATTCTGCGCTGGGGTATCAAGTCGCGCGAGGACACGAATTATACCTACGAACTAACTGAGGACAACCTGCTTTACTTAGCGCATACGGTGGCGGTGGTGGCGGGCGTCGAACCCGAAACGGTGCAGGAATACATCCGCGAGGTGCAAACCGACGCGTCGCTGCGGGAGCACATTCTGGAGAAGACCCGAACGTCGTCGTACCGACGCGTGGCCGACCTGCGCGTGGAATTTGGCCGACGGTTAGGCTGGTATGCGCTGGTGCGGTTGCGCAAGCCCACCGTGGTTATCGAAACGGGCGTCGACAAAGGGCTGGGGGCGGTTTTGCTTTGCTCGGCTCTGTTGCGCAACCGGGCCGAGGGCGCCCCCGGCCGCTACTACGGCACCGACATTGCCACCAAAGCGGGGTATTTGCTCGATGGTCCCTACCGCGAAGTCGGGGAGGTACTCTACGGCGATTCGATCACCAGCCTGCGGGCTTTTGCCCAACCCATCGACCTGTTCATTAACGACAGTGACCACTCGGCGCAGTACGAACACGACGAGTACCGCGTGGTGCTACCCAAACTCAGCCCAACCGGTATCATGCTGAGTGATAATGCCCACGAAACCGGCGTACTGGCCCGGCTATCGCTGGAGGTCCATCGTAAATTCGTGTACTATCAGGAAGTACCCAAAGATCACTGGTACCCCGGCGCCGGTATTGGGTTTTCTTATTAAGACCCCTCTCCCAACGGGGAGGGGTAAACACTTATCTCATGTGGCTTCTCCGTTACTTGTTCACGAACCTCTACCGGGCCATCCAAACGTCCAACGGTCGGCGGCTGCTGTGGTTGTTTTTTCGGTACGCGGGTCGGCCCCGGCACCAGGCGGGCGTCATTCCGTTTCTGACATATCGCTTTCAGGTGCCCGATGCACTGTCGTTTACGTGGCAATTCAAGGAGATTTTTGCCGACGAGTCCTACCGGTTTTCCACCGACGTTGCTAAGCCCGTTATCATTGACTGCGGGGCTAACATCGGCACCAGTTTAGCTTATTTTCGGCAAACCTACCCCCAGGCCCGGATTATCGCTTTTGAAGCCGACCCAGCCATCGGGACTATTTTGGAACAGAATCTGCACAGCAACGGCATTGGTGCTATTGAGATTATTAACAAAGCCGCGTGGGTAAACGACGACGGGCTCGATTTTGGCAGTGGCGAAGCGGATGCCGCTTCTATGTACTCAGAAACGGGTCGTCGGCGGGTGCCTTCGGTTCGGCTGCGCGATTACCTGCTGCGCGAAACCCGCGTCGACATGCTCAAGATCGACATTGAAGGGGCAGAAACGGATGTGCTCATCGACTGTGGCGATGCCCTCGCCCACGTGCGCAACCTGTTCATCGAGTACCACGCCTACGTTGGCCATCCGCAGACGCTCGGCCTGATTGTGCGCCTGCTGGAAAATCAGGGCTTTCGGTACTACATCGACAGTAACCAGTCGCGGACGCGGCCGTTGGTCAACCACCGCTACCGAGGCAACGACCTCATGGATCTGCAACTCAACATTTCCGCTTACCGCCCGTGAACGTCGTCCACCTGAGCACGTACCATCGGTTCGGCGGAGCAGCCGTTGCCGCCAACCGGCTCCACCGTGCTTTGCTGAATGTTAACCGGGACGCCGGACCGCGATTCGGCGTCCCGGTCGAAAGTACGATGCTCGTCGGCACATCGAACCGCCAGGAGACCCACCAGCCAGAACCGGGCGTGACGTATTTAGCGAACAATTTTCTGGCCGAGCAAACGGCGTTTGGACGATTCGTGGCCGAGCGGCTGTACTTTTTGCCATTCGAGCGCGAGCGTTCCGTGCGGTTTCAGTTCTCACCAGCCGTGTTCGGGACCAACCTCACCTTCCATCCAGCCATTCAGCAGGCCGACGTACTGCACCTGCATTGGATCAACTTCGGCTTTTTATCCATCGACACGCTTCGCAATCTGTTTGCGCTCAAAAAACCCATCGTCTGGACCCTCCACGACCAGTGGGCGTTTACGGGCGGTTGCCACTATTCGCGCGGCTGCGACCATTTTCTGAGTCATTGCCGTGCGTGTCCGTACCTCAAGAAGCCTGATGCGCACGATTTATCGTACCGCATCTTTGAGCAGAAAGTTCGGCTTTTCGCTACGGCCAACATCATGTTTACCCCCCCCAGCCGGTGGTTAGCCGACGAAGCGATGCGGAGTAAACTGCTGCGTCGGTTTCCGTTTACCGTCATCCCGTACGCCATCGACCAAAGCCGGTTCTGCCCCGTCGACCGCGCCGACGCCAATGCCTTTCTCGATCTGCCCGCCACCCGCAACCCCCGCCTGCTGTTGGGCATTCTGACTACCGACGACGAAATTGTGGCGGCTTACAACGCGGCCGACGCGATGGTGGTCCCCTCGCTGGAAGACAATCTGCCGAACACCGTGATCGAGTCACTGGCCTGCGGGACCCCGGTCGTCGCGTTTCGCACGGGCGGCATTCCCGAAATGATCGACCACCAGCAAAACGGTTACCTTGCGGCCGTTGGCTCAGCGCAGGAGTTAGCCGACGGACTGGCGTTTATGCTGACGCACCCCAACCCGGAAGCATTGCGCCAGAACGCCCGCCAATCCGCCGAAATGCGTTTTTCAGAAACCGTCGTGGCCACCCAACATATTGATCTTTATCACTCTTTAATGAGCGAACGAGTGAACGGGTGAACGAGTGCTACGTGATGCGTCAGCCATTCTTTCACTCTTTCGCTCTCTCGCTCTCTCGCTCTTTATGGTTCCCACCGTATCCATCATCACCATCACCTACAACGCGGAGCGGTTTCTGGAGCGCACGATTCAAAGCGTTGTGGCGCAGCAGGCGACGGACTACGAATACATTCTGATCGACGGGGCATCAACGGACGGCACGCTCGACATCATCAGGAAATACCAGAATTGTATTACCGACTGGATTTCCGAACCCGATGCCGGGCTGTACGATGCCATGAATAAGGGACT
>QQTW01002722.1_pt1 | contig 12918 bp, 13 predicted proteins | sample 1904831 | NCBI WGS metagenome assembly QQTW01 (sample SAMN09435610, study PRJNA476489) | Subsurface metagenome, whole genome shotgun sequencing project. | reverse complement strand
CCCCGCCGTTGTCAGTTACCTCAACGCACACGCGGTTCCGGTCGACACAGCTTGTTTTAACCGTCAGTACACCCTTCCCTTCTTCCATGGCTTCAACGGCGTTGACGAGAATGTTGAGCAGGGCCGTTTTCACCTGATCATTGTCGAGAAGCGCCACGCAGTCGCCCGTATCGAACGTAGTTTCCATCCGCATTCGCTTCAGCTTGATGCGGTCGGCTACCAATTGCAGCGTACTCTTCACGATAACGTTGAAGTCCTGCCGTTTGCGGTCGAGTTCGCGGGGTTTAGATGAGTTGAGCATCTCCGTAATCAACTGGCTAATCCGGTCAACGTTGCGGCCGATGATGTCGGTAAACATGTTGACGTACTCACTGTCGGTGTCTAACTCATCTTTCAGTTGCTCCAGCGCTAAGCTCAGGTTGGTGAGTGGATTTCTGACTTCGTGGGCGATGCTGCGGGCAATTTTACCGGTCATGGTTAACTTCTCAGCCAGGATCAGGTCCTGCTGCGCCCGTTTCTGATCCGTAACGTCGCGCACAATACCCTGGTACCATTCGGGCCGACCAACCGTATCGTCAACGGCCCATACGGAAATCAGGCAGGTGCGTTTGTGTCCGTCTTTGGTAACCAGCACGGCCTCAAAGTCTTTGATTTGCCCGTGTTCGCGCACGTTGAAGCGGAGTTCGCGCAGGCAGTTGAGATCGGCAAAGAGCCGGGCGGGGTTCAACAGGATCAGTTCGTCGCGGGTGTAGCCCAGGACCCGTTCGACCGACGGGTTTGCATCCTGGAAGTGCATCTCATTGGTCGTGACGAAAATGGCGTCGATGGAGCGCTCGAACAACGAGCGGTATTTGTTTTCTTTCCGGGCAACTTCGGTCAGCACACTCGCCTGCCGGAGCGCGTAGCGGATGCTGCGACCCAGGAGTTGCGCGTCGATGCGGCCTTTCACTAAGTAATCGGCAGCACCCAGTTCGAGAGCCGACTGATCGACCGTTAGATCGTCCTGACCCGTTAACAGAATCATGGGCGCACGGCACCCCATCTGGAAGGCGGCCTGAATGAGGTTGATCCCCGTGTGTCCGCCTAACCGATAATCGACCAAGTAAACATCATATTCGTCGGCTTCGATCAGGTCCAGCGCCCGGCCATACGTGTCAACCCAGTCCAGCTTAATATTGGCATTTTCTTTGGCGGAGACCAGCGCCTTGGTCAGCATGTAATCGTCTTCGTCGTCTTCAACGAGTAAAACGCGAATCAACGTATCAGTTTCGGCAACGTCGAGCAGAGGAGCAATAGCATTCATAAACAGCAAACGAGGAGTAGCATTACTTACGGCAATTTGACGGTGTCTATCCAGTATGTTTTGAGCGTACCGATTATCTCAACCAGCCGGTTAAAATTGAACGGCTTTGTTACGAACGAGTTAACGCCCAGTGTATACGTCTTTAACACATCCTCATCGGCCGACGAGGTTGTCATAACCACCACGGGCAACCGACGTAGCCTGGGATCATCTTTGATTTCGGAGAGGGCCTGAAAGCCATTCTTGCGAGGCATGTTAAGGTCCAGAATAAGCAGGTTCGGCCAGGGTGCGTTCTGCTCGTTATAACGCCCCTGTTGAAGTAAGTAGTCCATCAGTTCTTCCCCATCTTCAACGAACCGAATGTGCTGCTCATACCCATTCTGGCGCATGGCCTGCTCCAGAAACATACGGTCATCAGCATCATCATCGGCAATCAGGATGGTCATCGCAGTAGCTTTACGGTGCATATAATCAGTTGGACAAGTCTGGTACGTAGAGAGTATAAATAGTGTCGCGAAGGGAATCTACCGCTGTCGGACAAACAAAGACAAGCGACACTCGATTTGCCCGATCAAAAATAAGTAAAAATGCTCATATCTTGTTGCATCTACTTACAGGTGTCCCCTGACAAAGCAACCACTATGCCGCCTGCATCGTACACTGTCTTAGTCACTTGTTCATCCGTAAAAGCTCTCCTAAACGATTCACTTTTACGTTTGCAATATACGCTAAACGCAGTCCAGTATTGTTATCCTATCGCCTTTGCTTACTGCGCACAAAATCCGTTAGAATTACCCGGAAACGGTCCGAAGAAATGCCATTTACAAGCAAGCCCGCGATTAGTTGGAAGCACACTTGATGGTATACATTGACTAAAGCGTTCTACAGACTGGGGAAAATTCTACGCAATTTCATCTATCCGTCATTAAACCAACCGATGCCGTAAACGGTCTTAACGTGGTAAAATGCAATCGAATAGGCTGATCTGATTCTGATTTGGGCATGTTGGCACGAATTTGACCTATTGATGCCTGTATGGGTTGCTATTTCCAACCATCAATTATTTACACAACAGTTATGAAAAAGTCAATAAAAACAGTACTTACGGCGGCCGTTCTTATGACCGGTGCCAGCTTTTTCCTTGCTCCTGACTTGGTAGCGCAGGATATGCAGTCCCGCTCGGTATCAGCCGGTGCGGTACGAACGGGTATAAAAGGAGGACTGAATGCAAGCTCGTTGTTTTACGATAGGCAGGGGGTCAGCAACAAGAGCGAACGGATTGGATTTCATGCAGGCGTGTTTACTCAAGTACCGTTGGGTGAGTTTTTCGCCATTCAGCCGGAGTTGCTGTACATGACCAAAGGTGCATCAGCCGACTACAATGTAGCGGGTTTCCTGAACGGTACCAACACCTTCAGACTAAACTACGCTGAGCTACCCGTGCTGGCCACGTTTAAACTGGGGCAGACGGTCGAACTACAGGCAGGTCCGTACGTATCGTATCTGTTGAACTCCAACATTAATTCAAATGGCGACTTCGGCACCGGCTCCAGCGCTATCAACCGCGCTAACTTCAACAAATTAGATTACGGGATTGCCGGGGGGTTAAATATCTACTTTGGCAAAGCGTTTATTGGCGCGCGGTATGAGCAGGGTTTGCAACGGATCGCGAATAGCGGGGCAGCCCGGACATTGCTTGGCAACGCGAAGAACGGTGTTGGCTTAGTATCCGTGGGGTTTAGCCTAAACTAAAGAGCGAAAGAGGCAATGGGTGAAAGAGCGAACAATTGCTTATTCCAGTTGTTCGCTCTTTCACCCATTGTCTCTTTCGCTTTTAAAGATGAATATCGTAAGCCTTCAGCTTATTGTAGAGCGTTTTACGATCAATGTTGAGTACTTCGGCCGCTTTGGTTTTGTTGTAACCGGTTTTCTCCAAAACCTTGAGAATGGCCGCCCGCTCGGCGCTCTCGGATACCGACTTCAGATTAGCCGCCGATTGGCTAATGACCGGGACACCCGGCCGACCGGGGTCGTAACTGACCTGTACGTTCGCCATCGATGTATCGACCGAAGTCAGATATTGGGGCGACAAAATTTCCTGGGGTAACACGTCAGCTTCGATATAGTCGCTCTGCGTGAGCAAAACAGCCCGTTTAACTACATTCTGTAGCTCCCGCAGGTTTCCGTGCCAGTAATAGTCTTTCAGTTTTTCGCGGGTCTCCTCCTCAAAACCGTGAATGTCTTTCTCCAACTGCCGGTTGGCCAGTTCCAGAAAATGCTCGGCAAAGACCATGATATCGGCTTTGCGCTCACGCAGCGGTGAGAGCTGCATCTCAAATTCGTTGATGCGGTGGTAGATATCCTCCCGGAAACGCCCCTGCCGAACGGCGTCGCGCAGGTCTTCATTCGTGGCGACAATAATGCGGACATCAACGGGAACATCCTGGTTGGAGCCGATGCGCCGAATTTTGCGCTCCTGCAGCACACGCAGGAGCTTAATCTGGTTGTCGTACGACAGGTTACCAATCTCGTCCAAGAAAAGCGTTCCACCGTTGGCAAACTCAAAACTACCGGCTTTGTCGGCCATGGCCCCCGTAAAGGCTCCCTTCACATGACCAAATAATTCACTACCCGCTAACTCTTTACTGAGCGCCCCGCAATCGATGGCAACAAATGGCTTATCGGCCCGCTTACTTTTCAGGTGAATGGCATTGGCAACAAACTCCTTGCCGGTACCCGTTTCGCCCATAATAATCACCGACATGTCGGTTGGAGCAATCAGGTCGATGTGTTTCTGGAGTTGATCAGCAGCGCGGCTCTTGCCAAATATAAATCGCTTCCCGTCGGGCGTGAGCAGGGATTTGGCCGACGTTTTGGCGGCAGGAGCTTTACCTGATGTAGCTGAGCCTGACCCGGTGGTTGAGCTGGTTTGCTGACTCAGCGTCAAACTGCGCCGTTCGAGCGCGCTCTTGATGGTGAACAGAATTTCGTCGGGATAAAGCGGCTTTGTTACGTAGTCGTAGGCACCATGCTTGACGGTCTGCACGGCTATCCGAACATCCGAATAACCGGTAATAATAATTACGGCGGTGTTGGGGTGCATCACCTTAATCCGGCGCAGCATTTCCAGCCCGTCGATGTCGGGAAGTTTGAAATCGCAAATAACTAATTCGTACGCTTCTTTACGGAGCAAAACAAGACCATCTTCACCTCGTTGCACAGACTCTGTTTTGTACCCCTGTTTACTCAGGAAACGCTCCAAAAGCAGGCATATATCGTTGTTATCGTCAATAATCAGTATTTTTTCCATCTATTGGGAATGAGCTTATTCAGACCGCTTTTGCCCAAACTAAAAATGAAACGTTTATTTATCCGGGCAACTTTAGCTGTATGAACAAAGTTACTCAAACCTGAATGGTTTGCAAAGCCATTTCTACCGACCGCCGGGTGAATGGCTTTCCAATAAAATAATCGGCACCCTGCTCGGTTGCCCGACGGCGCTCTGCCTGCCCATCGAACGCACTAATCATAATGATTTTCGCCTTAAGCTGGTCTTCCTTAATAGCGGGAAGCAGATCGAACCCCAGACCGTCGGGCAGGTTGAGATCCAGGAAAATAGCGTCGAACTGTTGCGAACTCAAGCAATGCCGCCCTTCTTCGATAAAGTGAGCGCAAGTTGGCTGATAGCCCAGCCGCCGTAATAAACCCGACAGTAACAGACATATATCAGTTTCGTCGTCTATAATTAATACCCGTTTGGCGGTCGTAATTCCATTCATAACGGTTTGTCTGAACTGCGGCACCGCGTTGACTCTGGTCATCATATTTATCACAATCAATAGGATAGCATTGTGTGTATCATCTATCCTATACAATTCTATGCCGAAACGTTCTGGTAATAATAAAATGAGGTATATATCCTTAGTAAAGGCCAATAGCTTAATTACTTAAACAATTTAGTGCGATAAGTGACTGCGTATTATTTAGCACGTGCGAATTTTATTATGAGGATATTTTCCACATATATTCTACAACTGTAGATAAAATTCCACACATTTTAAGTGATGCTTTTGAAATAAAAATGAGTATATGCTGAAAGTTGGCTATAGCTAAATGCTCATTTTCAAGCGCATATGGCCTATATACGTGTACTGTGGCAGTGCGCCCAGGGGTTTGGCACAACTTTTTCTACTAAATCTATCAAATGCGAGACAATCTGTCTGATTTACTCACGAATCTTCACTCACTAACGAAACATCATGGGAAACATCCTGTATACAATCGCTGTCATTCTGGTAATCATCTGGTTACTCGGTTTTTTAGGATTTGGTAGCTTTGGAATGGGAAATCTCATTCATATCCTTCTGGTCATCGCCATCATAGCGGTGGTTCTCCGGCTTATTCAGGGACGGGGCGTTTGAGAAACTAATCAGTCACGGGAGTACCGGCGCACAGAAAAGCCAATGTACACGGAGAAATAAACTGTCAGTCACGGAGTAATCCCTGCAATATCATTTTAGGTTAAGTACAAGTTACGGTGGGTACGAAATCCCTGCGCCAGTTTGAGCGCAGGGATTTTTTTGTGTCCCAATCCTCATCCTGCCCTGGCGGCAAACTGCCCGAAAAACGGGGTTGGCGAATAGCTATTCCTGCGTTGCCTTGTCAATAATAGTCTCGGTTTCTTCGAGGTCGTCGCCTTCGGGTGCGGGTAGTTCGTCGCTACGCTCGGGATCGGGCTGGTAGGTCAGTGAAACCAGAATTGGAAAATGATCCGACCCGCAGTTTGGTAATCGACGGAGTTGAGTCAGCTTGAAGTGATGGGATACGAACACGTGATCGAGTGGCCACCGTAGAAAGAAGTAGTTTGCGTTGAAGGTACTGAACAGCCCGCGTCCAATACGGGGATCGAGCAGCCCGCTCACCCGCCGAAACAGCCGCGTCGTGTGCGACCAGGCCACATCGTTCAGGTCGCCCGCCACAATCACGGGTCCCGACCGTCGGCGGGATTCTTTCCCCACCAGTAGTAATTCGGCATCGCGCTCGGTGGATCGGTAATGTTCGGTCGGGCTGGGTGGCATGGGATGCACACCGTAGAAATGAACGGACTGACCCGAGGTCATCACAAGCTGAACGTAAATGGATGGTATGTCGTCCTGAATAAGAAACCGCAGCTCGTGCGACAGCATTGGAAAGCGGGAATAAAATAATAACCCATACATGTTTTCCAACGGACACATGATCTGATGAGGATAGTTTGCTTCAATGGGCTGCATGGCCTGCTTCCAGGTCTCGTTGGTTTCGAGCAACAGAACAACGTCAGGCTGCTGTTCCTGAATTAGTTTTAATACATCAGGTGTGTTTGTGTTCTCCTGATACACGTTGGCGGTGAGTAACCGGATCGTGTTGGGGCCAGTGGATGGTCCAACCGGCCGACGAGCCATGGCGTGTACTTCCTTTTTGTGCAGGGGTGTGTACGGATACATGAGCCATCCCTGGTAGAGAAAGGCCGCTACCAGCCCAATTGGTAACAACACGAGGGGCCACTGAAACGAATATCCCAATGTTACCCAGGCCACTAAACCAACAACCGTCAGTACGAACGTTTGCAGATGCGGAAAGTCCCAGATGCGTATCCACCAATAGTCAAGGCGAATCAGGTGGATAAACGAAATGGCAATGATAATACTACTGTACCAGATAAGGAACGGGTGCGCGGTAGCCATTTGAGAACGATGTGTGAGGGGAATGGTAGTTGCTGATAAACCACGACTAATGGGTCATTTGTTCACGGGCGAGCTGGTCAATGCCGCATCCCATGTGGAACCTACTCAGGAAATAGCCGGGTAAAACATGGACGCCCTTGGGGAAAATAATCCTCACGTTGGAAGCCGTCGGGCAAACAGGCTATACAAGTTAAGTATCTCGTTATCATTAGGTTATACTGACAGAAAAAAGCTGGTACAAAATTTTCTATAATAAGACCGTACGATGTCATTCACTAAAGTAAATACTCATGAAAACACTACCCGGAATTTTAGTAGGATTAGCGGTCGGTGCAATTGTTGGTCTTCTGCTGGCTCCGGAGAGCGGCAAGAAAACCCGTAAACGGATTTCGTCCGAGTCAGACTCATTTTTCAAGGACCTCCAGGATCAACTTCAAACGGGTTTGGAAAACATCAAAACCCAGTATAACGACTACGTAGACACGGCTGCCTCTAAAACGGAGGATGCCGTTAATCAAACGAAGCGTAAAGCAAAATATTAAGTCAACCACGAACTACCATAAACGACGAAAGACATGAGAAGTACACGAGATTTTATAACTGGCATTCTGGCAGGTGTCGCTATCGGCATTCTGACGGCTCCCCGCAGCGGTAAGGAAACACGCGACAAGCTGACCGAGGAAGCTAACAAACGTTCGGGTGACCTCAAAGACCAGTGGGAAAAAGGCGTCGTTCAAGCTAAAGACGGCTTCGAGAAAGCTAAGACGCAGGTCAAAGACGGCTATGAGCAGGCAAAAACACAAGTAAGCCAGTACGCCGACAAAGCCAAAGACCAGTACGAGCAGTATAAAGGTCAGGCGCAGCAAACGTACGACGAAAATAAGATGAAGTCGGACTATAACGATGGTGTGGATGAAATGGCCGACAAAGCGCAGACCGGTATCGACGACACAAAAGATTCATTCAAGGTTAATTAAGCAGGCATTTCTGATTTACTCAACGAAACTGAAAAGAAAACCCCATCAGCTACTGGTGGGGTTTTCGCTTTTTAGCCGAATAAGCGATCTTTGGGCTGATGACGTCATCACGGGATTATTTTGAAGAAGTTTACGAGGTCGTACGCTTAGTGCCCCAGGGCCGGGTAACCACGTACGGCGCCATTGCCCGCTACTTAAGTTTGCGGGCCGGTGCCCGGATGGTGGGCTGGGCCATGAACGCGTCTCACGGTAGCAATATACCAGCGCACCGGGTCATCAACAGTGCGGGGGTGCTGTCGGGAAAGCATTTTTTTGGTGGCCCTACCATCATGCAGCAACTGCTGGAGGATGAAGGCGTTCGGGTGGAGAACGACCGGGTTACCGATTTTAAAACCCTGTTCTGGGACCCGTCGGCCGAGTTGACCGTGTAGTTTGCCCCGCGCCAGCCAACGCGCTTAGCACACTCTGTAGGGAAGTGGTTGTTTGAGGATCAGTGATGTGGCCTTGCTTATGTACTCACCGCAACACCTTCGTAATCTCGTTTAGTTTCTCCATCTTTTGCACAAAATCCCCTTTGAGTTGGTTGCGGATGGCGGTTAGATTGTCAAGTGTCTCCTGCAAACTGTCGGGCAGAATCTCTTCCAGCACCTCCCGGAAGCGCTTGGCGAATGTCGGCGATTTACCGTTGGTAGAAATGGCAATTTTTAAGTCACCCTTTTTTACCACGGAACTCAGGTAGAAATCGCACAGGTCGGGCGTGTCGGCTACATTGACCAGAATGTGCCGGGCTTTGCAATCGATCTGTACCTGCCGGTTGACAGCTTTATCGTTGGTACCAACAATCACCAGGTCGCAGTTGTCGAGGTATTGGGGCTGGTAGCTCTCCAGGATCAGGCTCACGTTGGGGCTGTCCCGGCTGAGGTCAACAATTTCGGGGCGGATGTCGGGGGCCACCAGTAACACCCGTGCAGCGGGCGAGTTGGCCAGCACGGCCGTCAGTTTTTCCAGCCCCACATACCCCCCGCCCACGATCAGGATGCGCAGTTTTTCGGCTTTGACGAAGATGGGAAAAAGGGTATTCATAAAAAAGTCGGTTAGTTAATGAGTCGATCCGTCGGTTCCTGCAAAAGTACACGAAGGCGGAGCAACTCACTGACTAACCGACGGCTAACTCGTTAACTAACGGCTTATCCTAAAACTTAAACCCTACGTTTACGCTCACAATCCGGCGTTTGGTATTAGATGCCCCCTGAAGCACGTCGGCAAATCCGTAGTGGTATTTGAAGTCCAGCATCAGCGGTCCCGCATCGAAACCTAAGTTACCAATGCCATTGACGGTAGCAGACCGAAAATCGCCCTGCTCAAAATTAAAGTTGTTGTTATTGACACCTAATGGAATGGCGTACTCCGCCCCCACCGCCAGTCGCACGGCCGACACGCCCCGATCCGACTGAGCCAGTTTCACCCCAACCAGCGCCGGAATATGCAGGTACCGCTGATCAACGTTGCCAATGATGTCGTTGGCATTGTTTACCGTACCGTCGCCCGCCCGGAAAAACTCCGAACTCGACGTGAGGTATTCGGCACCAATCTGACCGTAAATCCGGCCACCCCCGCGCACCAAGAAGCCTAACTGATACCCCAAACGACCGGCCAACCGTTCGCCACCGGCCGTCTCGCCCTCAAACCGGGTGGAGTTGGCACCGGCATACACACCAAACGTGAAGTTTTTGTAGTTCTCCCGGCGCTCCTGCTTTTCCTCAATCTCCTTGCTGCGCTGCCCGTCTTCGTATCCTTCGTCATAAGCCCGGCTCAGGTCGCGGTCGTCGTACTGCCGGTTGTTATTGCGGTCCTCATAGCGATTGTCATACCGGCGGTTCTCCTCGTTGCGCTGGTTGAATTCCCGGCGCTCGTCAAACCGGTCGTCGATCCGGCGTTCTTCGCGACGCTCGTCCCGGCGTTCCTCCCGACGCGAGGAGCGGTCGTTGTCCTCGTCACGATCCATCCGGCGTTCGTCCCGGCGCATCTCGTCGTTGCGGTCGTAGCGCCTTTCATTTGAATTCTGTTGCCCAAGCGAAACGCCCGTGACACATACCCCCGCAATCAGCAGGGCTGTTTTGAACTGATTTTTCATAGCGTGTTGAGTAGATAAACCGACAAATTAGTTGTCACTGCTACAACCAAGCCAGTACTGGAATGTTTGCCAAAAACCAGTTAACGAGACGGGGGGTATAACCTAAAAAAGCCGCTCTCGCTGGAGAACGGCTTTCTTCGCTGCAGGCTGGCTTAGAAACGAAGGCCAAGATTCAGCGCAATCAGCCGACGCTTGGTATCGGCTCCTTCAAACACGTTCTGCAAGCCGTAATTGTACACCGCATCAAGTGTCAACGGTCCCAGATTGATACCCGCACCGAGCAGACCGCCCAGGATGGTCCGCCGAACATCATCGTTGTTAATACCAAACCGGTTGTTGGGATGACGGATCAATGCCGACAATTCAGCACCCGCCTGCACCCGCAGGCCAAGGGCACTGCCGATGCGCAAACCGATGTAGGCGGGGATCGCCACAAACTGCTGGTCGATCTGACCCCGTACTTCGTTTACCGTTTGGGTCGACTGACCCGTACCGTTTCGCACTAAGTTCGAGGTGGAGGTACGGTATTCCAGACCTAATTGCCCAAAAACCGTTCCCGCCGACCGACCGTAGACACCCACCTGGTAACCCGCCCGGAAGGCCCCATCCGGAATCGGTTCGTTGACAAAACGGGAGAAGTTCACCCCGGCATAAACGCCAAACTTTCCATCCTTACCCCATGCCCGCTTACCAGTTTCCCGCGTGTTCACATCCCCCTGGACCGTGCCGGTAGGCGCGTTGCTGCTGGTCGTCGTGGTCGTTGTCGTGGTGCCGTACGTTGGCGAGGCCATGCCGTTTGTTGTGGCACCGCCACTGCCCGCCGCTCCCGTGCTGTTAGTTGTACCGCTGCTCATTGTTGCATTAGCATTGGTGCTGTTGGACATACCCGACGAAGTGGAACTGTCGGTGGGAGTGGCTGGCGTTGTTCCGTACGTGGTGGTCGACGTAGTAGTCGACGTTGAGTTTGTAGTGGTTTGCGCCGTCGCCAGACCAGCGCCCAGCAGACTGGCTGCCAGTAGTGTAAGGTGAGTTTTCATTGTTGTTTAATTTTCGTTGAGTTGCACAAAAAAAGGGCGTAACCGAAGTTACACCCCTTTAACGGGCTGGCAGCCAACAATGTTTTTAACTATTCCAGCTTTCGTTCGGAATACGATTTGCGTAACAGACCTATATTGCTAAAATTTGAACCCTACGCTGGCGCTCGCAATCCGGCGCTGCGACCCGTTGAAGCCCGTTCCGCTAACTGCATCGCTGAAGCCATAGTGGTACGTCAGATCAAGGAATACCGGGCCCGCATCGAAGCCCAACTGACCCAATCCGTTGAACGTACCGCTTCTAACCCGGAAGCCATCCAGACTACCAAACTGATTGGCATCCGAACCGATCTGGTTTGCGTATTCGAGACCCAACTGAAGGCGCACCGCCGATATGCCCCGGTCCGACTCCACTAACTTATAACCAATGTAGACCGGAACCTGAATGTACTTGATGTTGATTTGATCCTGAATGCTGGCGGCACTTTGACCTGAACCGGTTGTAAAGTAGTTTGAACTCGACGCAAAATACTCGGCACCAATCTGGCCGTACAGCCGACCGCCACCCCGAACGAAAAAACCCAACTGGTAGCCTAACCGCCCCGACAAGTCACCTTCCGTATCGGTGTTCTCCCCCTTAAACTTGGTTGTGTTCAGACCCGCGTACACCCCAAACACAAAGTTTTTGTAGTCTTTTTGACCCTTTGTGCGCTTCGTGCCCGTTGAATTGTAGGCGTCAGTGCTTGTTGTTGTGGTCGTACCGTAGGCAGGTGAGGCCGTGCTGTTTGTTGTCGTGCTGCCGGTGGTGCCCGTGCCGGTACTGTTGGTTGTCGATCCCGTGCTGTTCGTCGTGCCGTTACTCATGGTCGAGCCATCACTGGACGACGTACTCGACGGCGATGTGCTGTTGGTGGTACCCGATGTACTGTTGACATCAGTAGTGGCTGGCGTTGTGCCGTACGTGGAGTTTGAGGTCGTTGACGACGGATTTGTGGTGGTCTGCGCGGTTGCCAGACCAATGCTGAGCAGACCCGCTGCCAGTAACGTAACTTGATTTTTCATTGCTCTTCTCGTTTCGTTGAGTTGTATAAAAAGGGATGTAAACGAAATTACACCCCGTTAACCCACCGGGGGAAAACAATGTTTGTGGTTATCCTAATTATTCTATGAAATAAATCTACTAATACGGTTCAGGTTGGCCAGCGAACCCGAAAAAGGCGATCTATCTACTCATTTCGCAGCTTTTTGAACGCGTTCATTAGTCCATTGGTGGAACTGTCGTGTGTACTAACGGGCGCGTTGTCCTGTAGTTCGGGCAGAATCCGGCTGGCTAACTGCTTGCCCAGTTCCACTCCCCACTGATCGAAACTAAAGATGTTCCAGATGACGCCCTGCGTGAATATTTTGTGTTCGTACAGGGCAATCAGGCTGCCCAGCGTGCGGGGCGTCAGCTTTTTAAACAGAATCGAGTTGGTTGGCCGGTTGCCCGAAAACGCTTTGAAGGGAGCCAGCGCCTGAATCTCATCCTCACGTTTACCGGCTTTGCGCAGTTCATCGGCGGCTTCGGCTTCGGTCTTGCCGTTCATCAGCGCTTCCGTCTGTGCGAAATAATTTGCCATCAGAATGGTGTGGTGTTCACCAATGGGCCGTTGGCTCACCGCCGGGGCCAGAAAATCGCACGGAATCAGTTTGGTGCCCTGGTGAATTAACTGGTAAAAGGCGTGCTGACCATTGGTGCCGGGTTCGC
>QQTW01002721.1_pt1 | contig 12918 bp, 13 predicted proteins | sample 1904831 | NCBI WGS metagenome assembly QQTW01 (sample SAMN09435610, study PRJNA476489) | Subsurface metagenome, whole genome shotgun sequencing project. | reverse complement strand
GCTCCTCTACAAAATCCAGCGATCATTGTCTACCGGGTAACTCGTTTCCGCCTCTACTGCTATCCTGTATCTCCTGATCGTATGGAGGCCTTCGCACCCACCGTTTCCGTAACATGGCTTCTGGGACGAGAACACAAGGGAAAGAGCGACGCGCCAGGTCAGAGAACAACGTGTATTTATATGCAACGTCGAATTTCGAATGTCCGTCAACATACATGTTAAACGGATGCCAATACGAGATCACCTCAAATACTGATATTCTTTGAGGGCAAGCAGCGTCATGAAACCACGAACACTTTTGGAGCTGCCGCAAGCGGAACCAAAGCTTCTGTTCTGACGGACGAATCCGGACGACGTCTCATGTTGGCGCAGTCTCACCACTGTTTTGGGTGATATCGGTAGCCTCTTACTTTCTCCATTACCCCCCAGGGCGACCTGACACGCCCGGTAGAGCAGAGGTAATCCGTATTCACCCTTGCCATTCCCGGCACACGAGATGTTGCTCTCAGATATGGAGTTGAATGAGGCAGTGCATGTTGGTGTCAACGCGCAATGGTTGCCAAAACCGATTATAATAAGACCTGCTAGCCTCCTGTTGTTCTGATGCACGATCACAATCGGGGGTTACTCATATCGCTCGAGTCGTGACAATGCTTTCATCATTAATACTTCTTTTCTTGACCGTCATCACTCTGCTGATCCCGCACTCTTCGCAGCATGAAACCCCTTATAACTCGACGCACAGTCGGGTTAGGCGGCAGAATGTATTGGAAGCCCCAACGCTCACGAGGTCAAGATGTGACGTGAAAGACTCGAAAAGCAATGAAGGCCTACTGGAAGTGACGATGGTGTTCCTTGACAGTGATGGTTGGAACGACGACTGCGAGCTCCTCGCAGACGCAATACCGCTATTTGTTGAGCGAGCAGACATGATGAGGCCGCAAGTGATTGACATGGAGGAATCTCCTGGGGATTATTGCAAAATCATTTTTCTTGCTGAGAACGTCCGTTATTTTGCGAAAGCTGTGGAATGCTATAAAGATTGGACTGGTTCCTCGGCACGAGCTCCAGATGGCTGTTTCAAGGTATGATGGTTGATGTTCTCGTCTTTCACAATCTGCTAACCGTCGAAGTCTGTCCAATTGCAACGTTGACAAAATGCTCGACGCCCGTCAAGAGCACTGGCAACTTTGAAGGGCTGGAGAGGTGTATATATTCGACTGCGAAGTGATTCATAGGACTTTCCGATGCTCTTCTGAATTATCGCGGAGACGCCGTTCGCATAGAATCGCCGGCTTGTGAACCTGGTGCTACAGTAGCTCATCTATCTTGAAGTAGCATAGAATACTTGATGTCTTGTTGCTAACCATCCGGATATGCTTGGTCCTTGTGCGTGAACGTTGATCATCCGCGCTTGATCTTTTTGACAAGCAAGCCACTGTTCCGTGCACGTGAGAGCTACCCGCATATTTAGATTTGCAGTCTCGACTCTGGAGTAACCCCAAAACAAAGTGATGCCTTGACTAGAGGATGCAATCACATCGAACCTCACGCGAAAGCGTCAAGCACGGGTCGCAAAGCAGCGTGTAGCACTATATGGAAGACTGGAAGAGATTCCGGTGATGAAGATCCAGGCTAAGAACGTTTTCAGCTTCTTATTTCAGAGAGTGGAGCCATTGACTTCGGCGTCAGACCTTCTGGACATTCCATCACTTGATATCTTCAAGTTCGTCCGGCTGGGGTTTCCATGATGTTGAAGCAGTTCGATGTTCTCCGCATAAGGAAAGTGAACACATGCCCAATGGTCAGTAATGTCAGGGACGCGGTACCACGGATGAAATACGTCATTCCGTCCTGACGTCTTCTTTACTCCGACCACGGACGGCTCAAACGATTTCATCCATCTTTCTTCCTTCACCATTGCGAGCCCTGCGCATACTTCCAAGGTTGCTTCACACTACTTCCAATTCAAGCACAGAGACCATTCAAACCACTGACAACGCATAACAATGAGCGCCAACCCGGATGCAGTATCTGGCCAGGGAGACCAGTTCCATTCCCGCGTTAAGCCCTCCGAGCACCTGAAAGACCCTGTGGTAAGCTTCAACTGTTGTCAAAGCATGTCGTTCTCTTCACTGACAGCTGTGCAGCACAAGCCTGGCGTGATGGCGTCAGAGAGGGATAAAGCTCCAGAGTTTCACGCGCAGGCCGTTCCGCAGGGGACTGCGCCTCCCGACAGACTCTTCAAGCCCAACACAGCGTCAGAGGCGCCACCAACCTCAGATAGCACGGGAGAAGGTGATGCGGAGTCGACAGAGGTGTCCGCCAGTGATACTTTGGGCGGTGCAACCTCGAAAGACGTTCACACTGGGCTGGGGAAGCCGATGCAGGGCGAGACGAGTGCCGAGCTGAGACATGACGGTCAGCATGGCCGTAAAAAGGAGAAGCTTGGATTGGCGGGTACTGGAGCTTCGGAAGTGGGACAAGGCGGGAAGCAAGTTGACCCTCATGAGCCCGAATTTGCCAATCAGCGCGGCCTTGACAAGGAGGAGGCTCGGAGTGGGCGTGACAAGGCAGGTGCACCTTTGGCTTCAGACAGGGTGCCGCAGAGTGCGACTGATGTTGCTCGAGAGGCTCCGGGCAAGTGAGGTGATTCCTTTGGATCGAGGTTCCTCTACCTTTCTTCAGTAGATTCTTCACTCTAGGGGGAAATAAAAAAGGCTCGCTTGACCTGAAGAGTGCAAAACAAGTGAATGAAAGCATGTTGTGTTTACTACCATCCGTTCCCTTGACGCGTCTGTGATTCCCTGGTGTCATTCGTCCAAGATCACATATTACCCTGGACGCGACTTTCGTTCTCAAGTGGTGCCTCCCACTCCAAATCATAACACTGACCGACGTGGGACCTCGAAAAGTAAGAATCATCCTAATTCACTCTTCACCTATCTTCTTCCCGAGTCCACGGGTACCTCTTGTTCCTTCCACTTCCGAATACGGTCACCACGCTTCATATTCCCCACCGCAAGAGACATTAGGTACGATTAGGACCATCCATTCACGTGTTATGTGTTAACACTTACAGAGAGCCTCCGACTACACCACAAGAGAAATGGGGAGCTACTGGGAACCCCGCAACAATCTTGAGACCGCCATGGTGGCCTACAAGCCGCCAGTGACGCGGTCACAGACTACTCGAAAGACAAATGTGTGGATTCTACCGGTGGTGCCCGCAAGCGTCTTCAACACAACGACCAGTGCCGCAGGTGCCGCAGAACGTCTCACTCTTGAGACTCACCCGGCAGACTTCAAGCTTAAGCGCCTGCAGGGTCTTTCACTGAACGACCTGGCACAGATGAAGTGTGCCGGTCGATCCTGCTGGCGCAACAAGGAGGCATTCAACCTGTTCTACAATGCTGTCCGCATCTACTGGAGAATCACCGGACGCGTGGCGACGGACTACCACGACGTGCACAACCACAACTTCCTCGACGTCGACTACAAGATGATCCGCGTCATTCGCAACCTCTTCTCGGCGGAGGCGTACGTCCTGCTCGACCAGAGCCGTGATGCGCAGACGGTCATAGTCAAGATCCTATCTGCCATCTATCCGCGGCATTGGAACGCATGGGTCAAAGCTAACAATGACGAGGCCCGCTTCAAGGAGCAACTGCGCGTGGGCGGGCAGTTGGAAGGCTTCTACAACAATCTGAAGATCCCGGGAGAAGCTCCGCCACAGTGGCTGCACGACCTGCGCGATTGGGCTCGTGCAGCAATCACTGCTGCTTTGCCTTGGGCATGCCCGCTGCGGGTGCCCAATGCTGGCGAAAAACGTGGAAGAGATGAGTACGAAAAGCACGGTGAGAAACGGGGAAGAAGCGAGTATGAAGAGCACGGTGAGGAACCGCGTAAGATCCTCCCTGTCGTTGGCCGCAAACGTCACAGGGCTGCACGTCGGCAAGAGAGGCAGTTGCCGGTGTACACCGGCGACGACCCTCTGACTGCATCTGCCTCGTCCACCAGCATGATCGGAGATGCAGCGGACAACCTGATTGCCCAGTACCGCGGCTCTCATGACGACGTCGAACACTCACAGATGGACGAGATGGTCCCTGAATTCGCCCGCTTCAACATTCAAGAGATTGGATGCAGCAAGGAAGATTATCTGAAGGTTGACATTGAGTACATTCGTGGCAAGTTGCACGAGTACCCACAAGCGGTGCACGATCCGGAGGTGATTTACTACTGGCGCAAGCTCCAGGCCAAAGCGAACGAAGGTCTTTGGCTGGGTTATTGGAAGGTCTTGCACACGCTCGAGAACTTGATCGGCGGTCCACTCCGTGAGGGTGCGGACCCTCTGCCGGAAGCTGAGCCTTATTGAAGATGCTTCAGAAGCATCCGCAAGCCCCCGGGTTCATTGGCTCGTGATCCAATGATCTGGTGGGTCCTTCGGTGGAACCATGCAACTTGCACACTGACAAACTTTCCGACTCCCTTCTTCACGGGTTTCATACATCATGTCCCTTTCTTCTTGTCCTCGCTTCTCTTCTCACTGCCGTGCTTGAGCTCAACCCGATTGCATGAGCTGTAGAGCAACTATTCAAAGCGAATAGTGAGCGTCGGGTTTTGTTTTTTTATCCGGTCCCTCTGCTCCCCCGGTTCCCTACTGATGGGAGGGATGCCGTGGACGATTCTTTCTTATGTTCAAGCGAATCGAAACAACTCGTAGTATAGTATAGAGCCGTGATTGCAAAATCAAGCATTTGCTTATCCCAATGCTGATGCGAAGACGGTTATGTTTGCGTACAACAGCCTCAACCGTTGCTGCTGTCGCTGAACCCATCCCACTCTTCATCGTCGGCTCCAATCTCAATGGGCTCGTTCTCATCATCATTTGCTTTGCGTGGCGCAGACTTTTGGGTTGGACCAGGATCCCTCACAAAACCTACCACGAAAAATCCTATGGTTCCTTGCTCATTTCCCTTCTCGCATCTCACACAGCTCTCTAAGGTATCCTCGTCAAGCATTTCCAGATTGGCGCCTACAATTTCTACCCCTGCTCCCGTAGAAGACTTTTGTCCTCTGCTACTCCAGTCTTCTAGTGTACCTCGCTGCTCCGACCGACGCAAAACTCGCCAACCCCGCTCCTTTGCAACGCTGGAAGCCAAGGCGCGCAGAACAACGCCCTCGTTTTCGATCCAATGCTCTGAGCAAGTTGAGTACACAATCTTGCGAGCTGCAGGGAAACTCATGGCATGCTTCAACAGCGTCAGCTGGAATGAGGACAGGGCCTCCAAGCGTGCCTCTATTGAACCTCTCGCGTCGGATGCCCTCGATGCGCCCGCATCTGCAGGCTCCTCGCTCACGAGTTGTTTAATAGCAGGTTCATTCCGCTCGACATTGCCCTTTCGCTTGCGTTTGTGTCTACGCGGAAGCGTTTCCGATTGCGAGGTGCTGCGCTCCGGCAATGCCATGAATGTGCCCGAATCGTCCTCATCCCGGCCAACAATCCCGCTCCCAGAACAGCTCGGATCTAATAGCAATGCGCCCACTTTCGCAAGTCCTGGGTCCCTAGGATCGACAGCCAGAAAGTCTGTTGCAGCACGAAGTTCAACAATACTTGTCGCTCCTGCACGCTTAACCATTTTGGAAAGAGTGACTGCTCGTTCTGCATCACGCTCGAACGCGATGATACAAGAGCGGAGTGCGTCATGACCCAGTCCATCATATGAAGCGCTGATCAGTGCTGCGAGATGCGTTGTTTTGTTTCCAGGAGCAGCGCATGCATCGATGATGTGACCATCCGTGGGTCTCGGGTCGAGTAAAAGAGCGGGAAAGCAAGACGCTTTGTCTTGAATGAAGAGTGCGCCAGAGACGTACGCTGGCATGGTAGAAACATCGGCGTTTGGAGGTAACGCGAGAAGATTAGGGATCACAGTATCGAGAAACAAGATCTTCTCGTTTCTTGACGAAGCGAGAACCTCTGACAGTTCAGCAGCACGAGAGTAGCCGGAGAATGTACTGGACAATTGGTCCTGGAGAGTCGTGCGAAGCGTATTGATGCGAACCCAGCGTGGCCGAGCAGGTAGGTTACGTGCTGAGTGGCTACCAGGAGCCGTGCCGGAGTCAATGGCTGTGCGGAGGGCCTCCAGATTGCTATATCCGAGTTTTACTCTGATCTTCTGGAGTTCCGCTCGCAGGCGGGCCTTGTGACGTTCCACGGCCAATCGCAGAGGGTGGTTTGCGGCGGCGCTGACACCGTTCTTGCTGAGAAGAAGGTCATGAGTAAGGAGCAAGGCGAGAGCAGGCGTGAGCTACAGGAAGATGTTCAGCACTACGATGTTGAAGAAGCATTTACATAGCTTTGGTAAAGATCATCGAGAACATGGAGTTCGTGCATAGCTCTTTCAAAGGTTAAAAAGAGAAGCAAGACGTCAAAGCGTAACAGCTGTGTATAACGAGACATCATCTACCTTTCTTTCCACCTTCAACAGCTCGCTCCTTTCGATTACGTCCTTGAGCATGGAAGACCATTTTGTCGCCTCCGTCAGAAGAGCGTATACCTGAGCAGGCGAGCTCTTCAGGCTCTTGTTACCGCAGACGCGAGATTTCAGGGAGCCTCCCACGTTATCTGCATTAAACAGAAGCGTGGAGGCTTCGTAGTAGAGTGACATGGGATGGACTATCAGGTTTCTCGGATGGACGAAAATAGTTGACAGAGGTTGAGACCTCGGAGGTTCGACGCGAAAGCGCCGCATAGGCTACCGTACCCCTGACGGTGTTTCTTGAGTTTCGGGCTCACGGCTGTGACAGGGTTTGTTCACCCATCACACCTGGGCAATTATTGCAAGATTGAACTTCGTATTTCCTACTATAAAGGCCTATCATCCGCATCATCAGTTTACCCATATATCTTAAGACTAATACGCAACTGGTCCCATAACGATGCATAATGTACCTTGGGCATCTTGATATAGGCCAGGTATAATGCTTCCCAGGTTCATAATTCATGGTCTCGGTACATGAGCGTCCTAGCGTCTTTAATTTCCAAGACTTCAAGGGTTGAGTTGGTAGTGTATGGTTTTGTTAGGCGCTGGTTCTACATGCTGTCAGCGTGGAGCTGCTGAAGGCCGCTGTCGTTGCATAAGAGAGAAATAGCATATGGAAAGCCGAAAATCTTACCTGAGAGCGCAACTGAAGATGTCAGAAGGTCGAGTCCGAAACCAAGCTTGGGTTCCATCCGCAGCTTCCCTATCAGATGGCAGGAGCCTTGATCCGTCATTGAGGCAGATGCTCATGGTATTGGCATTCGGCAACCCAATAACCACTCCATCTCTTCTCTAATATACGCACACCACTTCTCACCGCTCTCCTATCTTAACCGTACCACCCACCACCCCAATCACAACATCTACGATCCGCCGCAACGCTGCCGTTTCTTCCTCAACGTCACCTCCCCGGCCCGCCCCGGCCAGCGATACAGAGTTGCCCACATACACTGGCCGTCGAGTGCGGGCAGCTAAGATGCGCGCGACGCGGGTAGCGAAGTCCTGAGTCGACGATTGTGGGTACAGAGCTGTGGAGAGGGGTGGGCCTGTCCCCGAACGCTGTATAATGCGGGTTAGATTTGATTTGTGATGGGAGTGGGAGTTAAGCAGAGGAAATATACATTTGGCAAGGCGTATACAAAGCTTCCCATCGAAGCGGTCGACTGTGAAGGTTGAGTCGAGGCGTCAGTGGAGGATGTGGTGAGAAACAGGAGGATCGAAGACGGAGTCGCTGTAAGGTGGATGTGCACCCGGGTCTGCGGTGCGTGAGGGAGCGGGAAAGAGAGCTGCAGAGGCGATTGAGGAGTATGCGATGAGGGCATTGTATCTGTCATAGCTATTAGGCTGTTCATGACTAACTATAAGTCGATATGGAAATCATATGAGATGCCAACAAACCATCCATGGACCACCTACGGTGGTTAGCTTCGCTAACGGAGGCGCCCAGCCCACCGCGTGGTCTGAGCACCTGAGGCAACCATGGACGAGTAGTTTGATGATGGTGTGGATGGGCAGTTGACGTTGGCAGTTTGCGCTGTTTGCAACCAAACGCACGACTTCCAGCGAGAGAATTTGTTTGGCATCAACCGAACAAACATGAGACGGTATAGATGTTCGTTCAATGCATAATGCTATGAAAGTGCGCTGTCTATATAAATCGTACCACAGTATATGAATTGTACCTACAATCATGGCTGAGGGGCCCCTTAATAACAAGCACAGACGCACGGAGTGGTCAGGAGAGCATGATCCGCTTGGTGATGCAGAGGAGATGAGAGTCCTCTCAGCTGCACTTGAGTCTTTTCGGTAGGTTTGCGTCTTGTGTTCTATTAGAAATCTGGTGGTATCATCTCAATACGCTATGCCGTCCTAGAACCAGATCTGAAAAGATATAAATTCAGCTCATACCGGCGCGCCGCACACTACAATGTCACTCATCTTCGGCGTCAATCGTTCTATGCTTTGCCTGCGGCGCATTGGGGTCTCTTGGCCGAACCGCCCTTCTCCATGCTTGAGACGTTCTCGGCGGTCGACGACGCAATCGATGCCAATGCCAATCTAGCAGACGCAATCTATGAGACGGGCGTCCAGTCTTTCAGGCTACACGACCCATCAGGAGGTATAGGTCTCGAAAATGGAGATGACTCGCAAGCATCTCCAGAGGAAGAGGCCTCGACGAGTCAGGGCCACTCATCCAAGCGAAGAAAGAAACCTCACTCTGGTGGTTCAAACTCCACGGTACCGGCCACGGACTTGGACAAGGCTCGCAACACGCTTCGACAACTCTACCGAGACTGGGCCGCCGAAGGCGCCACGGAGCGTGCCGCATGCTACGGACCGGTGCTGAACGCGCTGGAAACCGAGTTCGCGACAGTGCCGGCTGCCGAGCGAGGTGCGATCCGAGTCCTCGTCCCGGGAGCCGGTCTGGGCCGCTTGGTGTTCGACATCTGCGTTGCCGGGTTCGCTGTCGAAGGCAACGAGATCTCGTACCATCAGCTGCTCACCAGCTCCTTCATCCTCAACCACACAAGCCAAGGACAGCAGCATCCACTGTACCCGTGGGCGCTGGGCTTTGCGAACCACCTGACACGCGCGAACCAGCTGCAGAAGGTCATGGTACCGGATGTCCATCCGTGCTCGGTGCTGCAGGCTGCGTCAGAGGGTAAGGCGGTACATGCGTACGACCGGCTCAGCATGACTGCTGCGGATTTTTGCGTTCTGTACAAGGACGATGAGCACAGGGATGCTTATGATGCGGTAGCGACGGTGTTCTTCATTGACACGACGCCGAATCTAATTGCCTATATCGAGACGATTAGGAACTGTTTGCGGGAAGGAGGGATCTGGATCAATCTCGGGCCGTTGCTGTGGCACTTTGAAGCTAACGAAGCACGGCATGACAGCAGAGTAAAGGGGAAGAAGTCGTGGGAGGAAGACATGAAGACTGGTCGGGATAGCAACTGGGGAATAGCCGAGCCGGGCTCGGTGGAATTGACAGACGAGGAGACGGTTGAACTGGTTCGACGATTTGGCTTTCAGATCGAGAAAAATGACGTTGCGAATTCTGTGACGGGCTATATCCAGGATCGGCAGAGTATGCTAATGAACGTCTATAGGCCCTCGTTTTGGATTGCTCGAAAGACATAGTAGCCTCGTACATTGTCAGGTAGATTTAGTTGCTTCTGGCGTATTGACGCTCGCACATAAACCGTTTTGATATTCGCATCTTTCAGGTGTTTGCGTTGACACGACTGCACTTGCAACAATGGAGTCATTAAACGGCCAAAAGAGGCTGTTGTAGCTTGAGTGAGCTGAATTGTAAGGAGACAATCCGTAGTTCGCAGTCTTTATAGTTGTCAGATGTCTCAGCCTTGTACACCTGAGACCTCAGTCGATACTTCTGGAGACCGGTTCGCGCGATGGCGTGACGCGACCGAGTAATTTTGCGCCTTGAGCTGAGATCTTAAACCCTCAGCAGATGTCGAGAACGGCGTTTCTGCTCCTCTCTGAAACAAGAGAAACACTATTAACAGGATTGCGATCATCGTTCCATCAGCATTCAATGTCGTTCTTGATGTCCTTCGCCAGCGTCATGGCTAATAATAACCTGAGGAAGATCTTTCCATTGAGCGGGATCAAGCGCTTCCCGGCACAGAAATCCCGGCGGCGATCACCCCTTTCCGGGTTCAGGGATCAGGGCCGCCCACGAGCGGGTCTCAATCACTGAACGCTATCAATTATCAATCATCACCAGACGACGGTAACAGCGGCTTGTGGAAGTCGTCGCCGTCATCCATCGATGATCGCCATCTGCCATGGTCATGGGAATGTCCTCCTTTTTCAATTCCTGAGCCCCAGGGTTCCCCGGAATCGATGTTCTCTTTCCGCGGCTCGGCCGCATGGGCCGTGGCACGAAAAGCAGGGACAGCGATAGGTCATGAGCTGCTCAACGTCACCGCCCCTGAGAACCCCAGACGCGGCTGATAATCGCGCCAACGAACGCCGACCACCACCACTAGAAGATGGCGCCTATGGACTCCGTATCATACGTTCTGTGAGCGGCATTTGGGGAAATTAGCTGAGGGGAAGTATCGTCTTCCTCGGCGTTATTAGAAATCGCAGAGAGTGGGAAGGATTGCACATCTCGACGAAGTAGCCTCTACTTGTCCAGAACTTCGAAACAGTATGGAGCATTCTCCGTCGCGACAGATCTCTTTATATTAATAGACGGCGAAACCAGCCACAGTCGGTGTGTGGATCCCGAGGTCCTCGTGGATAATAAGCTCGCCTAAAGAGTCGAGGGCTTGAACCTCTTCTGGAGGCTGAAGAAGAGATCTTATAACGGCCGTATCAAGAGATGAATGATCTATCATTCTCTGTCGAGCTTGAGAGCTAAAGAGGTAGTCTGCTCTGCTCCGTGACTGTATCAGTATATTGATTAACGAGTGGATATCTGGAGAATCAGGATGAGAATTCGTGAAGACGAAGATGTGCAGGCCTTTACACTGGATTTTGCTCCTATCCTTTTACCATGTGTTCTGTGCCAATAGAATCGCGCCGGAACTCTGGACCCGTGGATGACTGAACAAGGAGGTGGCGTACATGCAGGTGAAGAATGCAGGTGAGGTGATGTTGGTGTGGCCCCTTATCCAAAGCAACAAAGAGGCCAACCTTGGAAGTCATTCGGCGGTACTTGTTACTGATGACACAGTCCGGCCATCCATCTGTTGTTGCCATTGAGCTTTTGCCTGCAACGCCTGTTGACTGGGTCTAACAGACTTGAATGCGCGCACAAATCATAAGACGTAATACTGTCTACTGCGACCTTGGCGATGGGTTCTCTCCAGATGTCTCTCTTCCTACCAATCCCCCCAATCCGCCAATCCCCCATTTCTCCGGCTGAGGCGGGCGCGATCCACCACCTCCGCCCGGTTTCCGGTCTCAGCCCATGAGCCGATTACCTGATTTCGCGCCTGGTTGCAAAGCCCGTCCAGGTGGCCACGCCAATGGAAAAGCCACCATGAAGCTGGCAGCCGGCGTCGTTCCAATGGCGGCTTGCAATCGATAATAACCACCTGGCCAGCCTCGGGCCGCTGTCTCTTGAGATTTCCATCCTTTCCTGCCGACCTCTCAGAGTTGTCTCGTTCCTTCTCTGCAAAGCAGCCATACATCGCCAGCGAAGCGTCTGGATTCGTGTTGTCGGCCAACGCATCGAGTCCCCGTCGACGGTTCTCACTTTCTGTCCTTCTCTGTCCTTGTCTGCTCTCTTATTGGTCTCGAATCAGTCTTTCATTTAATCTCCTCTTTAATCCCGAGCGTTTGGGAACTGGTGTCGCTAGCCCGTCCGTTTCAGTGTTTATGATCCAACGTCATTGCGTGCTCTTCGGTAGCTCCGATCTCTCAAAGTCGAAGCGGAAGGCTTGTATATGAGCTTGAACTTCTCAAGCTCACTTATGGAAGTCGTGTGAGGAACATAGCTTCCGGTCACTTGCAACTCCACCTCATGCTCTATCTATCTTGACGTCCTTGTCATTGTTGAAAGACCGATCCTTGTACGGCTCTTCGCCGTGATCTCTTGCTCCGCTACTTTTCATGGTGAGTAGAAGTACCAACAGGAGCAGTCGATGATCGTGGCTGAAGCAAACCCAATGACTGACTCTTGATACAGTTTATCTTCTCTACGTAATCCGTCATCGTCCTTGTTGGACGACATATCGGAAATCGGCTCACGCTCATTTACATCTCCCCCATGCTACTGCATGCCATGTTCTGACACTCGACATTCCTAAAATCAATCCCACCACGATCTCACGCCATTACAATTGAGCGTCTTCCAATCATCGATCTTGTTCCACCTATAGCAATGGACGACTTCACGCTCTTTACCTTCTTCTTGTGAGTTGATCTTCTCAGTTACCTGTGCATATCTCATGCAGCTGTATAGCGAGACTCCTTACGTGGCATGCTCTGTCGAATTACTCGGATCATGGGACAACTTCACCAAGCCCTACCGCATGGAGAGAGATTATCGGAGAGGTCCAACGAACTGGTCAGGTTGCTATCGGTTCGACAACATCATCTGTGACGGCGATCTGAGCGAGGCTCCTTTGCAGAGAAATGGTGGGCTCAGAATGGGCGGCACTTATTGGTACTACGTATGTTGACCCTACGCTCCCGCCAGATGACAGCTCGAGTCTGACATTGCTGTCCAGTATCGAGTTGACAGCTATGCCGAGTCGTATGACCCTGCTCAACCACTGACCACAGCATGCCCGCTTTTGCCTGGGCAAGTCCTCAACGTCCTTGATGTGCCCGTTGAGGATGATTCTTCCGCACCAAGCGATGCAGACACATTCATTGACAGCCTACCTCC